>Ga0209782_1000018_pt1 | contig 102078 bp, 95 predicted proteins | sample WorMetmaBAHAMAS1_FD_187390 | JGI IMG/M metagenome (GOLD analysis project Ga0209782, IMG submission 187390) | Marine gutless worms symbiont microbial communities from Max Planck institute for Marine Microbiology, Germany - Inanidrilus... | ecosystem: Host-associated > Annelida > Digestive system...
CTTGGCAAGCTGGTTGGGATCGCGCGGGCGCTTGGGTCGCTTTTCAGCCATAGTTCCAATATGGCATCCTGAGAACGCGAGCGCCAGAGACTGTCAATCGCCGCCATTTTCAAAGTGACCCACTACCAGCGAAAAAGTCAGGGATTCCGCCACCCTTGTCGATTGTTCCGGGGTGCGTTGCCGATCGGCATCGGTTGGCGCATTATCCGACGGCACCCGCCGAACCGACCTGTATCACTTGAGGTGTTCGTTCGCGCCATGCCGCCCGACTTGCTCTATACGGGTTGTGCGCTCGACCGCGCCGCCGACCAGCGGCGGGACCCGGCCTGGGTTGCCGAGCGGCTGCGCGACCCACAAAGCCTGATCGTACCAGTCTGGCGTGACCGCAATCTGATTATCCCCGGGGACCCGCCTGCGGCGGCAGCGATTGCCGGATCCGGCGCACAGGACATCGTCTCACTCGCCGCTCAGGTCGCCTTCCTGGGCGTCGACAGCGGCGCCCGCGCTTGGTTTGCCGCCGACCTCTCTGCACTCGAACGCGATACCGTCGGCGACCTCCACGGTGGCGCGCAATTCGCCGATCTCCGCCGATTCGGCGCCGTCATGGACCGTACCGACGGCTCGGTGTTGGCCTACGCCCGAGGCATCATGCATTGGCACGGCCGGCACCGCTTCTGCGGCGTTTGCGGCAGTCCGACGGTGAGCCGTGAAGGTGGCCACGTCCGCGTGTGCACGGATCCCGACTGCGGCGCCCAGCACTTCCCTCGCACCGACCCGGCGGTGATCATGCTGGTGACGCGCTCGGGCCCGGACGGCGGGGCCTGCCTGTTGGCCCGTCAGTCGAAATGGCCGACCGGTATAGTCTCAACCCTCGCCGGATTCCTCGAACCGGGCGAATCGTTGGAAGAAGCCGTCATCCGCGAAGTCGCCGAAGAAGCCGGCGTCGCGGTCGAGGCGGCTCGCTATCGGGCGTCGCAGCCGTGGCCGTTTCCGTCATCGCTGATGCTGGGATTCCGTGCCGACGCGGCGGCGGATGCGGAGATCCGCTTTGACGCCCATGAACTCGAAGACGCCCGATGGTTCACACGCGCCGACATTGCGGCGTTTCCAGAGTCCGACCTGAAGCTCCCGCGCGCCGATTCCATCGCCCGCTGGTTGGTCGAGGAATGGCTCGCCGAGGGTTGAGCGGCCGTTTGTTTCCGGCCGGCCTGACGATCCGCGCCGCCGAACCCGAAGATTCTGCGGCGATCGGCAGGGTCCACGTCGATGCTTGGCGATCCGCCTACGCCGGATTGATTCCGGACGAGGTTCTGGTGGGCATGTCGCAACGCAATCAGGCTGTCCAGTGGGCGCGGATCTTGGCCCGGCCACGGCCCCGCGACGCGGTGTTCGTGGGCGTGGACGAGTCGGACGGGCTCGTCGGTTTCGGCAATTGCGGCCCCGTACGAAGCCAAGGCACACCGGGAGAAGGCGAGGTCTACACCCTTTACGTCGATCCCGACCACCAAGGCGCCGGCATCGGAAGCGCCTTGCTGAAGGTCCTGTTGGAAACACTCGCCGATGCCGGCATGCCGTCGGCCATCGTCTGGGTGCTGACGCTCAACCCGTCGCGGTACTTCTACGAAGCGATGGGCGGGCAACGGTTTGCCGAGCGCGACGAACGGCTGTGGGGCACCATCTTGCGCGAAACCGGCTATGTCTGGACGCAGATCGAATTGCCTTGGCGATAGCCCGAAACGACCTATCCGTCGTCGTCTTCGCCGTCGTTGACGCGATAGGGATGCTGCGGATATACGCCGAGTATACGCACCTCGCGCGAAAAGAACCCCAGTTCCTCGAAGGCCAGCCGCAGGCCCCGGTGCTCGGGATGGCCTTCGACCTCGGCGTAGAACTGGGTGGCGAAGAAGTGGCCACCGATCATGTAGCTTTCCAGCTTGGTCATGTTGATGCTGTTGGTGGCGAAGCCGCCCAGCGCTTTGTAAAGCGCCGCCGGGACGTTGCGCACCCGGAACACAAAGCTGGTCATCACCGGCCCAGATTTGGGGTGCGGGATGATCGCCTCGCGGGCCATGATCAGGAACCGGGTGGTGTTGTGTTCGGCGTCCTCAATGTTGGCGCGGAGCGAAACCAGACCGTACACCTCGCCCGCCAGCTCCGAGGCAATGACCGCCTGTGTGGCATCACCGGACGACGCGATCTCTCCGGCGGCGCCGGCAGTATCAACATGAACGACTGGCTCCAACCCCAGTTCTGAGATCAGCTCGCGGCACTGGTTCAGCGCGTGGATGTGGCTGTGGACGTGGGTCAGGTTCTCGGCCTTGGCGCCCTTCAGCCCCAAGAGGTGGTGGTTCACCCGCTGATAGTGCTCGCCAATGATATGCAGGTTGGCATCGGGAAGCAGGTGGTGGATGTCGGCGACCCGCCCGGCGACCGAGTTCTCGATCGGAATCATCGCCAGCTCGGCTCGTTTGTCTCGCACGGCGGCGAAAGCGTCCTCGAACGACCGGCAGGCCAGCGTTGCCATTTCCGGCCGCGTCACCCGGCAGGCGAGATCGGAATAGGCGCCCGGCGCCCCTTGAAAGGCGATGGTGCGGTTGGGGTCGGACATGGAGGTCTTCGTTCCCGTCGATCAGGCCTGCCGCTCGGCAAGCAGGTCGCAGGCGCGGGCAAGGTCGGCGGGAGTATCGACACCGAGGGGAACGGTGTCAACGAGCGCGGCGTCGATACGCATGCCATGTTCGAGCGCGCGCAGTTGTTCCAGGCGCTCCCGTGTTTCGAGCGCACCCGCCGGCAAGCCGACGAACCGCCCGAGCGCCTTTCGGCGGTAAGCGTAGATGCCGATGTGATGGTGGTGCGGCCCCTCGCCCGACGGGACCAAGGCACGGCTGAAATAGAGGGCACGTCCAACGGTGGCGCCCGGCTGGAGCGAGAGCACGGCTTTCACCACATTGGGATTGTCCCGTTCGTCGGCGCCGGTGATGGGTGTTACCAGAGTCGCGATATCGACGGCGGGATCGGCGAGCGGCGCGAGGACAGCGCGGACTGTCGGCGTATCGATGGTCGGCAAGTCGCCTTGCAGGTTGACGACGATGTCGTGGCGACCGTCGCCGTCGACTGCTTCCAGCGCTTCGTGCACGCGGTCGGACCCCGAAACATGATCGGGATCGGTCAACACTGCCTCGCCGCCGGCGGTACGGACCGCATCGGCGATCTCGTCCTCCGCGCAGGCGACGACAACGGGCCCGACATCGGCCTCCACCGCGCGGCGCCAGACATGCACGATCATCGGCTGGCCGTGGATATCGGCGAGCGGCTTGCCCGGCAGCCTTGTCGATGCCATGCGTGCCGGGATGACCACGATGGGATTCGGAAGCCCCTCCATAACGCCTTCATACGCCATCGAGAATCCCCTCGCCACGGTGTTTTCCCAACCCGCCGTTGAACACGCGGGGGCTTGGGGCTACAGTCCGGGCCGTCGGGGCAAACGGCGAAACAGGGTTCGATCCATGCAGTTTTCGATATTGGAGAAGTTCGGCGCGTCGCTTCTGATCTGCGCCTGGTTGATCTACGGCAGCCATTTGGCCGGCAACGCGCTGATCCATGTCGAGCACGTCACCCCCGCCATGGCCACGACGACCGACGACATGCCGGCCAAGGAAGAAGCCGCCGCGCCGGCCGCGGAGATGGACCTCGCCACCCTTCTGGCCGATGCCGATCCGGCCGCGGGCAAGAAAGCCTTTTCCAAGTGCAAGGCCTGTCACACCGTCGACGCGGGCGGCAAGAACAAGGTCGGTCCCAATCTTTGGGACATCGTCGGCAAGGCCAAGGCTGGGGTTGGCGGCTTCAAATACTCCGGAGCCTTCACCGACTTGGGAGGCGAATGGACCTACGAAGACCTTGATGCGTTCCTCGCCAAGCCGAAGCAGTTCGCGCCAGGAACCAAGATGACCTTCGTCGGGATGAAGAAGGCCGGAGACCGCGCCGCCGTCATCGCCTATCTGCGTTCACTCAGCGATTCTCCGAAACCGCTTCCGTGAGCGACATCGGCGCGTTCGTCGCACTCGCCGAGCGGCTGGCCGACGCGGCGCGGCCGATCGCGCGCCGCTATTTCCGGAGCGGACTGGCGATCGACGCCAAGCCCGACGCGAGCCCGGTAACCGCCGCCGACCGTGAGGCCGAAGCGGCGATGCGAGCAATCATCGAAGAGGCCTGCCCCGATCACGGCATCTTCGGCGAGGAGCACGGCAAGACCCGCCTGGATTCGCGCCACATCTGGATGCTCGACCCCATCGACGGAACGAAGGCTTTCGTCACAGGAAAGCCATTGTTCGGTACTTTGATCGCGCTGTTGGAGGACGGGCGGCCCATCGTCGGCGTCATCGACGCGCCGGCCTTGGAAGAGCGATGGGTCGGCGCCGCCGGCCGTCCGACGACCCACAACGGCGAGCCGGTCCAGACGCGGACATGCGCGGACATTGGCACGGCATGGCTTTACGCCACGACGCCGCACATGTTCGATGGGGCCGATCACGACGCGTTCGACCGCCTGCGCGGGACCTGCCGCGATGCCGTCTACGGCGGCGACTGTTACGCCTATGGCCTGCTCGCCAACGGCACCGTCGACGTGGTCTGCGAGGCGTCGATGCAGCCTTACGACTACTGCGCCCTGGTACCTGTGGTCAGCGGTGCCGGTGGCGTGATCACCGATTGGCAGGGGCAACCACTCGGCCTCGATTCGGACGGCCGGGTGCTGGCGGCAGGCGATGCAACCGTACATGCCGCTGCGCGCGCGGCCCTTGCCGGCTAACCCCTACCGGCTTGGCAGCCAGTCCGACATAATGCGATCCATGCGCCTGATCCTTTTCGTTGTTGCTCTCGTTGTCCTGGCCGCGCCTCGATTGGCGGATGCGGCCGAGCCCGAATGGATCCACGCCATCGCCATGCACGGGACACCCAGGTACGGCCCGGACTTCGAGCATTTCGACTACGTCAATCCGAACGCACCGAAGGGTGGAACGGTGACGATCGGCGCCATTGGCGGCTTCGATACGCTCAATGGATTCAACAGCAAGGGACAAGCTGCCGGCATCGGCCAGATCTACGATAGCCTTACCGTCGCTTCGGCCGACGAGCCGTTCACCCGCTATGGCCTGTTGGCCGAAGCGATGCGCATGCCTGAAGACCGCTCGTGGGTGGAATTCCGTCTGCGTGCCGAGGCCCGCTGGCACGACGGCAAACCGGTCACCGCCGACGACGTCATCTGGACGTTCGACACGCTGATCGAGAAGGGCGCGCCGGCTTACGCATTCTACTACGCCAGTGTTGCCGGAGTGCAAAAGCTGGACGAGCGGACGGTGCGGTTCACCTTCAAGCCGGGCGAGAACCGAGAACTGCCGCTCATCCTCGCCGAACTCGCGGTGCTGCCCAAGCACTACTGGGAGGGCCGCGACTTCGCTGCGACGACCTTAGAGCCCCCTCTTGGCTCGGGGCCGTACCGCATCGACAAGGTCGAGGCGCCGCGGTCATTCACCCTGAAGCGTATCCCCGACTATTGGGGCCGAAACCTTCCGGTCAACCGCGGCATCGACAACATCGACGAATACCGTGTCGAATACTACCGCGACACCACCGTTGCCGTGGAGGCGTTCAAGGCCGGCGCTTTCGACTTCCGGTTAGAAAATTCGTCGGTAACGTGGGCAACCGCATACGACATCCCCGCGGCGAGAGACGGCCGCCTGAAGAAAGTGTTGATCCCCCACGCGCAGACCCGCGGGATGCAGGGGTTCGCCTACAACATCCGCCGGGAAATCTTCAAGGATCGGGGCGTGCGGCGGGCGCTGGCCTACGCGTTTGACTTCGAATGGTCCAACCGCAACCTGTTTTACGGCCAGTACACCCACTCTCGCAGCTATTTCGACAACTCGGAACTCGCCGCCACCGGCCTGCCCGGCCCCGAAGAGCTGAAGATCCTCGAACCCTATTGCGGCCGGATCCCCGAGGAGGTGTTCACCACCGAGTACAATCCGCCGGTGACAAAAGGAGACGGCCGCATCCGCGCCAACCTCAAGATCGCCGACGCCTTGCTCAAGGAGGCCGGATGGGTGATCCGGGACAAAGAGCGGGTCAACGCCGAAACCGGTCAGCCGCTGGCCTTCGAAATCCTGCTGGTGAGCCCGCTGTTCGAGCGGATCGTCCTGCCATTCAAGAAAAACCTCGCGCGGCTTGGCATCGACGTCTCGGTGTGTTTGGTCGAGACGTCGCAGTACATCGAGCGCTTGCGGACCTTCGATTTCGATATGGTTGTCTCGTCGTTCGGGCAGTCGCTGTCGCCTGGCAACGAGCAGCGGGATTACTGGGGCTCGGCCTCGGCCGAGCGCCGCGATGGGCGCAACATCGTCGGCATCAAGGACCCGGTGATCGACGAGCTGATCGAGAATCTGATCGCTGCACCAACGCGTGAAGACCTGACCGTTCGGGTGCGCGCGCTGGACCGGGTGTTACAGTGGGGGTTCTATGTAATTCCCAACTGGCACATCTCGTCGCAGCGACTGCTGTATTGGAATAAATTCGGCATGCCGCCACCGACCGAGCTGCGCGGCGCCATTCTTCCCGCGACTTGGTGGGTCGATCCCGAAAAGGAGAAGGCCCTGGCCGCCAAGGGCCGGTAACAGCGGGCCGGAGCGGTCTTCGCAACGCATGTACGCCTATATCCTCCGCCGGCTGTTCCTGATCATCCCGACCCTGTTCGGAATCATGGTGGTCAATTTCGTCGTCGTGCAATTCGCTCCTGGCGGCCCCGTGGAGCAGGCCATCGCCGAGATCCAAGGCGAGGCCGTTTCGTCGACGGCGCGGATCAGTGGCGGTGGTACCGAGGTCGGTGGACCACAACCACCTGCACCCGGAGGCGCAAGGTCGGGAAGCGAAAGCCGCTACCGCGGCGCCCAGGGTTTGGACCCCGAGATCATCGCCCGGATCGAAAGGCAGTTCGGCTTCGACAAGCCGCCGCTGGAGCGTTTCCTGCTGATGATGCGGAACTACGTCGTCCTCGATTTCGGCGAGAGCTACTTCCGCGATCGTGGCGTCGTCGAGCTGGTTCTCGACAAGATGCCGGTCTCCATCACCATCGGACTGTGGACGACCCTGTTTACCTACCTGATCTGTATCCCGCTCGGCGTCGCCAAGGCGGTTCGCGATGGCTCGCGGTTCGACGTCTGGACATCAGGGTTGGTGATCTGTGCCAACGCCATTCCCAGCTTCCTGTTCGCCATCCTGCTGATCATCCTGTTCGCCGGCGGGCGCTACCTGGACTGGTTTCCCCTGCGCGGGCTGGTTTCGGAAAACTTCGACGACCTGTCGACATGGAGTCAGATCACGGACTACCTCTGGCACATCACGCTGCCGATCCTCGCCCTCATCATCGGCGGGTTCGCGACGCTGACCCTGCTCACCAAAAATTCGTTTCTAGACCAGATCCGTCAGCAGTACGTGATCACCGCCCGCGCCAAAGGCCTGACCGAGCGCCGCGTGCTCTACGGGCATGTGTTCCGCAACGCCATGCTGATCGTCATCGCCGGTTTTCCGGGCGCCTTCGTCAGCATCCTGTTTTCCGGTTCACTGTTCATCGAGATCATTTTCTCCCTCGACGGTCTCGGTCTGCTCGGTTTCGACGCGGTGATCCGACGCGACTACCCGGTGATGTTCGGCACGCTCTATTTCTTCACCCTGCTCGGGCTGGTCATGAATCTGATCGGCGATCTGATGTACCACGTTGTCGATCCGCGCATCGACTTCGAGGCCAGGGAGGCCTGACCGGTGATCGGCGACCAGGTCCTCGGCATTTCGATTTCACCGATGAACCGCCGCCGGCTGGCCAACTTCCGGGCCAATCGGCGAGGCTATTGGTCCCTATGGATCTTCCTCGCTCTGTTTTTCGCCAGCCTGTTCGCAGAGGTCATCGCCAATGACCGGCCGTTGCTGATCCGTTACGAAGGCTCCTTCTATTACCCGCTGTTCTTCGACTACCCGGAGACCGCATTCGGCGGCTTCTTCGAGACAGCGACCGAATACGCCGACCCCGAGGTCCAGGAATTGATCGAAGAGGGAGGTTGGATTCTCTGGCCGCTGGTTCCGTTCGCGTACGACACCGTGAACTATCGCCTCGACGTGCCGGCGCCGGCGCCGCCGTCGGCGCTGAATTGGCTCGGCACCGATGACCAGGGCCGCGACGTTGTCGCCCGACTGATCTATGGGTTCCGTATTTCCGTTCTGTTCGGTCTGACGTTGACGGTTTGCAGTTCCGTGATCGGTATCGCGGCCGGCGCCGTGCAGGGATACTTCGGGGGTTTGAACGACCTGTTCTTCCAGCGTTTCATCGAGATCTGGGCCGGAACACCGCAGATCTACCTGCTGATCATTCTCGCCAGCGTGGTCACCCCGAGCTTCTGGTGGCTGCTGGGGCTTTTGTTGCTGTTTTCGTGGATGGGCCTGGTCGGCGTCGTCCGTGCCGAGTTCCTGCGCGCTCGGAATCTGGACTTCGTCCGCGCCGCCCGCGCGCTGGGCGCAAGCAACGTGACGATCATGTTTCGGCACATCCTACCCAACGCCATGGTCGCCACCATCACGTTCCTGCCGTTTATCCTTTCCGGTTCGGTCGTTGCCCTGACGGGACTCGATTTCCTCGGTTTCGGCCTGCCGCCGGGCTCGCCGTCGCTGGGCGAGCTGCTCAATCAGTCCAAGAACCACCTGCACGCGCCGTGGCTTGGCTTCACCGCGTTCTTTTCCATTGCGGTCATGCTCAGCCTGTTGGTGTTCATCGGCGAGGCGATGCGCGACGCTTTCGATCCGAGGAAGACCTTCGTATGAGCCTTCTGGAGATCAGCGATCTTTCGACCTCGTTCGGGCGCGGCGAACGTGAGCTCCAGGCCGTTCGCAACGCAAACTTCGACGTCGATACGGCCGAGACGGTGGCGCTGGTGGGCGAAAGTGGGTCGGGCAAGTCGGTCACCGCGCTCAGCGTCATGCGCCTTTTGCCCTATCCGCAGGCGTGGCACGCCGGCGGGTCCATCCACCTCGCCGGGAAGGAACTGATGAACGCCCGGGAGAGCCGCATGCGCGAGCTTCGCGGCGATCGGGTGGCGATGATCTTCCAGGAGCCGCTGACCTCGCTCAATCCGCTACACTCGATCGAGAAGCAGATTGCCGAGGTGCTTGTCGTTCACCGGGCGATGAGCCGCCGCCGTGCCCGCGACAGGGTCGTCGAGCTGTTGCACATGGTCGGGCTGCCCGAAGCCGAAGGCCGGCTCGACGCACTGCCCCACGAATTCTCGGGCGGCCAACAGCAAAGGGTGATGATCGCCATGGCGCTGGCCAACGAGCCCGACCTGCTGATCGCCGACGAACCGACAACGGCGCTCGACGTCACCATTCAGGCGCAGATCATCAAGCTGCTCAAGGACCTGCAGGCCGAGTTGAAAATGGCGATGCTGCTGATCACCCACGACCTCGGCATCGTGCGCCGCATGGCCGACCGGGTCTGCGTGATGAACGCCGGCGAGATCGTCGAGAAGGGCATGTGTGCCGAGGTTTTCGCCGATCCTCGTCATCCCTACACCCGACGACTCCTCGCCGCCGAGCCCAAGGGCCGTCCCGACCCCGGGCCTACGCGCGCCGCCGAGCTCGTTGCCGCCCGCGACGCCAAGGTGTGGTTTCCCATCAAGGGCGGCGTAATTCGCCGGACCATCGATCACGTGAAGGCCGTCGACGGCATCAGCCTCACCGTGCGCCGTGGCCACACCCTCGGCGTCGTCGGCGAGAGCGGATCGGGGAAGAGCACGCTCGGCCGGGCGCTCATTCGCCTGCAATCCAGCCAGGGGTCTATCGCCTTCGACGGCCGCGAGCTGCAGGGCTTGAAGTGGAAGGCGCTGCGGCCGCTCCGGCGCCAGATGCAGATCGTCTTCCAGGACCCCTTCGGCAGCCTCAGCCCGCGCATGTCGGTGGGGCAGATCGTCGGCGAGGGCCTCGCCATCCACGGCATCGGCGGCTCGTCCGCCGAGCGGCGGGAGATGATCAGCCGCGTCCTCAAGGAGGTCGGGCTCGACCCGGCGAGCCAGGACCGCTACCCCCACGAATTCTCAGGTGGCCAGCGCCAGCGCATTTCCATCGCCCGGGCGCTGGTGCTGAAACCCGAATTCATCGTCCTCGACGAGCCGACCAGCGCTTTGGACATGTCGGTGCAGGCGCAGATCGTCGAACTGCTCCGCGACCTGCAGAAGGCCCACGACCTCGCCTACCTGTTCATCAGCCATGACCTCAAGGTGGTCCGGGCGTTGGCCCACGATGTCCTTGTCATGCGCGCCGGCCGGGTCGTCGAGCAAGGCCCCGCTGAGGACGTGTTCAGCCGACCCCGCGACCCTTATACCCGTGCGTTGATGGCCGCCGCCTTCGAGATGAAGGCGGACGAAAGCGGCGTCGTCGCCACCTGAGGGACGAATGGCCGTTCTCTTTTCCTGCTCGTGGGCCGACCACGAGGCGTGGCGAACGGCGTTCGCAGCCGAGATCCCTGACCTCGGTTTCCGTCTTTGGCCCGACGAGATCGGCGATCCGGCCGAGATCGACTTCGCGCTGGTCTGGGCTCCGAAGCGGGGCGATCTCCGCCGTTATGAGAACCTCCGGGCGATCTTCTCTCTCGGCGCAGGTGTCGATCACGTGCTCCGTGATCCCGACCTGCCATCGGAGGTTCCGCTCGTCCGACTTGTCGACCCGGTCCTGACTCGGCGGATGACCGACTACGTCGCCCACTGGGTGATGCACTATCACCGGGATTTCCACAGATTCGCCAGCCAGCAACGCCAAGCAGAATGGCGGGAGTGGCCGACCCGCGATCGCGATACCCGTGCCGTCGGGATCCTGGGACTGGGCGAACTCGGCGGCGCAGCAGCGCGTGCACTGGCCCGGGCTGGGTTTCGTGTCGCCGGGTGGAGCCGAAGCGCGAAGAGGATTGAAGGAGTGGAGTCCTTCGTTGGCGCTTCTGCCCTTCATCCGTTTCTGGCGCGAACGGAGATTCTCGTTTGCCTGTTGCCGTTGACCGCCAATACCGAAGGGATCATCGACGCCCATGCGCTGTCCGCCCTGCCCGAGGGAGCGGTCGTGATCAACGCCGCGCGCGGCGGGCATCTCGTCGAAGACGATCTGCTGCAAGCCCTTGACTCCGGCCATATTTCCGGTGCCACGCTCGATGTCTTCCGCATCGAACCGCTTCCCGGTGACCATCCCTTCTGGCACCACCCGGCCGTGACCATCACACTGCACGTCGCGGCGTTGAACGATCCCCGCTCGGCGGCGGCAAGCATTGCGGCAAACATCCGACGCATTCGGTCCGGTCATGCGCCTGGGCACGTTGTCGACAGGACCAGGGGCTACTAGGGGGACGAGCAGGAGAACCGGAAACCGGACCTATCCGGCGACTCCGTATGCGACGTCGAGAAGGAAGGCTCCGAGAAGGACGCGATAGACGACGAACGGCGTGAACGTTGACCGGCGCAGCCACGCCATCATCGCCCAGATGGCAATCAAGGCCGAGATCAGCGCCAGCCCGGCGGCGATCAAAGCCGAAACGGTGAGCGTCGCATCGCCGGACTGGTAGAGCTCGACGCCCTTGAGCACGCCGGCACCAAGGATGGCCGGCATCGACAGCAGCATCGAGAACCGCGCCGCATCGGGACGCTCGAAGCCCAATCCGCGGGCCGCCGTCATCGTGATGCCCGACCGGCTCGTGCCCGGGATCAGCGCGAGAACCTGGGCAACTCCGATGATCACCGCGTCGGCAAACCCCATGTGGTCCATGCGCCGGAGCGTCATGCCCATCCGATCGGCGAGGTAGAGGAGGATGCCGAACCCGAGCGTCGTCCAGGCGATGACCTCGATCGAGCGGATCCCTCCGGGAACGAAGTGATTGAGGGCGAACCCGGCAATGATCACCGGGATCGTGACGACGATGACGTAGGCTGCGAGCCGGCCGCCGCCGTCGAGGCGACCCGTGGCAAGGCGCCCGAGCCCGCCAATCATCAGCGCCACGTCGCGCCAGAAATAGAGCATCACCGCGCCGAGGATGCCGACATGCACCGCCACGTCGATGACCAAGCCCTGATCGGGCCAGTCGAGCAACACTGGAACCAGCACCAGATGCCCCGACGAACTGATCGGCAGGAATTCCGTGATCCCCTGGACCAGTGCGAGAATGGCAATATGTAGTAAGGGCACAGCCCCCGATTCCCCGTATTTCGCGCCACCTTATATCATCTGTGACAGCATTGCCCAACGGGCGAAAGAATCGCCGGCGAGCGCTTTTTGGCCTTGTAATTTCCCCCGCTCCGCTTGATTCTTCGGCCACGCGGGCCATGGATCATGGTTAACGCCGGGTAAGCGCCGCACGAGAGCGACACGGGTCGGGGGTCGTCGCGACGGCGTAGGGTGACCAGACGGCCGAAGACGAAGAAAACGGCCGCCGCGTCTCCACCGGCGCCACACGAAAAGAAGACGTCGGGATCGGGACACGCGATATGAGTCAGCGCGCCTTGCCGCCGAAGCAGGGTCTCTACGACCCAGGAAATGAGCACGATGCGTGTGGCATTGGCTTCGTCGCCAATATCAAGAACCGCAAAAGCCACGCCATCATCACCAGCGGGCTCGAAATCCTGGTCAACCTGCGTCATCGCGGCGCTGTCGGCGCCGATGTCCTCGCCGGTGACGGCTCGGGCGTACTGATCCAGGTTCCCGATGCCATGCTGCGCGAGGAGACGGCGGCATGTGGCTTCGAACTGCCCGCGCCGGGCGACTATGGAGTCGGCATGGTGTTCCTGCCTCAGGATGAGGCGACCCGTGACCGATGTGTCGAGGTCATCGAACGGGTGGTCGCCGACGAGGGCCAGATCGTCCTCGGATGGCGCGACGTGCCCACCGACAACTCCGTCCTCGGTTTCAGCGTCAAGCCTCTGGAGCCGGTGATCCGCCAGGTGTTCATCGGCCGCGGGCCTTCGTGTGCGGATGCCGACGCCCTCGAACGCAAGTTGTTCGTCATCCGCAAGGCCACTCACCACGTGATCTGGGACGACGGGCTCGAAGGTGCCGAACACTTCTACGTCGTCTCCATGTCGACCCGGACTTTGAACTACAAGGGCATGGTGCTGGCCGAAAATCTGGCGACGTACTACCCGGACCTGCATGACGAGCGCACGGCATCGGCGCTCGCGCTGGTCCACCAGCGGTTCTCCACCAATACGTTCCCGTCTTGGCGGCTGGCCCAGCCGTTCCGCTACCTTTGCCACAACGGCGAGATCAATACGCTGCGGGGCAACATCAACTGGATGCAGGCGCGGCGCCACAGCATGAAATCGGAGCTGCTGGGAGACGATCTCGATAAGCTCTGGCCTCTTTTGGCCGACGGCATCTCGGACTCGGCGACGTTCGACAACGCCTTGGAACTGCTGGTTGCCGGCGGCTACTCGCTCAGCCACGCGATGATGATGATGATTCCGGAGGCCTGGGACGACAATCCGCTGATGGATGAGGGCAGGCGGGCGTTCTACGAGTACCACGCGGCGCTGATGGAGCCGTGGGACGGTCCGGCGGCGGTGGCGTTCACCGACGGCCGCCAGATCGGCGCGACCCTCGACCGCAACGGCCTCAGGCCGGCGCGCTACGTGGTCACCGACGACGATCACGTGGTCATGGCATCCGAGGTCGGCGTCCTCGACATTCCCGAGGAAAAGATCGTCAAGAAGTGGCGCCTGCAGCCGGGCAAGATGTTCCTCATCGACCTGGAGCAGGGCCGCATCATCGACGACGTCGAGTTGAAGGCCGAGCTCGCCGAAGCCCGTCCCTATCAGGAATGGCTCGATGCGACCCAGATCCGCGTCGAGGACCTGCCCCACGAGATCGGGCCGATGCCGCCCGACCGCCGTACGCTGTTGGACCGCCAGCAGGCCTTCGGCTACACCCAGGAGGACATCAAGTTCTTCCTCACGCCGATGGCGCAGACCGGCCAGGAACCGGTCGGATCGATGGGCCGCGACACGCCGATCGCCGTGTTATCGGACAGGCCCAAGGTGCTGTACGACTACTTCAAGCAGTGCTTCGCGCAGGTCACCAACCCGCCAATCGATTCGATCCGCGAAGAACTGGTGATGTCCCTGGTGTCGCTGATCGGCCCCCGGCCCAATCTCCTCGAGCCGGAGGGCGCCGCCGGCTACAGCCGGCTGGAGGTCCGCCAGCCGATCCTTTCCAACATCGATCTGGAACGGATCCGGCGGATCGAGAACCACGTCGATCACGCGTTCCGCACCTTCACCCTCGACATGACCTACCCCGCCAGCGACGGTGCGGCAAGCATGGAAATCGCGCTCCAGGGATTGTTCCAGCGTGCGGAGGCGGTGGTCGAAGCGGGTTACAACATCCTCATCCTCTCGGACCGCAACGTCGCCACGGACCGGATCGCCATCCCGGCGCTGCTGGCGACGGCCGGCGTCCATCACCACCTGATCCGCGAGGGCTTGCGCACCGAGGTCGGACTGGTGGTGGAAACCGGCGAAGCCCGTCTGGTCCACGACCTTTGCCTGCTCGCGGGCTACGGCGCCGAGGCGGTCAATCCCTATCTCGCCTTCGACACGCTGTCGCACCTGCGCCACGAATTGCCCGAAGAGCTGAGCGAAGAAGAAGTCCACGGACGTTACGTCAAGGCCGCGTGCAAGGCGATGCTAAAGGTGTTCGCCAAGATGGGCATCTCGACCTATCAGTCGTACTGCGGCGCGCAGATCTTCGATGCGGTCGGCCTCAATCAGGAGTTTGTCGACGAGTGCTTCACCGGCACACACACGGCCGTCGGCGGCATCGGTCTCGCGGAGATCGCCGAGGAAACGGTGCGCCGGCACCGCGCCGCCTTCGGCGACGAGCCGCTGATGCGAAACGCTCTGGATGTCGGCGGCGAAGTGGCCTTCCGGCTGCGCGGCGAGGAGCACGTGTGGACACCGGAGACCGTCGGCCTGTTGCAGCACTCGGTGCGGTCAGCCGATTTCGGCAAGTTCAAGGCCTACACCGCCCGGGTCAATGCGCAGGACACCAAGCTGAAGAACCTGCGCGGACTGTTCACCCTTGTGCCGACGGCCGAGCCTATCCCGCTCGACGAAGTCGAGCCGGTATCCGAGATCGTCAAGCGGTTTGGGACCGGGGCGATGTCGTTCGGTTCCATCTCGTGGGAGGCCCATACCACGCTGGCCATCGCTATGAACCGGATCGGCGGCAAATCCAACACCGGTGAAGGCGGCGAGGAAGCCGAGCGGTTCAAGAGCCTGCCCAACGGCGATACCATGCGTTCGGCGATCAAGCAGGTCGCCTCGGGACGGTTCGGCGTGACCGGTGAATACCTGGTCAACTCCGACGACATTCAGATCAAGATGGCCCAGGGTGCCAAGCCCGGCGAGGGCGGCCAGCTCCCCGGGCACAAGGTCGACGAGTGGATTGCGCGCGTCCGCCACTCGACCCCCGGCGTTGGCCTGATCTCGCCGCCGCCACACCACGACATCTATTCGATCGAGGACCTGGCGCAGCTCATCCACGACCTCAAGAACGTCAATCCGGAGGCGCGGATCAGCGTCAAGCTGGTCTCCGAGATTGGCGTCGGCACCATTGCGGCTGGCGTTTCGAAGGCCCATGCGGACCACGTTACGATCTCCGGTTTCGAGGGCGGCACCGGCGCGAGCCCGCTTACTTCGATCCATCACGCCGGATCGCCGTGGGAGATCGGCCTCGCCGAAACCCACCAGACCCTGGTGCTCAACGATCTCCGCGGCCGCATCGCGGTGCAGGTGGATGGCGGCCTGCGGACGGGACGCGACGTCATCATCGGCGCACTGCTCGGTGCCGATGAGTTCGGGTTCTCGACCGCCGCGCTGATCGCCGAGGGCTGCATCATGATGCGCAAGTGCCACCTCAACACCTGCCCGGTGGGGGTGGCGACCCAGGACCCGGAACTGCGCCGGCGGTTCACCGGCGAGCCGGAACACGTCGTCAATTACATGACCTTCGTCGCCGAGGAGGTGCGGGAGATGATGGCCGAGCTTGGTTTCCGCACCTTCAACGAGATGATCGGGCGCACCGACCGGCTCGACATGCGTGCGGCCATCGACCACTGGAAGGCCCGCGGTCTCGATTTCACCAAGATCTTCCACCGTCCCGACGTCGGCCCGGAGATCGCGCGGTACAATTGCGAGGTCCAGGATCACGGGCTCGACAAGGCGCTCGACCACACGCTGATCGCCCAGTCGGCAGCCGCGCTCGAGCATGGGCGGGCGGTGCGGATTGAGACGCCCATCCGCAATACCAACCGCACCGTCGGAGCGATGCTGTCAGGCAAGGTTGCGGACCGCTACGGCTACGCCGGCCTTCCCGACGACACCATCCACATCAAGTGCGTCGGCAATGCCGGGCAGACCTTCGGCAGCTGGCTCGCCCACGGGGTCACGCTCGAGTTGGAAGGCGACGCCAACGATTACGTCGGCAAGGGACTGTCGGGCGGCCGCATCATCGTCTATCCGTCGCAGAAGAGTCCGATCGAGCCGCACGCCAACATCATTATCGGCAACACTGTGCTTTACGGCGCGATCGCGGGCGAGTGCTACTTCCGCGGCATGGCCGGCGAGCGGTTTGCGGTGCGCAATTCGGGCGTCCATGCCGTCGTCGAGGGCGTCGGCGATCATGGCTGTGAATACATGACCGGCGGCGTTGTCGTCGTCATCGGCTCGACCGGACGCAATTTCGCCGCCGGGATGAGTGGCGGCGTCGCCTACGTGCTCGACGCCGACGGCACCTTCGAGCAGCGCTGCAACATGTCGATGGTCGACCTGGAACCGATCTTCGAGGAGGATGAACAGCTCGCCCTCTACAACCAGGACGGCGATCTGGAAACTCACGGCCTGGTCGATGTCAACCGCGACATGACCCGCTTTGACGCTCAGCGTCTGCACGGTCTCATCGAAAAGCACCGCCTTTACACCGGCAGCCACCGGGCCGGCGAAATCCTCGACAACTGGAACACGTTCCTGCCGAAGTTCGTCAAGGTCATGCCCGTCGACTACCGCCGCGCGCTGCAGCAGATGCAGGCGCAATGGCGCGCCACCGAGCGCAACGGCGTCAGCGTCGCGGTCGGCATGTAGGAGAGCGCCGCCGATGGGTAAGCCGACCGGATTCAAGGAGATCGCACGGCGCGACCGGGCCTATGCGCCGGTCGCCGAGCGGATCCGCCACTGGCAGGAGTTCGTCATTCCGCTCGACGAGGACGATCTCGCGCGCCAGGGCGCTCGGTGCATGGACTGCGGCATCCCCTACTGCCACCAGGGATGTCCGGTGAACAACATCATCCCGGACTGGAACGACCTGGTATTCAACCGGGATTGGCGCACCGCGCTCGACGTCCTGCACTCGACCAACAACTTCCCCGAATTCACCGGCCGGGTCTGCCCGGCACCGTGCGAGGCGGCGTGCACGCTCAACATCACCGACGAGCCGGTGACCATCAAGACCATCGAGTGCGCGATCGTCGACAAGGGGTGGGAAGAAGGCTGGATCATTCCCGACATGCCCCGCCGACGGACCGGCAAGCGGGTCGCCGTGGTCGGCTCGGGGCCGGCCGGGCTCGCCTGCGCGCAGCAATTGGCCCGTGCCGGCCACGCGGTCATCGTCTACGAGAAGCGTGACCGGATCGGCGGCCTCCTTCGGTACGGCATTCCCGACTTCAAGATGGAGAAGCATCTCATCGACTGGCGCATGGCCCAGATGCAAGCCGAAGGCGTCGAGTTCAGGCCCAATTCGCACATCGGTGTCGACATCGCTGCGCAGCACCTGATGGACAACTTCGATGCTGTCGTGCTCGCCGGTGGCGCGGAGCAACCGCGAGACCTGCCCGTGCCCGGACGCGAGATCGATGGCGTCTACTTTGCCATGGACTTCCTGACCCAGCAGAACGCCCGCGTCGCGGGAATTTCCGTCCCGGACAACGGTGCCATTCTCGCCACCGGCCGCGACGTGGTGGTGATCGGCGGCGGCGATACCGGTTCGGACTGCGTCGGCACCTCGATCCGCCAGGATGCCCGCTCGGTGACCCAGCTCGAGATCATGCCGAAGCCGCCGGAGAAGGAGGACAAGGCGCTGACGTGGCCCGAGTGGCCGATGAAGATGCGTACCTCGACCTCGCACGAGGAAGGCTGCGAGCGCGACTGGGCGGTTTCCACCAGCCGGCTGACCGGCAACGGCCGGGTCGAGAAGCTGCACCTCAAGCGGGTCGAATGGGTACCGGGCGACACCGGCGGCATGCAGATGCGCGACGTCCCGAACAGCGAGTTCGCAATCGACGCCGATCTGATCCTGTTGGCCATGGGATTCGTCAATCCGGTCCACGAAGGCATGCTGACGGAGTTGGAGCTGGCAGTAGACGGGCGCAACAATGTCGAAGCTTCGATGGATGACACCGCCGACGGACGACTGGCCTACCAGACGTCGTCGCCGAAGGTGTTCGCCGCCGGCGACATGCGCCGTGGACAATCGCTTGTGGTATGGGCCATCCGCGAGGGCCGCAAATGTGCCCACGCGGTGGACCGCTTCCTGATGGGAAGCTCTAACCTGCCGCGATGACGCGGCCGGCAGATGGCACTCTTGGTCCGGTGCGATATCCGTCGTGACCGAGCTTGAAAAGATGCTGGCCGGTGAGCTCTATGTGGCGTCCGACCCGGAGCTCACCGCCCTTCGCGTCCGTGTGCGTCGTCTCCTCCGCGACTACAACGCAACCGATACCGAGGATGCGGTTGGCCGGACAACGCTGCTCGAGGCATTGCTGGCCGAGCATGGCGAGAACGTTTGGATCGAACCACCGTTCTTCTGCGACTATGGCAGCCATATCCACCTCGGCTCGCACATCTACTTCAACTTCAATTGCGTCATCCTCGACTGCAACGTCGTCCGAATCGGCGATGGGTCGATGCTGGGGCCCGCCGTCCAGATCAGCGCCGCGACCCACCCCGTCGATCCCGCGGCACGGGCGACGGGCGCCGAACTGGCCTACCCGGTGATCATCGGCCGAAACGTCTGGATCGGCGCCGCCGCCATCATCGGCCCTGGGGTCACGATCGGCGACGATACAACGATCGGCGCCGGCAGCGTGGTCACCAAGGACGTTCCAGCAGGTGTTGTCGCCGCTGGAAATCCCGCTAGAGTCATTCAACATTTGGATGGGGATCGGGATAGCGCGAAATGATCGTCTTCGACCTAACCTGCGCGAACGGACACACCTTCGAGGAGTGGTTCGCCTCAAGTTCCGAATACGAAGCAAGGATCGCCGATCACGCGCTGCCCTGCCCGGAGTGCGGCGAAACCCACGTCGCAAAGGGACTGTCCGCGCCGCGGATCAACGGCGGCAACGCCCGGCCCCCGGCACCCTGCGGCGTCCCGGTCTGCGGAATGTGCGGCTGCGGCGCCATGGAAAGCGGCTGATCGCGGCACTCGAAGGAGGGAGCAAGGCGATGGCCGAGGCCGGATTCTGCGTCGATTGCGCCCAATGGCGCTATGAGTTCAACACCGCCTTTCAGACCCAGGACGAACAGGATGGCTTCGGCATCTGCGATCGCGTCGAAGCGATGAGGGAAAAGCCATCCGCGCCCTTGCCCGCATCGACGACGAATTTGCGCACTTCCAGACCCGGCGCGAATTCGGTTGCGTCCTGTTCGTTCCCCGCTGATTGGCGATTCACGCGCCGGCGATCACCCGTCGGCCGGTTGACAACCTCCAGCCCATGGTCTTGAAGGTTCCGAAACCTCGACGGAGGGCGAACCCGCGTGCGTCTTTGGCTGTTTCTCGGCGCCCTCAACGGGCTGATCGCCGTTTGCGCCGGCGCCTACGGCTGGCATGACCTCGGCGGCGACGACAGCGCCCGGGAGATGTTCGCCATCGGTGTCCAATATCAGATGATGCATGCCCTTGGCCTGCTGGCCGTCGCCTGGCTCGCCGACCGGCGGGGGCGCACGCCCGCCGTCACCGTCGCGGGAGTGGCCTTCACCCTCGGCATTGTTCTGTTTTCCGGCTCCCTTTATGCGTTTGCAATTACCGGCATCTTGCCTATTGGGGGCGCGGCGCCGGTGGGCGGTTTCGCCTTTATCCTCGGCTGGCTGGCGCTTATGTGGACGGCGGTCCGAGGCAACTGACGACGTGTGAGGTTAGGGGAAAATCTCTATCCCACGTCCCGAACGTCGGACCCGAACCGCGCGGTGGCGATCGGTCGCGGCGCGGCGGGACAACGGATGCTGACCTTGTTCTTCAACAATGTCTGGGCCAGACGGTCGGCATAGAACCGGGCTTGACCACGCCCCTCCACTGGTACCAGCCATCTCAGGACCGCGTCGGCGTGGCCGGACCGGCCGGCCTGCAAAGCGCCCAAGAGGGTGATCAGGGCGCGTTCGTCGGCGGTTACGCAGCGGCAGAGCGGACGATGCAATACCATGGTTCGCCGCGCCCGCGACGCCAGGATGTCCACCAGTCCACCGAGCGCCGCCGACGCTGTGAGGCCTGCGACCGGCCCGAGCGCCCGCGCCCAGGTCGCCGCCACCGCCGGCCGGCAATCCGGCTGCCACAACCACAAACGGATCAGACGGACGACGAGCCACTCAGGCTCGGAAAGCTCATCCGTGACCGCCTGTCGAAGGACCGTGCGCGTGAACTCTCTGGCATACATGGCTCGGCCTGCTCTGTTTGGCGAGGACAGCCGCGACCATAGATCAAGGATAACGAGAATGCAAATGATTTGCATTCTCGTTATCGGGTGAGTTTCTGTCCGGCCCGCGCAAACGAAAGGGGCGGGTCCTGGACCCGCCCCCAACGTCGTTATTACGACTGCGGCTAGGCCGCGTCGGTGATCTTCCACACTTCAGGTGCAGCACTGGCGCGATCGGCCATCGCCTGGCGTTGGGACTCCAACTCCTGCGGGAGAGCGTCGCCGAAGCTGGCGTAGTACTCCTTCAACGCCTCGGCTTCTGCAAGGGCGCCATCGCGGTTGATGTCCATGATGCCGCTGAACTTGTCCGCGGTGAAATCGAGGCCCGCCCAGGTGATGTCCTCGTACTTGGGCATCCTGCCGAAGGGGCTGTCAACGGCGCCGGCGTGCCCGTTGACCCGGTCGACGATCCACTTCAGCACCCGCATGTTCTGACCAAAGCCCGGCCACACGAACTTGCCGTTCTCATCCTTGCGGAACCAGTTGACCCGGAAGATGCGCGGCAGCTTCACGTTGGACAGCTGGCCCATCTTGATCCAGTGCGCCCAATACAGCGCCATGTTGTAGCCGATGAACGGCAGCATGGCGAAGGGATCGCGCCGGATCGCCGCCTGGCCGATGGCCGCGGCGGTGGCTTCGGAGCCCATCGACGAAGCCATGAACACGCCATGGTTCCAGTCGAACGACTCGTAGACCAGCGGGAACGTCTTCGACAGCCGTCCGCCGAACAGGAACGCGCTGATCGGCACGCCCTGCGGGTCTTCCCACGCCGGGTCGATGGTCGGGCACTGGCCGGCCGGGGCGGTGAACCGCGAGTTCGGGTGCGCCGCCGGATGATCCATGTCCGGGGTCCAGTCGTTGCCCTTCCAGTCGATGGCATGCGCCGGCGCCGGGCCGTCCATGCCTTCCCACCAAACGTCGCCGTCGTCGGTCAGGGCGACGTTGGTGTAGATGCAGTTGCCGCCCTTGAGCGTGTCCATCGCCATCGGGTTGGAGTCATAGGACGTTCCCGGCGCAACGCCGAAGAAGCCGTATTCCGGATTGATGGCGCGGAGCGTGCCGTCGGGAGCCGGTTTGATCCAGGCGATGTCGTCGCCGACTGTGTAGGCCTTCCAGCCCTCGAATCCCTCCGGCGGCAGCACCATCGCCAGGTTGGTCTTGCCGCAGGCGCTTGGGAACGCCGCCGCGACGTAGGTCTTCTCGCCCTCGGGGCTCTCGAGGCCGAGGATCAGCATATGTTCGGCCAGCCAGCCCTCGTCGCGGGCCATCACCGAAGCGATGCGGAGCGCCAGACACTTCTTACCGAGCAACGCGTTACCGCCGTAGCCGGAGCCATACGACCAGATCTCGCGGGTCTCCGGGTAGTGGACGATGTACTTCTTCGAGATGTCGCCTTCGCAGGGCCACGGCACATCGGCCTGGCCCGGCTCCAGCGGCGCGCCCACCGAATGGACGGTCGGGATAAAGAAGCCTTCGTCACCCAAAGCGTCGAGCACGGCCTGGCCCATGCGGGTCATGATCCGCATGTTGACGGCAACATACGGTGAGTCGGAAATCTCGATGCCGGGATAGGCGATCGGCGAGCCGATGGGGCCCATGCTGAAGGGGATCACGTACATGGTCCGCCCCTTCATGCAGCCATCGAAGGCCTTGTTGAGGATCCCGCGCATCTCCGTCGGGTCCATCCAGTTGTTGGTCGGCCCCGCGTCTTCTTCCTTCTCCGTGCAGATGTACGTCCGTTCTTCGACGCGCGCGACGTCGCTGGGATGCGAGCGCGCCAGATAGCAGTTGGGCTGCTTCTCAGGATTGAGCCGGATGAAGGTCCCGCCGTCCACCAGCACCTGGCAGAGCCGGTCATACTCTTCCTCCGACCCGTCACACCAGTAAACGCTGTCGGGTTTGCACAGCGCCGCCACTTCATCGACAAAAGCAAGAAGCTTGGCGTGAGAGGTTCGATCGCTACCGGATGATGTCATGTGTTCCCTCGTCGGTTTGAATGGTTGATCGGCCGCTCGTTGACCCTCCCCAGGGCATCGGATAGCGGACGGCCTGACGCCAGAATAGCGGAATGATCCGGCCTTGTTTGGAACCGGAATAATGTAGCGATTCCGCGCCGCATGCAAGTGAAACCGGGGTTGCACTTGGCCCGAGCCGGTTTTGTACCGCATTGCAACATGGGCCCGGCGCGTGTAGCGGAACCACTCGCATTCGGCCTTTCGCAGTCGCGGTCAGACGCCTCGGGACCGCGCCTGCCGCGCGAGATCGACAAGCACCTCCCGGAGCGCGCCTGCGTCTTCGACTGGCTCTGGAAAGTCTAGCCGGGCGGTACTGTGGCCACGCCTCAAATCGCAACCCTCGGGATCGACGGCAACCATCGTCCAACCGGCCCCCCGGCGGTCCAGTAAGCGATTTGCATAGAGATCGATGGCGTCCGCGTGGTCGGCGTTCATGTGATCGAGGACGGACGGCGCCGCTGCGGCGATGGCCTCGACCGCGGTTTGGTCGGCCCGGGCGTTGGCGCCGTCCATCCAGATCGCGCGGGAAAAACCGCCGACGTAGTGCACCCGTTCAACGCTCATGGTGTAGAAGGCGAAATCGCCGAATCCGGCATAGCGGGCGGCCGAGGGATGTCGGGCGAGGAAGCGCCGTGCGTGGCGCTCGTCATCACTCGTCTGGATCGTCCCCATCACGGTCGCTCATTTTTGCGATTTTGCGGTGTTGAGGGCGCTGCGCAAAACCATGTCGCGCAAGGTGACGATGCCGACCGGACCGCGGGCGTGGTCGATGACCAGTGCCCGAGACAGCTTGAATCGGACGAGGAGGCGGACGGCGAACATTGTCTGCATGTCGACGGGAACCGTGAGGACCGGCTTGGTCATGACCTCGTAAACGTTGACCCGGTCGGCGGGCCGGTCGTTGGCGACGACCTCGCGGGCGATGTCGGTGATTGCGACAAGGCCGTACTCGTCGTCTTCGTTGCGGCGCTCGACGACCAATGAACTGACACCCGCCTCGCGCATCGCCTCGATCGCCTCGGCGACGGTCGCGGTGCGGCCGATGGATCGGATTTCGGGCGTCATCACGTCGCCGACGCGGACGATCGCTTGCTCGGTCATAGGCTTTCCTCGATCTCGCTGAGAATGACCTTCTCCTGGGTACGGAGGCCGACGGCGTCCTCGATCGCCACCTGGAAGGCGATGCCGGCGCCGGGATCATCGTCGAGGTTTCCCGCATCGGCAATGGTTTCGAGGATCGTCCGCGCTTTGGGTTCGGCGACGAGGAACATCAGCATGTCGCGTTGGCCCGTGATCTCCAGGCCGAGGAACGTCTTCTCCGGCTTCAGGCCCTCGCCGCGCACGCTGGTGATCACGGTCGCCCCCGTGGCTCCGGCGTCCCGGGCCGCATCGAGTATCGCGTCGGTTTTCTCGTCGGCAACGAGTGCGACGATCAGCTTCAGGTTCATTCGCTGTCCTCCTCGCGCGTCGGTGCGCGGGCGCCGCCCTTGCGACGGCCCACCCACGCCGCGAGAGAGGCGTAGGCGAGCACCGACATAATGGGAAACACGCTGGCAAATGCAATCAGTCCGAACCCGTCCAACAGCGGGCTGCGGCCGGGGATCGTCGACGCCAGCCCAAGACCCAGCGCGGTTACAATGGGCACGGTCACCGTGGATGTTGTCACGCCGCCGGAATCGTAAGCCAGCGGGATGATCGTGCGCGGAGCCCGCCAGGTCTGGGCGATGACGATGACGTAGCCGACGATGATGTAGAACGGCAGCGGTGTGCCGGTGATGATTCGGAAAGCGCCGATTCCGACACCGATGGCGACGCCGAAGGCCACGGCAAGGCGCAGCCCCAGGACATGGATGGCGCCACCCGAGACCTCGTGGGCCTTCAAGGACACGGCGATCAGCGACGGCTCGGCAATGGTCGCGGCGAAGCCGACGGCAAAGGCGAAGGCATAGACCCAGCCGTAGCCGCGCCAATCTGTCCCGCCGCCGGTCAGCTCGGGAGCGGTAAGCTGCTGGGCCATCGTCCGCCCGATGGGGAACAGGGCTTCTTCGAGACCGACCAGGAACAGCGCCAGTCCAAGGGTCACATAAATGAAGCCGACGACAATGCGCCCCAGATGCGGCGGCCGTTGGCGCAGGACGATGAACTGAAAGAACGCCAGGATCGCGGCGATCGGCGCCACATCGAGCACCGTCGAGGCCGCCGTCATGAGCATGGTATCGAGCATGCCCGGTCAGCCTCCGCCCGTGAGGATGCCGAAGACCAGCACGAAGGCCATCGGCGTCAGGCTGGCAAATGCGATGAGGCCGAAGCCGTCGATCGCCGGGTTGCGGCCGCGGATCACCGTCGCCAGGCCGACGCCGAGCGCGGTGACCAGGGGAACGGTGATGGTCGAGGTGGTGACGCCACCGGAGTCGTAGGCGATGCCGACGATCTCGGGAGGCGCCACCGCGGTCAGTGCGACGACGGCGACGTACCCGGCGATGATCAGATAGTGGATCGGCCAGCCCTTGAGGATGCGGAACACGCCGATGACGAGGGCAATGCCCACGGACACGGCGACGGTCATTCGCAAATTGAAGGCGTAGGTGGCGAGCGTCTCGGGTTCTTTCGAGATGACTCCGCCCTCGGCCGCTGCGGCGGCCGCCTCGGCGGCGACAGCGATCAGTGCGGGTTCGGCGACGGTGGTGCCGAATCCCAGCGCGAAGGCGAACGTCAGCAGCGCAACCAGACTGCCCTTGCGGGCGAATGCGTGGGCCATGGCCTCGCCGATGGGGAACAGCCCCATCTCGAGGCCGCGGACGAACAGCGTCAGCCCAAGCGCGGTGAAGGCGACGCCGATGATGACGCTTTCCAAGTTGGGAAACGGCTGGCGAAGGACCGCGAGTTGGAACACCGCGATGACCAGCGCGATCGGCGCAAGATCGCGCAGCGCCGCCGCCACGAGGCCCAGAAAGCGGCGTGCGAACGGCTCCATATCGGGCCCTGAGTTCCCCTGCGAACCGGCGAGGCGGCCGAGCCCGGAACCCGGCGCCCCTCACGCGCAGTGTGACAGGACTGCAGCGCGAAATCCATCCCGCACATAGCAACCCAAGATTACCTCGGATTGCATCACCCCGCCGGTCACGTAAAATCTGCGGGTTTTCAGTGTTCTGCGACTGGAGCCCCGATGCACGTTCACACTCTGGAGCGCTGGCATAAGAACCACGACTTCTTCGACGCCGAGGCGGCGGCAGGGCGCCAGCGCCGGGTGCTTTGGGTCGTGGCGCTGACCGCGGTAGCGATGGTGGTGGAAATCGGCTGCGGGATGGCTTTCGGCTCGATGGCGCTGCTTGCCGACGGCTGGCATATGGCGAGCCACGCCGCGGCACTTGGCATCACCGTGTTCGCCTACGCCTTCGCGCGCAGGCACGTGGACGATGCGCGCTTCACCTTCGGGCCGTGGAAGATCGGCGTGCTTGGCGGATTCGCCAGTGCCGTGGTGCTCGCCGTGGTGGCGATTCTGCTGGCTGTCGAATCGGTGGACAGGCTGGTTTGGCCGGTCGGCATCGCCTTCAATGAGGCTATTGTCGTTGCCGTCGTCGGCTTGGTCGTCAATCTGCTCAGCGCCTGGATGTTGCATGGCGACCACCACGGTCACGACCATCAGCGCGACCACAACCTCAAGGCCGCCTACGCCCACGTCCTTGCGGACGCGTTGACCTCGGTGCTGGCCATCGTTGCGCTGATTGCCGGCAAGCTCTTCGGCTGGGTGTGGATGGATGCCGTCGTCGGCATTGTCGGCGCCATCGTCATCGGCCGATGGTCTCTCGGAACGCTTCGCGATACGGGCCGGACCCTGCTCGACGCCGACGCCGACACGGCGAGCGTCGAGGCGGTCCGCACGGCCATCGAGGCCGACGCCGACAACCGCATCGCCGACCTCCATGTCTGGCGGGTCGGCCCCAACCATCTGGCGGCGATGGTTTCGTTGGTTACCCATACGCCGCAACCGGTTGAGCACTACAAATCGCTGCTCTCGAGCGTCGCCGACCTCGTCCACGTCACCATCGAGGTACATGGCTGCGACGATGCGCCCTGCCTGCCCACGGGTGACGCCGGATAGCGTCACAGAGTCGGGATCCTGCGCGGAGGGGAGTGATTGACCTGTGGTCGGATGGTGCCGACGGCAGGTGGCGCTAGAACGTGGCTGTCCAGGCGCCGGCGGTGGTGTACGTGACGACGACACCGAGGGCGATGGTCGCGACACCGATCGATCCTTGCAAGACGGCGTTGGCCCGTGTGAGGAACCGCGCCGACCACGCCAGCGGCACCGAGATCACCGCCGACAGCACCGCCATTCCGAGGATCGAGCCAACGCCGAACAGGGTCACGTAAATCAGCCCCGCCGTCGCCGTCGGCAACGCCGCCGCCGCCAGCACCAGCAGCGCCGCCGAACCGGCCATTCCGTGCATCAGCCCGACGACCAGGGTGCGGACGGGGAAGGCATCGGCGTGATCGTGGGAATGGGCCGTGGGGTCGTGGGCGCCGGCCTCGCCCCGGTGATTGTGGGCGTGGAAGTGAACGGTGTCGCCGTCGTGCCGGTGGGCGTGGATATGGACGCGCTCCCGCGCCAGCCGCCAAAGTACATGAGCGCCGAGACCGACCAGCATAATACCGACGCCGAACTCCAAGAGCATGGCCAATCGCTCGCCGATGACGGCGTGGAACACCACGGCGCCGCCGGCGAAGGCCAGCAGCGTGAGCGTGTGTCCGAGGCCCCAGACCATTCCATGGCGGATGATGCGGCGCGGGCTGGACTCGCGCGCGGCGATGGCCCAGACGGCGGCGACGTGGTCCGCCTCCAGAGCATGTTGCATGCCGATGAGAAACCCGATCAGCAACGTCGCCGACATGCCCCTCCCCCGTTGTTTCACGCCCCTTTTGCGGCGCGGCCAGATCCGTTAGTTAATTGAAAACTAATTTTTTATTGAGAAACATTATCACACTGGCTCGACATCAAACATTGTCGCGCCGCACCATCGTACGGTCAACGACAATCGTCAGCTTGATCCACGCATGGCCGCGGTCAGCAAAGAGATGTTGTGCTCGAACATTTTGAGGTACGTGCTCGCCGGCTCGTCCGGGCCCGAGAGGGCGTCCGAGAAGATGCGCCCGCCGATGGCGACACCGGTCTCCCGGGAGATCTGCTGCACGAGGCTGGGATCGGTGATGTTCTCGACGAACACGGCGGAGATCCCTTCGCTGCGGATCTGGGTGATGAGCTGGGCGACGTCGGCGGCCGAGGCTTCGCCCTCCGTGCTGACGCCGATGGGTGCGAGAAACTCGATTCCATAGGCGCGCTCGAAGTAGCCGAACGCGTCGTGGGCGGTGACGACCTTGCGGCGCGCCTCGGGAAGCGCGGCGATCAGCCGCTTGGCCCGGGCGTCCAGGGCCTCGAGCTTGGCGATGTAGGCGTCGGCGTTGGCGCGGTATTGGCCGGCGTTCTGAGGATCGGCGGTGACCAGGGCCTTAGCGATGTTGCGCACGTAGACGATGCCGTTCTGCAAGGTCTGCCAGGCATGCGGATCGGTGTTGGTGGCGCCCTGGGCCGGCGTTTCGCCCTTCATCGCGTGCGGCTCGATGCCCTCGGTGGCCACCGCGACGGGCGCCGAGGTGCCCGATGCCTCGATCAGCCGATCGATCCAGCCCTCGAACCCGAGGCCGTTGACGAAGACCAGGTCGGCCTTGGCCAGCGCGACCGCGTCCTTCGGTTGGGGTGTGTAGACGTGGGCATCGCCGTTGGGCCCGACCAACGTCGTCAGTTCAATCTTGTCGCCGCCGACATTGCGGACCATGTCGCCAAGGATCGAGAAGGTCGCGACGACCTTTGTTTTCGCCTCTGCCGGAGAGACGGCACCGACCATCAGCGCGATGGCGAAGATGGCGGAACTGAATGCACGAATCATCATCGAATGGTTCTCCTTGGTTCGAAGTTAGACGGGCTGGTCATCCATCGCTGGACTCCCCTCGGCGCGCGCGCCTGTTTTCGGGCGTTGAAGGACGCCAAGTGGCCCAAGCAATAGAGACAAGATGAACACGGCGCCCGCGATCAGGATGATCGACGGGCCCGATGGGGTTGATGCATGCAGCGAGACCAGTAGCCCCACATAGCAGGAAAAAACAGCGATACCGGTGGCCCAAACCAGCATGCCGGTGATCGTCCGGGCCCAATAGCGGGCCGACGCTGCGGGCAGGATGATCAGCCCGACCGACATCAGGGTCCCGAGAGCCTTGAAGCCGGCGACGAGGTTGAGGACGACCAGCACGACGAAGACCAGGTGCGCCGCAGCGCCGCCGCCTCCGACGGCGCGGAAGAATTGCGGATCGAGGCATTCCATAACGAGCCCCCGAATCATCACGGCGAACGACAGGAGGGTGATCGTCGTCGCGATGCCGATGAAGATCAGCGTGTCGTTGTCCAGTCCGAGAACGCTGCCAAACAAGAAGCCCGAGAGGTCGATGTGGCTGCCATAGAGGGACAGCAGGAAGATCCCGGAGGCTAGAGCGATCAGGTAAATGGCGGCGAGGCTGGCGTCCTCGTGCTGGACCGTGGCACGTGCGATCAGTCCCGAAAGCAGCGCGACAGCGAGACCCGTGATCAGTCCGCCGATGGTCAGCGAGACGACCGAAAGACCCGCCAGGAGATACGCGATGGCAATCCCGGGGACAGCAGCGTGGCTCATCGCTTCGCCAGCGAGGGCAAGTCGCCTCAGGACGAGGAACACGCCGACCGGCGCGGCGCCGAGGGACAGGACGAACGTTCCGGCCACGGCGCGGCGAAGGAACGAATACTCAACCAGGGGCTCGACGAAGAACTCATAGATCATTGGAGATTCTCCCCTGCGCGAGCAGCGACTCGAGGACGTGGCCGTCGGCACCCCAATAGCCGGCGGCGATGAGATTTGTGCGGTTGAGAATGTCGTATGTCGCGCCGATGACGGCACGACCGCCACCGACGAGGATGGTGAGCGGAAACTCCTTGAGCGCGAGGCCGAGATCATGAACGACGACCAGGACGGTTCGGCCCTCGTCCCGCCATCCTCGGATGAAGCCGATCAGCGCATCGACGGTCCGCTCGTCCACCGCCATGAACGGCTCGTCGAGAACGATCAGCGGTGCATCCTGGAGCATCGTGCGGGCAAACAGCACGCGCTGGAACTGGCCAGCCGAGAGCTCACTGATGGTGCGTTCGGCGACATGCGTCATACCGACTTGATCAAGGGCCTTGCGAGCTTCCTGACGGTGCTCCTTGGTCACGCCACCGACGTGACCAAGCCGGGGCCACAACCCCGTGATCACCATTTCGATCACCGTGATTGGGAACGATCGATCGATATCGGACTGCTGCGCAAGGTAAGCGATTCGGCTCGGTGGAACGCCATCCAACATGACGGTTCCAGAAATGGGGCGCTGCAGTCCGACGATCGTCCGCACGAGCGTCGACTTGCCTGTGCCGTTTGTTCCGAGCACGGCGACGAGGGCGCCGGCTTCGACCTCAAGGTCGATGTCGGCTACACACGCGCGACCGCCGTGCCCGACGGCGAGCCGCTGCAAAGCCAGGATGGAAGGCACCGCCGGACGTGCTTAGACCATCGCCCACGAAAGAGCTGCCCAGCTCATGGCCAAGAGCGCCGCCGCGAGTGCCAATCTTGCGCCGAGACCGAACCAGAGGGCCGATTTGCCTCTCTTATCCGGTTTGCTGCTTTGATTGACGGAATCGAAGGATCCGCTGGCCAATGAGCCCGCGGTCAACTCTGCGGAAGAGGAATTGTCGTGCACTGCCGGACCTCCAGGGGCGCCCCGCCCCACATGAGAGTTTCTCGTAAGACGGCAGGTCTCCTGGCTCGCGGATCGTCGCCTTCGTCCGGCCTTCCCGGTTGCCCAGTGGCCATGTGCGGACGGCGGCTCCTCGCTCACAGTTGCGGGGGCAGCCACGGCTAAGGATTCCCGATTTGGGTCAATCCCCCCGTGTTCCCTTTTGATCCCCAGGGCTCTGTCGCCCCTCGGGGAACCGTCGCCGCCACTATAGGGGCGGAGCCGAACCGGCGTCAATTGACGGCGAGCGCCAGGATTGCGTGGCTATAATTTCGCCACAAACCGGACGCTTATTTGTACCTCGGCTGGCGCGACTCCCCGGCACAATTGCGAATCTGATATACTTCAAAGGCCATCAGGAGGCCGGTCCCGTGTCCCAAACCATCGCCCTGGTCGACGACGACCGCAACATCCTGACCTCGGTTTCGATGGCTCTCGAGGCCGAAGGCTTCAACGTCGACACCTACATTGACGGCGCGGAAGCGCTGGATCATCTCGGTCGCAAACCCTTCGATCTGGCGGTGCTCGACATCAAGATGCCGCGGATGGACGGCATGGAACTGCTCGGCAAGCTGCGCCAGAAGAACGATCTGCCGGTTATTTTCCTGACGTCCAAGGACGACGAGGTCGACGAGATCCTCGGCTTCCGCATGGGTGCGGACGACTATATCACCAAGCCGTTCTCGCAGCGGTTGCTGATCGAGCGAATCCGCGCGGTGCTTCGGCGCCGCGAAGTGCCCTCGGGGAAGAAAGGTTCGGACGTTGTCCGGCGCGGCGAACTTGTCCTCGATCCATCGCGTCACATGTGCTCCTGGAAGGGGCAGGACGTTACGCTCACGGTCACCGAATTCCTGTTGCTGCTCGCGCTCGCCCGGCGTCCCGGTCACGTCAAAAGCCGTGACCAGTTGATCGACGCCGCTTATGGCGAACATATCTATGTCGATGATCGGACCATCGACAGTCACATCAAGCGGCTGCGGAAGAAGTTCAAGGAGATGGATACCGAATTCTCCCAGATCGAGACGCTTTACGGCGTCGGATACCGCTACCGCGCCACCTGATCGGGCGCCGATGGCGAAACCCGCGGAGGACACCGAAAGCCGGCGGGCGCTGTCGCCGATCACCCGGCGTATCCTCACCGTCAACATCCTGGCGCTGGTGTTCCTGGTCGCCGGAATGCTTTATCTCGGCCAGTATCGGGGCGGCTTGATCTCCGCCGAACTCGCAGCCCTGCACACCGAGGCGGACCTGTTCGCGGCGGCTCTCGGCGAGGGCGCCATCGTCGATGCCGCCGATGACGAGTGGCTGAACCCTGGTATTGCCCATCGCATGCTGCGCCGGCTGGTCGAAGCCTCGGGGTCGAGGGCACGCCTGTTTTCCGCCGACGGCGCCTTGCTCGCCGACAGCCGCCTGCTCGTCGGCCCGGGCGGTTTGGTACAGATCGAGGAACTGCCGCCGCCGCAAACGGTCGGTGGACTCGCCACGACGCTGCTCAACGTCTACGACCGACTGGCCAAACGTCTGAAAGGCGAGGATACGACGCCGGTCTATACCGAGAACGCGATCCAAAACGCTTACGACTACGAAGAGGTCGTCCAAGCGCTCTCGGGCAACCCAACCGAAGCCGTTCGGTCTGCCGTCCCCAGCGGCATGGTGCTCAGCGTCGCGGTGCCGGTCCAACGCTACAAGCATGTGCTCGGCGCGCTGATGCTGAGCAAAGGCTCCCACGATATCGACGCGGCGTTGCTCGAGGTCCGGCTCGATATTCTCAAGGTGTTTCTCGTCGTCCTCGCCGTCACCGTGCTGATGTCCATCTACCTCGCCGGCACCATCGCCCGGCCGATCCTCAAACTGGCGGCCGCCGCCGAGAGCGTGCGCAGCAGCCGCACCCGTCAGCACACGATTCCGCAGATGAATGGCCGCGGCGACGAGATCGGCGAGTTGGCCGAGGCGCTTCGCGACATGACGGAAGCACTGTGGAAACGCATGGATGCCATCGAGGGATTCGCCGCCGATGTCGCCCACGAGATCAAGAACCCGCTGACCAGCCTGCGCAGCGCTGTGGAAACGGCCGCTCGTGTTCAGGACCCCGATCAGCAACGTAAGCTGATGGCGATCATTCAGGACGACGTCCAGCGGCTCGACCGGCTGATCACCGACATCTCCGATGCCTCCCGCATCGACGCCGAGCTTTCGCGTGCCGAAATCGCCCCCGTCGACGTCGGCCGGATGCTGTCGACCCTGGTCGATGTCGCGGCCAATGCCGGCGGGGAGAATGGCGCCCGGCTCGACCTCGATATCACCGACCGTGACGGCCTCGTCGTCAATGGAATGGAAGGCAGGCTGGTTCAGGTGTTTCGCAATCTGATCGCCAACGCCCAGTCGTTCAGCCCGCCGGACGGCGCCATCACGCTCAAGGCAGGCCGCGAGGATGGGGTCGTGGTCGCTGAGGTTCTGGACGATGGCCCGGGAATCCCCGCCGGTCAGGAACGCGCCGTTTTTTCCCGCTTCTATTCGGAGCGGCCCGAGGGTGAGAAGTTCGGCACCCATTCAGGGCTCGGGCTCAGCATTTCGCTGCAGATCGTCGAAGCCCACGGCGGGTCGATCCGGGCCGAAAACCGGCGCACGGCGGACGGTTCGGTGTCCGGCGCCCGGTTTATCGTCCGCCTGCCCGTCGGTGGTTGACACCGATCGGGCGTGTCGCCACCTTCGCCATCATGCCGATCATTGCCGGGACCTGCGTCGCCATGGACGGACGCGGCGTATTGCTGCGGGGCCCCTCGGGTGCCGGCAAATTGGACCTCGCGATAAGGCTGATGGAGTCCGGTGCCCGATTGGTCGCCGACGATCAGGTTTTCATCGAGATCGAAAATGAACATCTCGTCGCTTCGGCTCCCGAAGCCGTTCGAGGGATGATCGAAGCCCGCGGCCTCGGCGTCCTCCAGGTCGTCTCCGCGCCGCCGACCCCGCTCGTCGCGGTGATCGACCTTGTCCCAGCCGACGAGATCGATCGGATGCCCGATCCGGCGAGCGTGGAGATTGAATCGGTTCCTCTTCCGCTGTTCAGGCTCGCGCCGTTCGAGCCTTCCGCACCAGCGAAGGTTCGGCTTGCGGTGCGCCTCGCCACTGGCGGTATAATGCGCGTCCCATGACCGACGCGATTACGGAGCCGCTGCCCGCCCGGTCCGCCGCCGACGTGTCGAGCGGAGACCGACGGGTGCTGCTGATTACCGGTATGTCGGGAGCGGGAAAGACGTCAGCGCTTAAGGCATTGGAAGACCTGGGCTACGAAGCGATTGACCATGTGCCGCTTTCACTGTTGAAACGGCTGGTGCCGTCACCCGGATCGGTCGAACGTCCGATCGCCATCGGTGTCGACGTGCGAACCCGGGATTTTGGTGTCGAGCGGTTCATCGAAGAGGTTGACCACCTGGCCGGCATGGACTCCCTCGACGTCCGCGTCGCGTTCCTGGATTGCGAGGATGACGAATTGCGCCGGCGCTACACGGAAACCCGGCACCGCCATCCGTTGGCGGAGGATCGCACGGTCGCCGACGGCATTGCGCGCGAACGCGAAATGCTGACGTCCCCTCGCAGCCGTGCCGACGTCACCATTGATACGTCCAACCTCGCCGGCGGCGAACTCAAGCGCATACTGGATGGTCACTTTGGCTTGCTCGCGGAAGCCGCGCTTTCGGTGTTCGTAACCTCGTTTGCGTATCGCAACGGCCTGCCCCGCGAAGCCGATCTGGTGTTCGACGTGCGTTTCCTGGCCAATCCGCACTACGACCCGGCTCTCCGGCAGATGACCGGGCGCGAAGAACCGATTGCCGCCTATGTTGCCGCCGATCCCGATTTTTCGCCGTTCTTCGACGGCCTGACCGGACTGTTGACGCCGTTGCTGCCCCGCTACGCTGCCGAAGGGAAAAGTTACCTGACCATCGCCGTCGGCTGCACGGGCGGACGCCACCGATCCGTTTTCACTGCCGAACGGCTGGCAGCTTGGCTCGAAACGCAGGGCCTCGACGTCCACATTCACCACCGCGAGCTGGAAAGGCCGAGATCGTGAACCGGATACCGAATCAGGGGGGGGCCCACGAACAATGATCGGTATGGTCCTGGTCACTCACGGCCGCTTGGCCGAGGAGCTGATCGCGGCGCTGGAGCACGTGGTCGGACAGCAAGCCAACATCTCGGCGGTCTGCATCGGTCCGGACGACGACATGGAGCAGCGCCGTGCACACATTCTCGAATGCGTCGCCCGCGGCGAAGAGGGCAACGGCGTCATCCTGCTGACCGACATGTTCGGGGGTACGCCGTCGAACCTGGCGATCTCGATCATGGACAAGGCCAACGTCGAGGTCATTGCCGGCGTCAACCTTCCGATGCTGATCAAGCTGGCAAGCGTCCGCCAGACAGAGTCTCTTGCGGAAGCAACCCACAGCGCACAGGAAGCCGGCCGCAAGTACATCAACATCGCATCTCAATTGCTGACCGAGGAGCCCGCGTGACCGTGCACAAGCCCCGGTTCGACCGCGACGGCGATCTTTTGCGTTGCACGACGATGATCGGCAACCAGCGAGGATTGCACGCGAGGGCGGCGGCCAAATTCGTTATGCTGGCAGCAGGCTTCGATGCTGAGGTAACCGTAATGAAGCGAGGACAGTCTGTGTCCGGCCGGTCCATCCTAGGTTTGATGATGCTGGGCGCGGGACCGGGAACCGAGATCGAAATCACCGCCATCGGCCGCGAGGCGGAGGAAGCCATCGAGGTGTTGGGCAAGATTGTCGAGGACAAGTTCGAGGAGGATTAGCGAGCTTTCCGATTCCGGGCACCGGCGGCCCGGGCAAACAGAAAAAAAGATTATACGGACCCCGGCAACGGGGCGGAAAACGAGGGGAGAATATGTCCGAGGGAACACGCGCGGAGCGGACCTTCGAAGGGTTGGGTGTATCGCCTGGAATCGGTATCGGCGTCGCCCTTGTCCGCGAAGGGAGGCTGATCGACGTCCCCGAATACCGTATTCCCGCGACCAAGATCGAATCCGAGCAGAAGCGCCTCAAGGACGCGATCTCCGCCGCCCGCCGCCAGATCGGCCGGTTGCGGACCAGGGCACGGGCCAAGACGAAGGGCCTTACCGGCATTACCGCCGACGAGGTCGGCGACATCCTCGATGCCTATTTCCATATCCTGAACCGGCATTACCGCCGACGAGGTCGGCGACATCCTCGATTCCTATTTCCATATCCTGAAGAGCTCCCGCCTGGTGCGCGGCGCCCACAAACGCATCGCCAATGAACGGGTCAATGCCGAAGCCGCGATTCAGTCGCAGGTGGCCGACCTCGCCGTGGGCTTCCAGCGGATGAACGATCCCTATTTGGCGGCCCGTGCCGGCGACGTCCAGGAAGTCGGCAATCGGCTCCTGCGCCACCTCATGCGCACTCCGGTGAAGCCATTTTCGACCGCGCCCAAAGGCAGCATTGTCGTGACCGAGGAACTGACCCCGGCCGACACAGCTCAGATCAATCCCGATCGTATTGCCGGCATCGCCACCGCCGTTGGCGGCCGCCAGAGCCACACCGCGATTATGGCCCGCGCCATCGGCATTCCTGCCGTGCTCGGTGCGCCGGGTCTGATGGGCGCGGTGCGCCCCGGGGACAAGATCCTGGTCGATGGTGAACTCGGGCAGATCGTCGTTAATCCCTCGTCCGAGCGGCTTGCGGCGTTCAAGAGCCGCCGCGTCGAACGCCTGCGCCGGCAGCGCCGTCTGGACCGCCTGACCAAGCGGCCGGCAATCACCCGGGACGGCGCCCGCATCACGCTTCAGGCGAACGTCGAACTGCCGATGGAGATGAACATGGTCAATCAGACCGGCGCCGCGGGTATCGGTTTGTTGCGCAGCGAGTACATGTTCATGAACCGGAAAGCGATCCCGGGCGAGGACGAGCAGTACGAAGCGCTTCGCGACATCATCGAGCGGACCGAAGGACATGCCGTCACCATCCGAACGCTCGACCTCGGCGGCGACAAGGGAGCGGCGGCACTGACTGGCGAGCTCAAGGACAGCGCCGAATCGCCGCTGGGCATCCGCGGCATCCGGCTGTCATTGGCACGGACCGATATGTTCGAGACCCAGTGCCGGGCGATTCTTCGCGCCGGCGCCCACGGCCGGGCCCGCATTCTGCTGCCGATGGTGACGACCGTTGCCGAGATACGCCAGGCGCGCGAGGTCCTGGCCCGCGCCGCGCGACGGCTGCACCGTCGGGGCGCCGACATTCCGGCGGCGCTGCCACCCGTGGGCGTGATGATCGAGGTTCCCGGAGCGGCGCTATCGGCAGACGCCTTGGCGCGCGCCAGCGACTTCTTCGCCATCGGCTCGAACGATCTGACGATGTTCACCCTGGCCATCGACCGCGCCGATGAACAGGTCGCCCACCTTTACGATCCGCTGCACCCGGCGGTTCTCCGTCTGATCCAGTTTTCCGCCGCTGCAGCGTTGCGCGCCCGCATTCCGGTCAGCATCTGCGGCGAGATCGCGGGAGATCCGCGGTTCACCGCATTGCTGTTGGGCCTGGGATTTCGCGAGCTGTCGATGACCCCGCACAACATCCCCCGGGTCAAGGAACGTATCCGCCAGCTCGATCTCGTTGCCGCCGACCGCCGGGCGCGAATCATCATGGACCAAGTCGATCCGGCGCGAATCAAGGGGTTGCTCGACGAGTTCAATCGCGAACTCTAATGCGTTTGACCGCCTGATCGGGGCTTCCGCGTGCCACGTATCCATCAGGATACTTCTATCGCTTGGGATAATGCGCTACACCCGCGTCCTCGGACCAGCCGCCGAGCCGTAGCCGTTCACCGCCAGGAGCACGATATGACCGCGTTCACCGACTATCACGTTGCCGACATCGCGCTGGCGGAGTGGGGTCGCAAGGAGATATCCATCGCCGAATCGGAGATGCCGGGTCTGATGGCGCTCCGCGAGGAATACGGCGCGAAAAAACCCCTCGCCGGCGCGCGGATCGCGGGTTCACTGCACATGACCATCCAGACTGCGGTGCTGATCGAGACCCTGGCCGCGCTGGGGGCCGATATCCGCTGGGCGTCGTGCAACATCTTCTCGACCCAGGACCACGCCGCCGCCGCGATCGCCGCGGCCGGGACGCCGGTCTTCGCCTACAAGGGTGAAACCCTCGAGGAGTACTGGGACTATACCCACCGCATCTTCGAGTGGGCCGACGGCGGCACGCCGAACATGATCCTCGACGACGGCGGTGATGCCACCCTGCTGGTCCATCTCGGCGGCCGGGCGGAGAAGGACGCCTCGGTCCTCGCCAATCCGGGCAGCGAAGAGGAAGAGGTGCTGTTCGCCGCAATCGCCAAGCGTCTCAAGGACACGCCCGGCTGGTATTCCGAACAAGGACAGACCATTCGCGGCGTCACCGAGGAGACGACGACGGGCGTGCACCGCCTCTACGACATGGAGAAGGCGGGAACGCTGCTGTTTCCCGCCATCAACGTCAACGACTCCGTGACCAAGTCCAAGTTTGACAACAAGTATGGCTGCCGCGAGAGCCTCGTCGACGGCATCCGCCGCGCCACCGACGTGATGATGGCCGGAAAGGTGGCCCTGGTCGCCGGCTTCGGCGACGTCGGCAAGGGATCGGCGGACTCCCTTCGCAACGCCGGATGCCGTGTGTTGGTCACCGAGGTCGATCCCATTTGCGCCTTGCAAGCGGCGATGGAGGGCTTCGAGGTTGTGACCATGGAAGGGGCGGCGCCTCGGGCCGACATCTTCGTCACCGCGACCGGTAACCTCGATGTCATCACCATCGACCATATGCGGGCGATGAAGGATCGCGCCATCGTCTGCAACATCGGCCACTTCGACAACGAGATCCAGGTCGCCGGCCTCAAGAACCACAAATGGACGAACATCAAGCCGCAGGTCGACGAGATCGAGTTTCCCGACGGTAAGCGCATCATCCTCCTGGCCGAGGGCCGGCTGGTGAACCTGGGCTGCGCCACCGGCCACCCCAGTTTCGTAATGAGCGCCTCGTTCACCAACCAGGTGCTCGCGCAGATGGAGCTGTGGACCAACCCGGATGGTTACGAGCGCAAGGTTTACGTCCTTCCCAAGCATCTCGATGAAAAGGTCGCCGCGCTGCACCTTAAGAAGCTTGGTGCCGAACTTTCGACGCTGAGCGAGACCCAGGCCGCCTACATCGGCGTCGACACGGCCGGTCCGTTTAAGCCGGACACCTACCGGTACTGAGCCGATTCGCCGCCGGGGCGGCGCGGCACAACCGCCCGCGCCGCCAATCCCGGCCGAGAAAGCTGCCCCCGGCACCGCCCTTGGCCGTGCGCGTGCACCCGCTTAGAGTTTCCAGGTGTTGACCGGTCCGCTGCTTGCGTTCGTTGCCGGCGTGGTCGTGGCCGTCCTCGTCGGGGCTTGGCCGGTGGTTCGGCTTCGGCACCGTCTGCGCGGCGCTGAGAACGTCGCCAAGGTTCGCACTGCTGAGGCCGAGAGCCTGCGAAACCGGCTCGACACCACCGAAGCGCGTGGCGGCTCGAAGCCGCACGAGAACGGCAACGTCAGCCCGCAAAATCCTTCGACCGCGGATCGCTTGGCCGAGGCATCCGATCGGTTCCGCTCGCTGCTGGATACGCTGCCGTTTCCGGTGTGGGTCCGCGACGCCGCTCTCGATGTCGCCTTTGCCAACCGCGCCGCGGAGCAGACGCAACCCTTCGAGGACACCGAGCTCGCCCGGTGTGCGCTGGCAGCACGATCCGCGACTTCGGATCGGCGGCCGGCCGGCACCAACGGCAACGAACACGTGCTCGAGGTCGTCGAAACCCCGGTTGCCGGTTGGCCGGGTACGGTCGGGTTCGCCGTCGAGACAAAACCGGCCACCAACGGCGCCGACCGCGAGATTCTTGCCGGCCTCGCCACGGCCATCGCCGTCTATGATGCCGGCGCGCATCTCATCTTTTTCAATGATGCCTATGCCCGACTGTTCCGGCTGGACGCCGATTGGCTGGCGACGGGACCCCGCCTCGGCAACGTCCTCGACCGCATGCGCGCGGCTCGGCGCCTGCCGGAGACCGCCGACTATCGTGTCTTTCGTTCGGATAACCTGGGCCTCATCGGGTCGATCAGGGCACCGCGCGAGGACGTTGCCCATCTCCCCGACGGCTCCTCAATACGCACCGTCGTCAGTCCCCATCCATCGGGCGGGCTCGTTTTTGCCTACGACGACCTCACCGACCGGCTGACCCTCGAGCGGTCCGTCGCGGAAGCCGACGCCGTCGCCCGCGAGACCATTGATAACCTCCACGAAGGCGTTGCCGTGTTCGGCAGCGACGGACGGTTGCGGCTCGGCAACCCGGCGTTCGTGCGGCTCTGGGGATTCGGCGACGATGTCGCGGGTCTGCACCTCGCCGATTTCATCGATCGGGTCGATGAACGGTTGCCTCCCGCCGGCGACAGCTCCGAGCGCAAACGTCAAACATTGGCGGCGGTCCTGCGCCGCCGGAGGGACTTGGGCCGCATCGTCCTGGCCGACGGGACGGTGGTCGACTATGCCAACGTACCGCTACCCGACGGGAGCGTGCTGCTCAGCTACCTGGATGTCTCTGACAGCGTCCGCGTCGAACAAGCGCTCCGCGAACGCGCCGAAGCCCTGCATGAAGCCGATCGCCTGAAGTCCGCCTTCATCGCCGATGTATCGTACGAGGTGCGCACGCCACTGACCGCCTTGCAGGGGTTCGCCCAGATGCTCGCCGACGGGTACTTCGGCACGCTGAACGCGCGCCAATCGGAGTATGTCCAATGCATCGTCGATGCCGGAAATGACCTCACCTCGGTCATCGACGGCATCCTCGACCTCGCCACCATAGAGGCCGGGATGATGACCCTGGAGCTCGATGCCGTCGACGTCCATGGCTTGCTGGCGGCTGTCATGTCTCTCGTTCGCGAACGCGCCCGGCACAAATCGCTGCGTCTCGAATTCGACTGTCCGACCGACATCGGCTGGATCGTCTGCGACGAACGCCGCATCAAGCAGGTCGTGCTCAATCTGCTCGGCAACGCTGTTCGTTTCACGCCGACGCGGGGCCGGGTGCGGGTGGCTGCCGGACGCGAGGATAACGCGATCATGTTGGCCGTATCCGACACCGGCCCGGGCATTCCCGAACGCGATCAAGCGCGTGTGTTCGAAGTTTTCGAGCGTGGCGCCGGCTCCAACGGCTCCGCCTCGGGGCCAGGCCTTGGGCTGGCGCTGGTCCGCCGGTTCATCGAGTTGCACGGCGGAACCGTCGCGATGGAGTCGAAACCGGGAACGGGGACGACCGTCACCTGCCGGCTGCCGGCCAAGACAAACTTCGACTAGGCGATCTCTTCGACCGCTGCGCAGAAGCGGTCGATTTCATCCTCGGTGTTGTAGTAGTGCACGGAGGCGCGGACGAGGGACTCCAATCCGCGGGCGTCCATGTCATACCGGGTGTAGCACCGGGGCGAGACCGAGACATTGATGCCTCTTGCCGCTAGGGCATCGTGGATCGACGCCGAGTCCCGGTTCTTGGTGGTGAAACTGACGATCCCGCAGCGCTGTCGCCCCAGATCGCGAACCGTGACTTCGGGGAGTTTCTCGAGACCAATCCGCAGACAGTCGGCGAGCGCACCGATCCGTTCCGCGATCGCATCGAGACCCCAGTCGAGGGCATAGCCGACGGCGACGCCGAGGCCGATCTTCGCGGCGACGTTCCCCTCCCAGGTCTCGAACCGCTTGGCGTCGGCACGCACCGTGTAGCGGTCGCGGCCCGTCCACTCCGCCGCGTGGAGGTCCAGGAACGGTGGCTCGAGCGTTTCGATCAGATCACGCCGCACCCACAGGAATCCGGTGCCGCGCGGGCCGCGCACGTACTTTCTCGCGGTGGCCGTCAGCACGTCGCAGCCAATGGCGCCGACATCGAGCGGCAACTGTCCCGCCGACTGACAGGCATCAAGGAGGTACGGGATGCCCGCCGCGCGGGCGATGGATCCGATCTCGGCCGCCGGATTGACCAGCCCGCCATTGGTCGGAACGTGGGTGACGGCGATCAGCTTTACCCAGTCGTCAATCATCGCTGCCAGCGCCTCCACGTTGAGCGCGCCGTCCACGTCGTTCGGCACCGGTTCGATCGTTACACCTGTCCTCTGCGCTACTTGCAGATAGGCGATGACGTTGGATGCATACTCCGCCTCGGCGGTGAGGATTCGGTCGCCGGTGGCAAACCCGGCAGCCAGTGCGTAGAACGCCATGTCCCAGGCTCGGGTCGCGTTCTCGACCAAGGCGATCTCATCCGCCTCCCCGCCGACGAGGCGGGCGCACGCCGAATACGTTTGTGCGATTGCCGCTTGCTCGCGAGCTTCGGCTTCGTAGCCGCCGATGACGGCCTCAAGGGCGATATGATTTTGAACGGCGTCGATCACCGGCGACGGCATTAATGCCGCCCCGGCATTGTTGAAGTGAAGAACAGAGTCGGCCCCCGGCGTCTCGCGCCGTGCCCGTGCGACATCGATCGCCACGGCGGTCCCTACCAGCAGCTTTGGCCCGCGAAGTAGGAGTCGAGGGCATCAATGGCCGCGTCCGAGAGAGCCACGGTCTCGTTGTCCATCAGGGAATGGAAACGCTCGGACTCGGCACCCTCGGGGGCGGGTCCTTGGGCCGATTCGCGGAACAGGCGCAATTGCTTCGCGAGATAAGCTTGATTCTGGCCGGCAAGCTTGGGAATGATGCCTTCCTCGCTCATTCCCGAGGGTCCATGGCAACTGGTGCAGCGTGCGGTTATTTTCGGTGGCGCGACGGTCGTCTCTTTCCCGCTGCTGTCGCACCAGAGCGTGGTGAACCACGCCGCAAGGTTGGCGACATCGGCGTCGTTCAGCGTTTCCGCCTGGCGATCCATAATGTGGTGAGACCGCCGCGCCTGCCGCGTCGGCAGTCGGCGCAATGAAGGCGATTGACGGAACTCGTTGAGCTGCTTGATCAGGTACTCCTCGTTCTGACCGGCGAGGTTGGGGATGATCGGATCGGCACTCACGCCAAGCCTGCCATGACATTCCGCGCAACCCGCCTCCTCGGCCTTGGCTTTGCCGGCTTCCGGATCGCCCGCACGCGAAGCTGGCGCCGACAGAAGAGTCGCACCGATTGTGGCAACCACGAGCACCCAACGAATCATCGCCTTTCCTCTTCCATCGCGAAGCCGGGCGTCACGCTCGGCCCGGAACTCCCTTGGTCGTCGAGTATTCGAAATGGAGCGCCTCACCCGGGTGCACGAGCGGGTGAATAGCGTGTGCCGCCATTGCCGCCTCGGCGAAGCCGGTAAGGATCAGCTTCAGCTTTCCGGGATAGGTGGCGATGTCGCCGATGGCGAAAATGCCGTCCTGGTCGGTGGCACAGGATCCTGGATCGACGACGATGTGATTGCGATTGAGGTCGAGGCCCCAATCGGCGATGGGCCCCAGGTTCTGCGACAGTCCGAAGAACGGCAGCAGCACGTCCGCCGCCAATGACCGCTCATTGCCGTCGAGGTCGGCGACGACCACGGTCCGAAGCTCACCACCGACGCCCTTGATATCGTGAAGCTGGAATGGAATCACCAGGTCCACCGTTCCCGCGTCTGCGAGTTCGTGGAGTCGGCGCACACTTTCCGGCGCCGCGCGGAATTTGGCCCGGCGGTGCACGACCGCTACGCTTTCGGCGACTTCGGCCAGCGACAGCGCCCAATCGACGGCGGAATCGCCGCCGCCGGCGATCACCACGCGTCGGCCGCGATAGTCCTCGCGGCGGCGGACCAGGTACTGCACGCCATTGCCCGCCGGATGGCCTTCGTATTGTTCGATCCCTGCGAGCGGCGGGCGGTTGGGACCGAAGGCGCCGACGCCCGCGGCGATAATCACTGCCCGTGCATCGATGGCGATTCCGGACGCCGTCTCGACGAGCCAACGGTCGTCGTCGGCACGGCGAAGGGCGACGACCTGCTGACCCAGATGGTACGTCGGGTCGAAGGGTGCCGCCTGCTGCTCCAGCTTGGCGACAAGGTCGGCGGCCATGATCTCCGGATAGCCGGGGATATCGTAGATCGGCTTTTCCGGATAAAGCGCCGAACACTGCCCGCCCGCCTCGTCCAGCGCGTCAACGACGTGGCAGGCAATGTCCAGCATGCCGCATTCGAACACCGCGAACAGGCCGACGGGACCGGCTCCAATGATCGCAACGTCGGTGCGATGGGTCTGATTCGGCATGGAATCTCCGCCTTGGGCGAGGTTATGATGCGGGGCCCGCGAGCGCCCTTAACATGACCGCCAACGTCCCCCTGATCAAGTCTCGCCGGCCCGTCCCGGCGCCGGGCGGCCGGTAGACACCGCGCCGAGATCGGACCGCAATGCCCGTAGCCGAAACCCGCAGAATCGACACCGCTTTCGACCTCGACAGCGAGGCCGCGACGACGGCGCTCGCCGGGCGGTTGGCGCCGCTTGCCGTGCCCGGCGACGTGATCGGGCTGTGGGGGGGGCTCGGTACCGGAAAGACCGTGTTTGCCCGCGCCTTCATTCGCGCCCGCGGCAATCCGGATGAAGAGGTTCCAAGTCCGACCTTTACGTTGCTTCAGGTTTACGATCCGGCCGCGGGTTTTTCGGGCTCCGTGTATCACTTCGATCTCTACCGGTTGTCCGCGCCTGAGGATGCCCACGAGCTCGACATCGAAGACGCGTTCGCCGAGGGCGTTTCGGTGATCGAATGGCCGGACCGATTGGGACCTTTGCTCCCCGACGAGCGCCTTGATGTCACGCTCGCGCACGGAACGGCACCCGAGTCCCGGCGATTGACCCTGTCCGGGAATGGCGGCTGGCAGGCGCGACTGGCGGAGGTCGGCCTTGTCTGACCGTCAACGCCGCCTCGCCGAGTTCCTCGATGCCAACGGTTGGCAATGGTCGGACTCGTCGCCGCTCGCCGACGATGCCTCGTTCAGACGGTACCGGCGACTCAAGGCCGGGGACCGCCGCGCCGTCCTCATGGACGCGCCGCCGCCGATGGAGGACATCCGCCCCTTCGCCCGCATCGCCCGCCACCTGCGCACCCTCGGTCTCAGCGCACCGGACGTTCTTGCCGAGGACGATACGCTCGGCGCGCTAGTGCTCGAAGACCTCGGTGACGACACGTTCACGCGCCTGCTGGAAGCCGGAGACGACGAACCCGCCCTCTACACCCTCGCGGTCGACGTTCTGATCCATCTGCATCGGTCAACGGCCAAGATCGGCGTCCCGAACTGGCTCGATCCTTACGACGATGATCGTTTGATCGACGAAGCCGTTCTGCTGACCGACTGGTACTTGCCGGAGATGACGGGCGAGCCGACTCCGGACGCGACACGCGATGCCTACGTCGCCGCATGGAAAAGCGTGTTTTCCCTGATCCCATTCACTTCCCCGACCCTGGTGCTGCGCGATTTCCATGTCGACAACCTGATGCGGCTCGAGGGACGGACGGGCGTCGCCGCCTGTGGCATCCTCGACTTTCAGGACGCGGTCGCCGGTTCGCCGGCCTACGACCTCATGTCCCTCGTCGAGGACGCCCGCCGCGACATCGACGACACGCTGAAATCGGCGATGATTGAGCGCTACCTGTCTGAGTTCGCCGACCTCGACCGCGATCGGTTCGCTACGGCTTTCACAATCCTCGCCGCCCAGCGCCACGCCAAGGTGATCGGCATCTTCACGCGGCTCTGCCGGCGCGACGGCAAAGCCGGCTACCTGCGCCACATCCCGCACGTGTGGCGGCTGCTCGAACAGGCGCTTGAACATCCCGCACTCGGTGCCGTCGCCTCGTGGTTTGACACCTGCGTACCGCAGGACTCCAGGGGCGTGCCGCAATGCCGGCCGGCGGCCGAATGAGCTCCGCCCACGCGCCCGACATGCCCCGGCGCGGGATGGCGCTCGCCGCCGGCCTCGGCCTACGCATGCGGCCGATCACCGAACACACGCCCAAACCGCTGATTGCCATCGACGGCCGCACCTTGCTCGATCGCGCCATCGACCGGCTGGAGGAAGCCGGTGTCGAAGGGGTCGTGGTCAACACTCATCACCTCGGGGCGATGATCGAACGTCACGTCGCCGGCCGGCCGTCGCCAAGAATCGAACTCTCTCCCGAGGATGCGCTGCTGGAAACCGGCGGCGGCGTGGCAAGGGCGCTGCCGATGCTGGGCGATGATCCCTTTTTCGTCGTCAACGCGGACGTACTATGGCTGAATGGACCCCATCCGGCATTGACGATGATGGCGGCCGCCTGGAATGAGACAGCCATGGATGGACTTCTGATGGTTCATCCGACCGTCGAAGCCTCCGGCTACGACGGCGTTGGCGATTTCACCATGGACCCCGACGGACGGCTGCACCGCCGCGAGGAACGGCACGTGGCGCCGCACCTGTTTACCGGCATCCAGATTCTGCATCCCCGGCTGTTCGACGGCGCGCCGGAGGGAGCGTTTTCGCTCAATGTGCTTTACGACCGGGCGATCGAAGCCGGACGGCTCTTCGGCGTCCTGCACGACGGTAAGTGGTTCCACATCGGCACGCCCGACGGTCTGGCCGTCGCCGAGGCGTACATGCGCGCCCAGCACTCGGGCGTCAAACGCACATGACGGACAGCGACGGTCCCCGGGCGGCGGGACCCGTCGTCCACACCATCCCGCCCCAGCATCCGTTCGTCGACGCCCTCGCCGCCGGCATCCGTGCGCGGGTTGGCGACGATCCCACCGCGTTGAGCACAGTCCAGGTGCTGCTGCCAACCCGGCGTGCCTGCCGGGCGCTGGCCGAGGCATTCCTGCGTGCGAGCGGCGGAGCACCGATGTTGCTGCCGCGGATGTCGCCGCTGGGCGACGTCGATGAGGACGACCTGGCGCTTGAAGGTGTCGAGGAGGCCTTTGGCGCCCTCGACGTTCCACCGGCCATTTCGGACGTCCGGCGGCGACTGCTCCTGGCCCGACTGATCCTCGCCGCCGGCGAGCACGCCCGAACCCCGGACCAGGCGGTTCGACTGGCGGGTGAGTTGGCGCGGCTGATCGATCAGGTCCGGACCGAACGGCTCGATTTCGGCAAGCTCACCGATCTGGCCCCGGAGCACTTCGCCGAGCACTGGCAGACGACACTCCGGTTCCTGACGATCGTCACCGAGGCCTGGCCAAAAGTCCTGGCCGACGAAGGTCGGATCGATCCGGCCGAACGCCGCAATCGGCTGATCGAGGCGCGCGCCGAGTCCTGGCGCAGGTCGCCGCCGGAGACACTGGTCATCGCGGCCGGCTCCACGGGCAGCGTGCCCGCAACAGCCGATCTGCTCCAAGTGATCGCAAGCTTGCCGCGGGGTGCGGTCGTCCTGCCGGGGCTCGATACAGGTGCCGACGACGAAACCTGGGCGGCCATGGCCAGAGAGCCCTCGCATCCGCAATTTGGCATGGCGCGCCTGCTCGATCGGCTGGGCGTCGGAAGGACGGATGTCCGACCCTGGCATGACACCATTGCCGGCGATGACAACCGCGCGGCGCGCGTACGTTTTGTCCGGATGGCTCTCGCACCGGCCAACGGAACAGCGCTCTCAACCGACGACGTACCGCCTGCCGAAGCCTTCGAAGGCGTGTCGACCGTCGTCGCTCCCACGCCCCGCGAAGAAGCCGGTGCGATCGCACTCGCCCTTCGTGGCGTTCTCGAAAAGTCAGCAAAAACTGCCGTGCTGGTCACGCCCGATCGCGGGCTTGCCCGCCGAGTGGCGGCGGAGCTGGGACGGTGGTCGATCGACATCGACGATTCGGCCGGCCGGCCGCTGGCCGTGACCGTGCCCGGTGTCTTTCTCCGCCACCTCGCCCGGGCGGCGTCGGAAGCGATGGCGCCGGTGGCACTTCTGGCGCTGCTCAAGCATCCGCTGGCGGCCGCGGGGATGGCGCCGGAGCAGTTGCGGGAGCGGGCGCGGTCCCTGGAGCGCGCGGCGTTGCGCGGTGTCCGCCCGGCCCCCGGACTTCAAGGCATTCGCGCCGCCCTCGGGCCGGACGAGGGCAGGTTCGCCGATCTGCTTTCGTCGATCGAGCAGGCTGTCCAGCCCTTCCTCGCCGCGCTCGCCCGGACCGACGCACCGCTTGCGGACCTCGTCGAGGCCCACGTCCGGTCCGCGGAAGCCCTGGCACAGACCGATACCGAGGACGGCGCCGCACGCTTGTGGGCCGGCGACGCCGGCGAGGTTGTGGCCGGGCGCATCGCCGAGATTCTCGACGCGGGAGACGCGCTCGGTACTGTGGCGGGCGCAGACTATCCCGCCCTGTTCGAATCGATGATTGCGGACACGGTCGTCCGGCCCCGCTACGGCGGCCATCCTCGACTGGCCATACTCGGGCCGCTGGAAGCGCGGCTGCAAAGCGCCGATCTGGTGATCCTCGGTGGCCTCAACGAGGGCACCTGGCCGCCCGAGGCCCGCGCCAATCCGTGGATGAGCCGGCCGATGCTGGCGTCCTTCGGCTTGCCGTTGCCCGAACGCCGGGTCGGCCTCGCCACCCACGATTTCGCCCAGGCGGTGGCGGCGCCCGAGGTCATGCTGACCCGTTCGGAGCGTGTCGATGGTACGCCGACCGTTGCATCGCGATGGCTGATGCGGCTGTCGACGTTGGCCGAGGCCGTCTCGGGTACCGATGCGTTCACCCCTGACCCGAAGTGGCTTCGATGGCTGGGCGATCTCGACCGCCCGGAGGGACCTCCTCGTCCAATATCCAGGCCGGCGCCGACCCCGCCGGTGGAGGCTCGGCCGCGCAGTCTCTCCGTCACCCGCATCGAGACCTGGATCCGCGACGCCTATGCCATCTACGCCCGCGACATCCTCGGCTTGGAGCCGTTGGACCCGCTCGACCAGGCTCCCGATGCGGCCGAGCGGGGCATTCTTGTTCACGACATCCTCGAACGCTTCGTCAAATCTCACCGTGAGGCGCTTCCCCACGACGCGTTGGCGGCCCTGATCAACGAGGGGCAACGACTCTTTCGCGATTTCGGCGACCGCCCCGGCGTGCAGGCGTTCTGGTGGCCGCGGTTCGTCCGTGCGGCAGGCTGGTTCGTCGACTGGGAACGCCGTCGCCGAGCCGCAGGCTGGCAGCCAGTGGCGGTCGAAACCAAGGGCCGGCTGGCGCTCTCCGGGCTCGACTTCGAGTTGCGCGGCCGCGCAGACCGCATCGAACGCCGACCCGACGACACCCTCGCCATTGTCGACTACAAGACCGGTGCCGTGCCGAGCGAGCGGCAGGTCCTCAAAGGGTTCGCACCGCAACTCCCGCTAGAAGCAGCGATGGTCGCCGCCGGGGCATTTGCCGATGTCGGCGACGCCTCGGTAGACGAACTGGTCTACGTCAAGGTATCGGGCGCCCGAAAACCGGACACCGAAACCATCATCTCCGAGGACGTTCCCGCACTTGCCGCTGAAATGGCGGAGGGCCTGCGACGACGGGTCGCGGCGTTTCAGCTCCCGGACACGCCCTATCTGTCACGGGAACGTGTCCAGTTCGAGGGCCGCGAGGGCGACTACGATCACCTCGCCCGGGTGCGCGAATGGGGTGTCGCCGGGGGGGACGACGGATGAGCGGCGCCATCCAGCGTCATACCCGACAGCTCGTCGCCGCCGACCCCGCCGTGTCGGCGTGGGTGACGGCCAGCGCGGGGACGGGCAAGACCCACGTCCTGGTCGATCGGATTCTTCGTCTGCTGCTCGCCGGCACGCCGCCGGCGCGAATCCTCTGCCTGACCTTCACCAAGGCGGCGGCCGCGGAGATGGCCAATAGACTGTCGGCGACGCTTGGCCGGTGGTCGGTGCTCGACGATGCCGCCCTCGATGCCGACCTAAGGGCGTTGACCCGCGATCCCCCGGACGCCGAAACGCGCGGGCGGGCGCGCCGACTGTTCTCCGACACATTGGAGGCGCCCGGAGGACTCGCGCTTCGCACCATCCACAGCTTCTGTGAATCGCTGATCGGCCGATTTCCGCTGGAATCTGGAGTTGCGCCGAACTTCTCGGTGATCGACGAGCGCACTGCCGCCGAACTGGTCGCCGAAGCGCGCACACGGGTGTTCCGCGCGGCGCAGGACCGAGATGGCGGCGCTCTGCGCGTGGCTCTTGATCGGATGGCGACGCTGACCGACGAAGACCGGTTCGACCGTCTGATGACTGGACTCCGCCGCGCTGGAGGACAGGTTTCGCCCGAAGCCGTGAGCCGCGCCCTCGGCTTGTCGCCCGACGAAACATTCGAAACGGTGCGCGTCGAAGCCATCGAAGGCGCCGACCGCGCGGCCATCTCCGCGGCGGCGCGCGTGCTCGCCGAAGGGAGCACGACTGACCAAGGGCGAGCCCAATTGATTGCGGCCTGGCTGGACGGTGATCTGGATCTGGACGGTTACGCCGGCGCTTTTCTCACCGCCGAGAACAGACCGCGCAAAGACTTGATGACCAAGGCACTCCGCAAGATCCATCCGGACGCCGAGCAGGCCCTGCGTCACGAGCAGGAACGCATCGCTGAGCTGAAAAACCGGCTTCGAGCACATGCCATCGCTGAAGCGTCGGAAGCCGCGCTGGTCGTCGGCACGGCATTGGGCGGCGAGTACGAGTCGTTGAAATCTGGCCGCGCCGTGCTGGACTATGACGACCTGATCCGCTTCGCCCGGCGGCTGCTGGTCGATCCCTCGGCGGTGTCGTGGGTGCACTACAAGCTCGACGGCGGCATCGACCATGTGTTGGTCGACGAAGCCCAGGATACCAGCCCCGACCAATGGGCCGTCATCGCTGCGTTGACCGGCGAGTTCTTTGCCGGGGAAGGCGCGAGAGATGACGATCCACGCACCGTCTTCGTCGTTGGTGACGAAAAGCAGTCGATCTACTCCTTCCAAGGCGCCGACCTCGACGCATTCCGTCGTGTCCATGGGGAGTTCCGCGAGCGCGCCGCCGACGCGGGCCGGCCCTGGCGGGATGTCGGCCTGGACCTCTCGTTCCGCTCGACACCTCCGGTGCTGCAGACGGTCGACGCCGTGTTCAGCCGGCTGCCGGCCGCCGATGGCGTTGTCGATCCGAACGCCATGCCCCTTCGCCATGACGTGTCCCGGAACCAGGACGCCGGTCGGGTGGAGGTCTGGCCGCTGGTCGAACCCATCGAGGTCGAGGATGACGATCCGTGGGCACCCCTCGACCAGCCGTCGCCCGGCGAACCCGAACTGCGCCTCGCCGGCCACGTCGCCGCGGAGATCCGTGGATGGCTAGACAACGGCGATCTCCTGCCGTCCGCGGGCCGGCCCATCGAACCTGGCGACGTCATGATCCTGGTCCAACGCCGGGGTCCGTTCTACGCCCACATGGTGAGGGCGCTGAAGCAACGCGACATCGCCGTCGCTGGGGCCGACCGCATGGTGCTGACCGAACAGATGGCGGTGATGGATCTGGTGGCGCTGGGGCGGTTTTTGCTGCTGCCCGAAGACGACCTCAGCCTTGCCGAGGTGCTGAAGAGTCCGCTCATCGGCTTCGACGACGACGACCTGTTCGCCCTTGCCTACGACCGGGACGATGCTTCCCTGTGGCGGACGCTCGGCCGCCGAGGCGGCGAGCGGCCCGTCTTCGGCGAAGCCGTCGGGCGGCTGCGCGACTGGCTGCGACGCGCCGACTACCAGCCCCCGTACGACTTCCTGACCCGGCTCCTCGGCCCCGACGGCGGCCGGCGGGCGATGCTTGCGCGGCTTGGTCCCGACGCGAATGACGCCATCGACGAGTTCCTTTCGCTGGCCCTCCTTTACGAGCGCGAGCACACGCCGTCTTGGCAGGGCTTTCTCTCGTGGGTCGCCGCCACCGAAACCGAGGTCAAGCGCGATCTGGAACAGGTCAAGGACGCGGTGCGCGTGATGACCGTTCACGGCGCCAAAGGCCTCCAGGCGGAGATCGTCATCCTGCCCGATACCATCCGAACTCCTGGCGGAGCCAGGGACTCCGGTCTGTTCTGGGCCGAAGATCCCGGCGGCGGGCCGGACGTTCCCCTTTGGGTTCCCGCCGCCGACATGGACGCGCCGGTAACGTCCGCACTTCGCAAATCCGCTCGGACCCACAGAACGCGGGAATACCGGCGGCTGCTCTATGTAGCGATGACCCGGGCCCGCGAGCGGCTCTACATCTGCGGCTGGCACACGAGAAAGCCGCCGGGAGAGGGAAACTGGTACGACACCGTCACCGACGCCGTCCGGCCGCTAGCGGCGGCGGTTGGCGAAGGGAGTTTCCGCATCGATCGTCCCCAGGAGCAGGAGACGCCCCCGCCGGACGCGCGCGACGACACGCCGACGGAAACGTTACCGGAGTGGGCGACACGCTCTCCGACGACCGAACCGGAGCCGCCGCAACCTCTGGCGCCGTCCCGGCCACAAGGCGAAGACCCGCCGGTGGCGTCGCCTGTCGCTCCAGACGTTGCCGAGCGGTTCCGCCACGGCCGGCTTGTCCACCGGTTGCTACAGAGCCTTCCGGACCTGCCTCGGGAGCGCCGGTCCGCGGCGGCACGCGCATGGCTTGCAAGGCCGGACCACGGTCTCACTGCCGAAATGCAGGTGGACATCGCCGATGAAGTGATGTCCGTGCTGGACGATCCGTCCCATCGCGCGCTGTTCGGGCCCGGCAGCCTGGCGGAGGTGCCCATTGTCGGAGTGGTCGCCGGCCGGGCCGTATCGGCACGCATCGACCGCCTTGCCGTCACCGACGACGCGGTCTGGATCATCGATTTCAAGACCGACCGCGAACCGCCCGACAGCGCCGATACGGTGCCGCCCGTGTACGTCTCCCAGATGGCCGCGTACCGTGCCGTGGTGGAGCAGATTTTTCCCGACAGGGCGGTGCGTTGCATGCTGTTATGGACGGCGGGTCCAGCACTCGTCAGCCTCGAAGACTCGATTCTGGACCGGTACGCGCCTTGACGCGCCGCCAACCCGACCATAGATTCTCCGGGACGTGCAGATGGGGTCATGTCGCCGCTATTCGTTTATCCCATTGACAGGATTGAGAAAATGCAGAAGCAAGTCAGCGACGAATCGTTTGATTCCGACGTCCTCAAGGCCGACACCCCCGTGCTCGTCGACTTCTGGGCGGAGTGGTGCGGACCGTGCAAGCAGATCGCATCGTCGCTCGAGGAATTGGCCACCGACATGGAGGAAAAGGTGACGGTGGCGAAGCTCAACATCGACGAGAATCCGATGACGCCGTCAAAGTACGGCGTCCGCGGAATTCCCACTTTGATGCTGTTCAAGGACGGACAGGTCGCAGCGACGAAGATCGGCGCACTCCCCAAGGGCAAGCTCTACGAGTGGGTCGAATCGGTCCTCTGAGCTGAATCGGCGGCCAGAGCGGCGCCGGCGAGATAGAGCGATCCTGCAATCAACACCCGCGCCGGCCCCGGCGCGGACGCGGCGAGCATCCGCAAAGCCTCGTCCAAGCCTTCGGCCGGCTGTGCGCGAAGTCCGATAGACCGCGCCGTCGCGGCGAGGTCGGAGGCCGTGAACGACGCCGAGTCGCCGGGGATCTCAATCGTCATGACGCAGCCGACGAAAGGGGCCATCTCTGCAAGAAATGCCCCGGGGTCTTTGCTCGCCAACATGCCGAGCACCAGATGCCAGGGCTGGTCGGCATTTGCCTTCAGATGGGAAGCCAAGGATTCGGCCGCCGCGGCATTGTGGCCGCCGTCGACCCACAGCTCCCAACCCGGCGGCAAGTGGCGTCGCAACTTCCCGGTCATCAGCCGTTGCATGCGACCAGGCCAACGGACCGCTCGAAGGCCCTCGGCGATGGCACCGGCGTCAAGCGCGAAGCCCGCTTCCGCAAGTCTGAGGGCGCTTGCCACGGCCAGTCCGGCGTTGCCGATCTGGTGTGATCCGGCGAGGGCGGGCTTGGGCAAGGTCATCTGCTTGCCGAGTTCTGTATAGACCGTTCTGTCTTCACTGATCGTGAAAAACCAGTTCTCATCCTGCCACACCAGCGGTGCGCCGATTTCGGCGGCCCGCCGGCGAATCTGAACGGCTGCTTCCGTCGCTTGTGCGGCAACAATCGCCGGGACGCCGGGCTTGAGAATTCCCGCCTTTTCAGCCGCGATCTCGGCAAGGGTTTCTCCGAGGAATCCTTGGTGATCGATGGAAACCGGCGTGATGGCGGTGAGTGCCGGTCGATCGATGACATTGGTCGCGTCCAGTCGCCCGCCGAGACCGGTTTCCAGCAGCGTGATGTCGGCCGGAACCCGGGCAAAGGCGAGAATAGCCGCGACGGTCGTAATCTCGAAAAACGTGATTGGTTCGCCGGCATTGGCCGACTCGCAGATCTCCAGCACCTCGACCAGCATCGCATCGTCGATATCCGCCCCGGCGACGACAACGCGCTCGTTGAAGCGGACCAGGTGCGGCGAGGTGAGGACATGCGCCCGGCACCCCGCCGCCTCGAGCATCGCCCGCAGAAAGGCGATCGCCGAGCCCTTGCCATTGGTTCCGGCGACGTGCACGGCCGGGGGCAATCGGCGTTCGGGATGGTCCAACGCGGAGAGCAGACGGTGGACCCGGACAAGCGAGAGATCGATGACCCGGGGATGAAGCCCTTGGAGGCGAGAGAGGACCCGTTCGCTATTCAGCGGGATGATTCCCCGGCTCCGGGTCCGGTATCGGCGTCGGCAGGGATAGGACGTCGGCTGCCGGGCGCGGATCACGAAGCACGCTGACAATACGGACCAATCGGTCGCGCAGCTCCCGCCGGTCGAGCACCGCGTCGGGCAGACCGGCGTGCTGACGGCCGCCGGCTCCGGGTTCGGCAAGGGCGACATCGCTGAGCATTGCCAGGGCGTCGGCCACGGCTCCCGGCACCGTGCCGCGAACGACGACGATCACCGGCCTGCCGCTTTCGCGGACTTCCTCTATGGCAACGGTCGACCGTGCCATCTGCGCCAGCGCCAAGGCGCCTTCCTGGATACGGATCCGCCCGGACGCCGCGACCACCACAAGGGCGGCATCCTGCACCATCGCCAGGCGGGCAGCGGCGACCAGAGCCTCGCCGACGGCAACGCCCATGGAGCCGTCCATGAACGCGTCATCCAGAACGGCGACGACGACCGCAAGCCCGCCCATGCGACCATGGGCCACGACCATCGCCTCGGGGTGGCCCGACCGGACTTGCGCTTCCTTGAGGCGGTCGGAATAGCGCCGCCGGTCACGGAACTTCAACGGATCCGCCGGCGGCCGGTACAGCTCGATGGTGCGATAGTCGCCGTCGTCGAACAGCATGGCCAGCCGTTCGCGGGCACCGAGGCGCATGTGATGGCCGCAATGCGGGCAAACGTGGAGATTCCGCTCAAGCTCGCGTCGAAAGATCATCTGTTCGCACGCCGAGCAGGCGTGCCACAGATCTTCAGGCGTTTCGCGGGCCCCGACCAGTTCCCGAAGCTTGAGACGAACGACGTTGTCGAACCAGCTCACGCCGCGTTGCCCTTGGTGCCGCCTCGCACACCACCGGCCAACGCGGCGACGAACCCCAGCACGTCGTCGACCAGCCCGGGCCGAGCTGCGCCGGTGTCATCCAGGTTCTCGGCGACCCGGTTGACCAGCGCCGAGCCGACAACGGCGGCGTCGCCGGCGGCGGCCATTTCAGCCGCTTGTTCGGGAGTTTTGATGCCGAATCCGATTGCGATGGGCAGGTCGGTGTGGCGGCGGATGCCGCGCGCCGCCGCTTCGACGTCGGCGACCGCCGCCGAAGCGGTTCCAGTTATGCCGGTGATCGAGACGTAATAGACGAACCCTCCCGCGTGCTGCAGCACAACCGGCAGGCGGTCGTCGTCCGTTGTCGGCGCGACGAGAAAGATGAAGTCGATTCCCGCCGCCTTCGCCGGTAGGCACAGCTCGTCCTTTTCCTCCGGCGGCAGGTCGACGACGATCAGGCCGTCGACACCGGCGATTTTGGCATCGGCGAGAAACGCATCGACTCCATAGACGTAGATCGGGTTGTAGTAGCCCATCAGCACCACAGGCGTTTCCGCATCGCGTTCGCGGAACGCCGTGACCATGGCCAGCGTCTGTTTCATCGTCTGACCGGCGGCCAAAGCCCGTTGCGAGGACGCCTGAATGGACGGTCCATCGGCCATCGGGTCGCTGAACGGCATGCCCAGTTCGATGATGTCCGCACCCGCCGCTGGCAGGCCATTGAGCAACGCCATCGCCGTCTCGGCGTCCGGGTCGCCGGCGGTCAGGAACGTCACCAGTCCGCCCCGGCCCTGCTCGCGAAGCCGGGCGAAACGCCGCGTAATCCGGGTGCCGTCGCTCAAAGCTTCACTCCCAGGTGCTCGGCGACGGCGAAGACGTCCTTGTCGCCGCGCCCGCAGAGGTTCATCACGATCACGTGGTCGGCGGGCAGCGCGCCGGCAACGCGGGCGACGTGGGCGAGCGCATGGGCCGGCTCCAGCGCCGGAATGATCCCCTCGGCGCGCGTGCACAGCTTGAACGCCTCCAGCGCCTCGGCATCGGTCACCGAAACGTACTCGACGCGACCGGTCTTGTGCAGCCAAGCGTGCTCGGGGCCGACACCGGGATAGTCGAGTCCGGCGGAGATGGAATGGCCTTCACGGATCTGGCCGTCTGAATCCTGCAGAAGATAGGTGCGGTTGCCGTGAAGCACACCCGGATCGCCAGCGGTCAGCGAGGCACAATGTTCGCCTGTCTCGATGCCGTGGCCGGCAGCCTCGACCCCGATCATCCGCACGTCGGCGTCGTCGAGAAACGGGTGGAACAGCCCCATGGCGTTGGATCCGCCGCCGATGCAAGCGACAAGGGTATCGGGCAAGCGCCCCTCGGCCTCGGTGATCTGATCGCGGACCTCGTTGCCGATCACCGACTGGAAGTCGCGGACCATCGCCGGATAGGGGTGCGGTCCGGCGACGGTGCCGATCAGATAATAGGTGTCGGCGACGTTGGCGACCCAGTCGCGCAACGCCTCGTTCATGGCATCCTTCAGCGTGCCCGAACCGGCCGTTACCGGACGCACCTCGGCGCCCAGCAGCTTCATGCGGAAGACGTTGGGCGATTGGCGCTTGATGTCGGTGGCGCCCATGTAGACGATGCACTGCAGCCCGAACAATGCGCACACAGTGGCGGTGGCGACGCCGTGCTGGCCGGCACCCGTCTCCGCAATGATACGGGTCTTGCCCATGCGCCGGGCGAGCAGAATTTGACCGAGGGTGTTGTTGATCTTGTGTGCCCCGGTGTGGTTGAGCTCGTCGCGCTTGAAGTAGATGCGCGCGCCGCCGAACTCCGCGGTCAGCCGCTCCGCCAGATAGAGCGGACTGGGCCGGCCGACGTAGTACTTCAGATGGTGGGCGAACTCAGCGGTAAACGCAGGATCTGCGCGGGCGCTCTCGTAGGCGCGCTCGACCTCGAGGATCAGCGGCATCAGCGTCTCGGCGACGAAGCGGCCTCCGAAGATGCCGAAGTGCCCGCCCTCGTCCGGACCGGCGCGATAGGTGTTCACGGTATCCATGGGTGCCGACCAATAAAGCACAGGAAAAATAGCGGGGAAAGCCCTCCGGCACGACCGCTCAGGCGATCGCCGCAGCCGCCAGGAACGCCTTGATTTTAGCGACATTTTTGACGCCGGGTGCATCCTCGACGCCGGAGGATACATCGACCGCCGAGGCGCCACTGATCCGCGCGGCCTCGGCGACGTTGTCGGCGGTCAGCCCGCCGGCCAGCATCCAAGGACGCCGCCACGTCTCGCCGCGGATCAGCTCCCAATCGAACGCCAACGCGTTGCCCCCGGGCCGCGTCGCGCCCTCCGGTGGACGGGCGTCGAACAGCAGCCGATCGGCGACCCCTTCATAGGCGCGGGCGCGGGCAATGTCCGTGGTGCCGGCGATGGCCACGGCCTTCATCACAAGCAAGCCGTGACGGGCCCGGATTTCGGCGACGCGCTCCGGTGTTTCGCTGCCGTGAAGCTGGAGCATGTCGATACCGGCGCCTACGACAATCGCCTCGAGATAGTCGTCCTCGGCATCGACCGTCAGCGCGACCTTGGTCACGCCGGCCGGGACCGCGCCGGTCAGCTCGGCAGCGCGATCAGGGGTCAACGACCTCGGTGACGGCGGAAAGAATACGAAGCCAACGAAGCTGGCGCCGCCGGCCACCGCCGCCGACATCGCGTCCTCGGCCATCAGACCGCAGATCTTGACGTCAATCGGCATCGGCGGCCGCCCTCATCTCCTCGACGATGCGGCTGGCCGCATCGGCGGGATCGGCGGCAGCAGTGATCGGGCGGCCGATCACCAAGTCGTCGGCACCGAGCGCGACGGCGTCGGAGGGTGTGACAATGCGTTTCTGGTCGCCGGCCTCGGCCCACGCTGGCCGGATACCCGGCACGACCAGTCGGAAACTCGAACCGCAAGCCCCGCGAAGCGCCATCACTTCCCGCGCCGAGCACACGACGCCGTCGAGACCGCATTGTTTGGCCATCATCGCCAGATGCACGACCTGCTCGCGAACCGGTGCACTCACGCCGAGGGAGTCGAGGTCGGCATCATCGAGCGACGTCAGCACCGTGACGGCGACGACAAGGGGCCGGTTCGGGCCGACATCCGCGGCAGCTTCCGCCGCAGCCCGCATCATTGCCGCGCCGCCCGAGGCATGGACATTGATCATCGCCGGTTTCATCGGTGCGGTCGCGCGCACGGCGCCGGTCACCGTCGTCGGTATGTCGTGGAACTTGAGGTCGAGGAACACGGGCAGCCCGAACTCGGCGAGCCGGGCGACGCCGGCCGGACCGTTGGCGGTGAAGAACTCCTTGCCCAGCTTGACGCCGCCGATCAGGCCCTGCAACCGCTCGGCAAGCGCCACCGCCTCGGCCAGATCGGGCATATCGAGGGCAACGTACAGGCGATCGACGGGGTCGGACATGGTATCGGGCGTCGGCACGGGGTTGGGCCTTTATAGCTCCCGGCCCGGATGATTGCCAGAACGCGCCTTGGTTCGGAGCACCTGCTGCTCAGGCGGCATCGGCTGGCGGCGGCGGAATGGTCGCCTGCTTTTCGGCCTCTTCGAGCTTCGCCAACCGTTGGCTCAAGAAACTCTTTTCACGCATCAGGGATTCCATGTCGCGGGCGAGGTCGCGAACCTTCTGGCGAGTCCGACCAGCACCCAGCCAAGCGACGATTGCCCCCCAGACGAAGCCGATGGCGATGCCCACCAGGGCAACCCCGAAGACCGGCCAGTCGAACGTGAACGGCGCCGGCCAGATGTCGATGGCGACGACATCCCGGTTGTTGACAGAAAACGCGATCACGATCAGTCCGATAACGAACACGAAAACATTCAGCAGCAATCTCGACACAGGCCGTGGTCCTCGTCGTCCAAGCGCGCCGCCGATCGCGGCGGCGAGCGTCAGCCAGCAGCGTTCAGCCTCTCCCGAAGCTGCTTGCCGGTCTTGAAGTAAGGAATGTACTTGGCCGAAACATCAACGGCGTCGCCGGTGCGCGGATTGCGGCCTGTCCGAGGCCCCCGCTCCTTCACCGAGAACGCGCCAAAACCCCTGAGTTCGACGCGATCCCCACGCGCCAGCGCGGCGGTGATTTCGTCGAAGATCGTGGTGACGATACGCTCCACATCCCGTTGGTATAGATGGGGGTTGGCCTCGGCCAGCCGCGCGATCAACTCCGACTTGGTCATCGCCCCGATCCCTTCGTTGAATCCCTCCCCGAGGCGCCAGACCCCGCGACCACGCTGCCTTTTCCCGGCATCGGCGGCGACGGATAGCGCTTCACAATTCAGGGTGCCAAACGGAGATCAGGCCGTCAAGTCTAAGTCTTTCTGAAAAAAGTGTTTTTCCGATCACCTGTCCGATCAACCAACGAACCTTCTCCTCCGGACCGAGAAGATCGACGTCCTGAACCGGCACGGACGCAGGGATTCCGTGTGATTTCGCCAACCACTCGCGGGCTTCAGCCTCGCCGCCAAGGGCGCCGACAAGACCGTTGGCAACCGCCTGGCGGCCCGTGTACACGCGGCCGTCGGCGAGCGCGAAAGCCAGCTCGCGGCTCAACTCGCGCCGGTTGGCGACCAGACCGACGAACATCTCGTAAAGGTCGCGGACCACCGACTCGGCCGCCTCGCGCGCCTCGGGTGTGAAAGATTCCAACGGATTGGGTTGAGCCTTCAGCGGCGAGCTTTTGACCGATTCCGGCCTAATTCCGAGCTTGTCGAGCAATCCGGTGAGATCGGTCGATTGCAGCAGGATACCGATGGATCCGGTGACGGTGCCTTCGCGGGCGAGAATATGGTCGCCGGCCAGCGCCGTCATGTATGCCGCCGACGCCGCCACCTCGCCCATGACCACCACGACCGGCTTCTTCTCGGCGACGGCCCGCAGATTGTGGTAGAGCGCCTCGCCGCCGACCACCGTGCCCCCGGGGCTGTTGACCCGAACGATCAGCGCCTTGACGCGCGCATCGTCGGCAATGTCGGCAAGCGCCTGATCGCGGCGATCGTTGTCGACGATGATCCCGTTCACGGCCATGCGCGCGACATGGGCAGCACCGGCGACACCGGATACACCCGAAAACCGGCCGACCGCAGCGGCGACGGCGAGCACGATGGCGAGGATCGCCAGCACGCGCCACCATGTCAGGCTGCGTTTCAGCGGGCGTCGGTCGACGAGATAATCGGCGTCAAACGACATTCACGCACCGCCCTTCGCCGGCGCGGCCTACTTTGCCGGCTTGTCCTCGGATTCGCCTTCCGCCGGCTCCTCCGGCGCAACCGGCTCGTCCTCGGCAATGGGTTCCGAGGAGTCGGGCGCCGCATCTTCTGTCTCGGCAGCGGGCTCCGCCGCTTCGGCCGCGGCCGCGGCCTCGTCAGGCATATCCGATTGTGAAGCCGCTTCCGCCTCCGCACTGGATTCGGCGGCGGCGGCGTCCTTCTCGGCCTGCTCGGCCTTCTCCGCGGCCTCGCGCTTTTCCTTGAAGGCGGCGCCGAGGATATCGCCCAGGCTGGCACCCGAATCGGACGAGCCGTACTCGGCCATCGCCTTCTTCTCTTCCTCGACCTCGCGGGCCTTGATGGACAGCGTTACCCGCCTCGCCGCCTGATCGATCTGGGTGATCTTGGCATCGACCTTCTCGCCGGCGGCGAAGCGATCCGGCCGCTGCTCGCTCCGCTCACGCGAAAGCTCGGACTTGCGGATAAACCCGGGAACGCTGTCACCGACCTTCACCTCGATTCCGTTGTCGACGATGGCCGAAACGGTGCAGGTCACGATCTTGCCCTTCTTCAGCCCGGCAAGCCCCGCCTCCAGAGGATCGTCGGCCAGCTGTTTGACGCCGAGGCTGATGCGTTCCTTCTCGACGTCGACGTCGAGAATCTTGGCTGTGACCATGTCGCCCTTCTTGTAGCCGGCGAGGGCCTCCTCGCCGGGCGTGGTCCACGACAGGTCCGAGAGATGGCACATGCCGTCGATCTCTCCAGCCAGGCCGATGAACAGGCCGAACTCGGTGATGTTCTTGACCTCGCCTTCGACCACCGAACCGACCGGATGGTTGGCCTCGAAGTCGTGCCACGGATTGGCCAGGCACTGCTTGAGCCCGAGGCTGATGCGGCGCTTGTCCGGATCGACGTCGAGGACCATGACCTCGACTTCCTGGCTGGTCGAAACGATCTTTCCGGGATGAACGTTCTTCTTGGTCCAACTCATTTCGGAGACGTGGACCAGCCCCTCCACGCCGGGATCCAGTTCAACGAAGGCGCCATAGTCGGTGATGTTGGTGACGCGGCCGGTAAACTTGGTGCTGACCGGATACTTGAGATCGACGCCCAACCACGGGTCGGCTTCGAGCTGCTTCATGCCAAGCGAGATGCGCTGGGTTTCCGGGTTGAACCGGATGACCTGCACCTTCACCGTTTCACCGATGTGCAGCGCTTCCGAGGGGTGGTTGATCCGCCGCCAGGCGATATCGGTCACGTGCAACAGGCCATCGACGCCGCCGAGGTCGACGAACGCCCCGTAGTCGGTGATGTTCTTGACCATGCCCTCGATCACCTGACCCTCCTTGAGGTTGGCGATCAGCTCGGAGCGGGCTTCGGCGCGGGTTTCCTCGAGAACGGCGCGGCGCGAGACGACGATGTTGTTGCGGCCGCGGTCCATCTTGAGGATCTGGAACGGCTGCGGCGTGTTCATCAGCGGCGTGATGTCGCGCACCGGGCGGATGTCCACCTGGCTTCCCGGAAGGAACGCGACGGCATCCGACAGATCGACGATGAAGCCGCCCTTGACCCGTCCGAAGATGGTGCCGGTGACGCGTTCGCCGCCCTTGAACGCAGCCTCGAGCTGTGTCCAGGCATCTTCGCGCCGGGCCTTCTCACGGCTCAGCATGACCAAGCCGTCCTTGTCTTCGTAGCGCTCGACGAAGACGTCGACGGCGTCACCCGGTGAAAGCGACGACTCCTGCCCCGGTGAGACGAATTCCTTCAGCGGAACCCGGCCCTCGGACTTCAGCCCTACGTCGATGAGAACGGCGTCGTTGTCGATGCTGAGGACGGTGCCGCGGACGACCCGTCCCTCGAAATCTTCGCTCTCGGAGAGCGACTGTTCCAGAAGCTCGGCGAAACTTTCCTTGATTCCGGCGGGCGCCTCGTCTGCCGAGACGCCGGTTGCGGTTGATGCCATGCGATCTGTCGTCCTTTGCCTTCGTCGTTCGTTCTGTCCCTGCCTACCGGTTGTCTCCGGCGGTCTCACTCAACTTGGATAGCCGCCGCCCTCCGTCGTCCACATCCGCCGCCCTCGAGAGCGGTCGCCACGGCCGACGGTGGCCGCCTATCCGAAAGGGTTCCGCGCCTGAAGGATGTCCAGCGTTTTGGCGAACACCGCCTCCGCGTCCAGACTGCTGGTGTCGATAACGACGGCGTCCTCGGCCGGCTCCAGCGGGGCGACGGCCCGACCCGAATCGCGCGTGTCGCGTCCCTTCATGTCCCGCAGAACGCGGCTATGTATAGCTTCGATCCCCCGTTGCCGCAACTCATTAAGCCTGCGGGAGGCGCGCACCTCCACCGAGGCCGTGACGAACAGCTTGAGTGCCGCATCCGGGCAAACAACGGTTCCAATGTCGCGGCCGTCGAGCACGGCGCCCGGCGCGCCATCCGGAGGCGCCGAAGCGAACGCCCTTTGGAAGTCGAGAAGCGCCGCGCGCACGCCGGGGATCGCCGCCACTTGCGAGGCAGCTTCGGCGGCGGCATCGCCCCGCAGGTCCGGATGCCCGAGGTCTTCGGACGTCAGTGCGCGGGCCGCGGACTCCGCGGCCGCCGTTTCCCCGGTCCCGGCGCCCCTCTCGAGGGGCCGCATGCCGACGGCGCGGTAGAGCAGCCCGGTATCCAGATAGGCAAACCCCAGATGGGCAGCGAGCCGACGAGCCAGCGTCCCCTTGCCCGCCGCCGCCGGACCATCGACGGCGATGATTCTGGCGGCTCCGGTCACGGTGCGTCACCGGCTTCGATACGCCCGCCGAGGCTGTCCATCACGGAAACAAAGCCTGGGAAACTGGTAGCGATGGGTCCGTCATCGTCAACGACGACCGGTTCGCGGCAGGCAGCACCGAGCACCAGGAACGCCATGGCGATACGATGGTCGAGGCCGGTGGCGATGGAGCCTCCGCCCGGCGGCGGTCCACCGGCACCACGGATGGCAAGCCAATCGTCCCCTTCCTCCACTTGAACGCCGCACGCTTCGAGGCCGCGGGCGATGGTGCTCAGCCGATCGCTCTCCTTGACGCGGAGTTCCGCAAGTCCGGTCATCCGGGTCGTGCCTTCGGCGCACGCCGCGGCGGCGGCGAGGACCGGGAACTCGTCGATCATCGACGGCACCCGCGCCGCCGGGACCTCAGTGCCGACCAGAGGTCCGGCTTCGACGGTGAGATCGGCGACCGGTTCTCCGCCGACGGTGCCCGCGTTTTCGACAGTGATGCGCGCGCCCATCTCGCCGAGAGTGTCGAGCAACCCGGTGCGCAGCGGATTCACGCCGACCCTCAGCATCAGGATTCTCGACCCGCCGACGATCGACCCCGCAACCAGCGGAAAGGCCGCCGAAGAGATGTCGGCGGGGATCCGCACGTCAGTGCCGGCAATCTCGGGTTCGCCGGTGATGCTGACTCGGCGCGTCCCGCCGTCGGTGTCCTCGACATCGATCGCGACACCGAAATGGGTCAGCATGCGTTCCGTGTGGTCACGGGTCGGCTGGGTTTCGATTACCGTGGTCCGCCCTGGGGCGTTGAGCGCGGCCAGCAGGATCGCCGATTTCACCTGGGCTGAAGCGACGGGCAGGGAATAGGTGATCGCCGACGGTGCGGCTGCACCGACGACAGCGAGGGGCAGCCTGCCGCCCGACCGCGCCTCGACGCGCGCGCCCATGCGCGTCAGCGGCTCGATGACCCGGCCCATCGGCCTACGCGAAAGCGAAGCGTCGCCGGTGAAAAACGTCGTGAATGGATGGCTGGCGACCAGTCCCATGACCAGCCGCGCCCCGGTCCCCGCGTTGCCCATGTCGAGCACGGACTCGGGTTCGGCAAGTCCGCCGACGCCGCACCCCTGGACCCGCCAGACACCGCCGTCGTCCAAGACCTCGGCGCCCAGCTTGCGCATGGCTTCGGCGGTGGCCAGGACATCCTCGGCTTGCAGCAACCCGGCGATCCGCGTTTCACCGACCGCGCAGGCCCCGAGGATCAGCGCGCGGTGGGATATGGACTTGTCGCCGGGCACGGCCGCGCTGCCGCCGAGCGCCCCGGCGGGCCGCGAAATCAAAGCGGTCATGTGCGTACCTCGTTACCGCCGCATCGACGACACGGCGGGATGTAGCACGGTTTGGCGCCCCCGCAACAGGGGTCGGCGAGGTCCAACTCGTGCGGCGATGGCGGAATTGGCCCGCCCGCTGTTTTTGGTTTTGACAGGGCCGAAACAAACGTGGCAATTGGCGTACTTCCATCGACTGGGAAACCGTGGAGAACCGACCATTGGCGAAACCGGAATGGGGCACCAAGCGGACATGCCAGAATTGTGGCGCCCGTTTCTATGACCTGCGCCGCGATCTCATCGTCTGCCCCGTCTGCTCGACGGTGTTCGACGTCGAAAGAACGAGCCGCGCGCGGCGCGGAAGTTCGACCCCGAAGTTGGAGCCGGTTTCGGTCGTTCGGACCGCGGCGAGCGATGAGACGGAGGCACCTGTCGCCGAAAAGGCCCTCGAGGCGGCGGCCAAACCGGATCCCGAGATCGACAGCGAAACCGACGATGTCGGTGACGGGGCGGAGACCAGCAACGACATGGACGACGTCGAGGCCGAGGACCGCGACCTCATCGAGGATGCATCCGATCTTGGCGAAGACGATGACGATATCGGCGAGGTGATGGAACACCTCGACGAGGATCTCGAGGACAAGGGGTGATCGCACCGGCATGGCAGGACAACCGGGGTCGGGTTGATTTTTCTTGCCTCGCTCCGCCGGCCGCCCTTAACTTCCCGCTCCGCCGAAACCGGCGAAGGGAATGTCCCAAGGGGCCGTAGCTCAGTTGGGAGAGCGCTACAATGGCATTGTAGAGGTCAGGGGTTCGATTCCCCTCGGCTCCACCGAATTTCCGAGGGCCTAGCGATTGCGCGCTAGGCCCTTATGCTTTCCGACGGTTTGGGGCGGCCGGTCCTGGCCAAGACCTCCAGACGCACAAAGGGGGGGGTACAAGGTCGATGAGACGATTCCGTTTAGGGGTGCTGGTATCGGCGCTTGCGCTCGCTGCGTGCGTCGGGCCGCCGTCGCTCAGACAGTCTGTGCTCGGCTATGACGACACCATCTCGCGGATCGAACGCGAGCTGTTGCTGGTCAACATCGGCCGCATGCACCGGCAACTGCCGCCGCACTTCACGGGGACCTCGGCCATCGCCGCGACCTTCGACTATCGGACCAATGCCGGCATCGCCGGGACCGTCGCGGAGGCCGTCGGCACCAACTCCTATACCCTCAATCTCGGCGCCTCGGCCGCCGAGAACCCTACGTTCAGCATCGTGCCGGTGCAGGGCGAGGAGTTTACCCGCCGCATCCTGTCGCCCATGGAAGAAAGCAAATTCGCGTTTCTGATTTTCCAGGGAGCGCCCATCGATATGGTGCTGCGGCTGATGGCCGACGGCATCGAGGAACAGAACCCGGACGGAACCTTTCGGCGGTTCGTCCTCAACCGGCCGGCCGCCGCCGACGAGTACGCGGAGTTCCGCCGCCGCGTCGCGCACCTGGCTTGGCTCAACGCCAAACGCAAACTGTTCGTCGGGCCGCTGTCCTATTCCGAAACGGTCCAACGCGGCCTGCCGGCGCCGGCGCCCGGAGACCTCATGGCGGCGTTGGACAAGGGCTTCTCGTGGCGTCGCGACACCGATGGCACATACGCCCTCACCCGAACCGTCAACGGACGGGTGGCGATCACCAATTACGACCCGCGCGCCCTCGATGAAGCCGCGATCCGGGCACTGAACGGTCGGGCGGCGGCCAATCCTGGCAACTTCGTGCTCGTTGATGTGCGACCGGACCGCCCGGGGGGTGATCTGCCGCTGTCCGGAGCGTTCAAGCTGCGCAGCCTCAACGCCATCCTCGGCTTCGTCGCCGAAGGGATCGATACGGCGCCGGAGTTCGATGTCCCACCCGATGCGAAGACCGGACCATCTGGCGCAAATCCGGCGCGGGCGCTCGCCGTTTCCGTGCTCGATGCGACGCCGGACAGCGACGTGCCCACGGCGACGTTCGAAGGCCGTGTCTACGCCGTCGACGACACGCCCTGGGACCGGCAGGCGTTCACGCTGCTCTACCAGCTGTTCCAGATGACGGTGACCGACGTCTCGGCGGTCGGCGTGCCGATCACCATCAGCAAATAGGCAAAGCGGACGTCGGCTTACACCTTCGCGCTGGGCCGGGCGCTGACGTCGTCGTACCAGCGCCGCGCGTTTGCGGCGTCTTCCGGCAGGCCGATCTTCACCCAGCCGGCGAAGTCGACGACCACCATGGCGATGATGTCGGCGGCGCTGTAGCGTTCACCGGCGACGTAGGACGAATCGGCGAGCATATCGTCGAGGCGGCGGAAGAACCGCGGCAGGCGGGCCTTCCCACGTTCGCTGAGGTCCGGGATCTGGGCGTAGTTGTCCGGGCCGGTCAGCGCCCGGTTCTTGAGGCCCGGGGCGGAGTTCCTCAGCGTTTCCCCCGCCGCCTGCCAGCCATCGTTCTCGATCCGCCACACCCGGTCGGCGATCAGCGCCTTCTCCTTCGCCGTCGCGCCGAGCAACGCCGGTTCCGGGTGGATCTCTTCGAGATAGCGCCAGCAGCCCTGGGTGCTGGTCAGCCGCGTGCCGTCGTCGAGCTCCAGCACCGGCACGGTGCAGTAGGGATTGATGGCGCGAAAGTCGTCCGAGAGATGGCCGCCGTGGCGCAGATCGACCTGCTCGACCGGGATGTCGATCCCCTTCTCGGCGATGAACACCCGAACCAGCCGCGGGCTCGGCGCCGTGCTGCAGTCGTAGAACTTCATCGGTGGTTTCCCCCCTTCATCTTAGCTCCGCCGCCAGATAGTGCCGTCCGGTTTGTCCTCGAGCACGATTCCGGCAGCGGCCAGCTCGTCGCGGATACCGTCGGCGGCGGCGAAATCGCGGTCCTTCCGCGCCTGAGCCCGGGCTTCGATCATCGCGTCGATGGCCGCGTCGTCGAGGGTATCCGTCCCCTCGGGGCGCCAGCGGAACCAGTCCTCGGGATCATCGGTGAGCAGGCCGAACACCTCGGCAGCGGCGAGCAAAGCGCCTTTGAACCTCGCCCGTTCGGTATCGTCACCAGCCTTGTTGAGAGCGCCCAGCAGCTCATGCAGGTGGCTCAGCGCCAGCGGCGTGTTCAGGTCGTCGGCCAGCGCGGAGACCACCGGCTCGGGCACGTCGGCGCTATTGGTCGGCAAATCGGCGACACCCCGGAGCGCCCCGTAGAACCGGTCCAACACATGGCGGGCCTCGGCGATGCCGGCCTTGGTGAAGTCCTGCGGCTGACGGTAGTGGGTCTGCAGCAACACCAGCCGGATAGCCTCGCCCGGGAACTCCTTCAACAGGTCATGGACGGTGTAGAAGTTGCCGAGGTTCTTCGACATCTTCTCGCCCTCGACCATCAGGTAGCCGTTGTGCACCCAGTACCGCGCGAACGGCTGCCCGCCGTGGGCGCAGACCGATTGGGCGATCTCGTTCTCGTGGTGGGGAAAGATCAGGTCCTGGCCACCGCCGTGGATGTCGAAGGTCTCACCCAGATACTGGGTGCTCATTGCCGAGCACTCGATGTGCCAGCCGGGACGGCCGCGACCCCACGGGCTGTCCCAGCCTGGCAGTTCCGGTGGCGACGGTTTCCACAGCACGAAATCGGCCGGATCTTTTTTGTAGGGCGCGACCTCGACCCGGGCACCGGCGATGATGTCGTCCCGCTTGTGGCGCGACAGCCCGCCATAGTCCGGCCACGCCGCCACCTCGAACAGCACATGTCCCTCGGCCTGATAGGCGAAGCCTGCAGTGATCAAAGTGCGGATCATCGTAATCATCTGGGCGATGTGCCGGGTGGCCCGCGGCTCGCGGTCGGGGTCCAACGCGCCCAGTGCCGCCATATCGGCGTGGTAGGCCTCGGTGGTGCGCCGGGTGATCTCGGCGATGGGTTCGCCGGTCTCCTCATGCGCGGCGATGATCTTGTCGTCGACGTCGGTGATGTTGCGCACGTAGGTGACGTGGCCGGCGCCATAAACACGGCGCAACAATCGATAGAGCACATCGAACACGACGACAGGCCGCGCGTTGCCGATATGGGCGTAGTCGTAGACCGTCGGCCCGCAGACGTACATGCGGACGTTATTGGCATCGAGAGTCTCGAAGGTCTGCTTCTCGCGCTCCAGCGTATTGTAGAGGGAGACGGACGGGACGCTCATATCAGGTCGGTATAGCCATTGGTGATGGGGTAGCGGCGGTCGCGGCCGAAGGCGCGTAGGGTGATCTTCACCCCCGGAGGGGCTTGGCGGCGTTTGTACTCGGCGCGGTCGAGCATACGCCAGACCCGGCGCACCGTCGCCGGATCGTGGCCATTGGAGACGATCTGGTCCACCGACGCCTCGCCTTCGATCAGCTCGGCGAGGATCGCGTCGAGCTGATCGTACGGCGGCAGCGAGTCTTGGTCCGTCTGGTTGGGGCGCAGTTCGGCGCTCGGCGGTTTTTCGATGACGCGTTCGGGGATCACCCGGCCGGCCGGACCCTGGAATTCTGGGACGCCTGCCTGATTTCGCCAGCGGGCCAGGTCGAACACTGTGGTCTTGTAGATATCTTTCAACACCGAATAACCGCCGCACATGTCACCATAGAGTGTGGCGTAACCCACCGACATTTCGGACTTGTTGCCCGTGGTCAGCAGCATGTGGCCGAGCTTGTTGCTGATCGCCATCAGCACGATCCCGCGGGCGCGGGCCTGGATGTTCTCCTCGGTCACGTCTGCCGAGTGACCCTTGAACAGGTCGGCGAGCATGCCCGAGAACGCCGTCATTGCAGGCTCGATGGAGACGGTATCGAGGGCGGCGCCCAGCAGCCCGGCGGTCTCGGCGGCATCTTCGAGGCTTTCGGCCGACGTGTAGGGCGACGGCATCATCACGCAATGCACGCGGCCGGCACCGAGGGCGTCCACCGCGACCGCGGCGGTCAACGCGCTGTCGATGCCGCCCGAGAGGCCAATGACGACGCCGGGGAAGCGGTTCTTGTCGACGTAGTCGCGAAGGCCGACCACCATTGCCTGGTAAATGGCCTCAAGCCCTTCGCTGCGGGGTTCATCGGCGGCTGGTTCGCAGGTCCACTTTCTGGTGTCGCGCCGCCATTGGGTCAGCGTTGTTCCCGCCCGCCACGACGGCGCGCGGACCGGCATCCGTTCCTCCATTTCAAGCACGAACGAAGCACCATCGAAGACAAGCTCGTCCTGGCCGCCGACGAGATTGACATATGCCAAGGGAAGACCGGTCTCGGCGATTCGGTCGGCGGCCCTCCGCCGGCGCGTACCGGTCTTGTCGGTCTCGAACGGGGAACCGTTGATCACCACCAGCATCGCCGCGCCGGCTGTGACAAGGTGTCCAGAAACCACCGGCGTCCACATGTCTTCACAAATCATCACGCCTATCGGAACGCCGCGGAAGATTATCGGAACGGGAAGCGGGCCGACGGCGAACACCCGCTTCTCGTCGAAGACTCCGTAATTGGGCAGTTCGTGCTTGAACCTCACCTCGGCGATTCGTCCGCCATCCATCAACAGCGCGGCATTGTAGAGCCGCCCGCCATCGCGCCACGGCGCACCAACCAGAACAGCCGGTCCGCCGTCGGCCGTGTCCGACGCAAGGTCGGCAGCAGCCGATTCGATCGCCGTCTGGAAGGCTGGTTTCAGTACAAGGTCCTCAGGTGGATATCCGCTCAGCGCCAACTCGCCGGTGACCATCAGATCGGCGCCATCCGTCGCTGCTTCGGCGCGGGCGACGCGCACGCACTCCAGGTTGCCGTCGACATCGCCGACGGTCGGGTTGATCTGCGAAAGCGCGATGGTGAGCGAAACGGTCATCGGGACTCGGGAGCTGGGTTCGCCCGGAGCCTAGAGCGTTTTCGGACCCGATTGAACCGTTCAGATGGCTGCGGGCGGACCCGGTGTTGTCCCTGGCAATCCCGGTGGTGAAATCCTATGCTGTGCGCGCCATGAGTGATCCGTCCCGACCACCGAAGGCGAGCCAGTCGGCGGCCGAAGCCGACCTTAGCCAGGCGCAGATTTTCTCGCCCGACGTCGGCGCCGACGGCTATGCGATGACCGGGCTAGGCGGTGCTTCGCAGGACCAGCCGGTGAAGGCAAAGGCTCCGCCTGTGGCCGCATCGCCGGCCGAGGCACAGGGACGGCTTCTGGCCGAGACGGTGGTGTCATCCTTCGTCGGCCGCCTGACATCGGAAGCCAAGCGCCGCGGCGGCGCACTCACCGTCCAGGACCTCGACGAGCTCAGCGGCGAATTCGCCCAGAAAACCGAGGTGCTGAAGCTGGTGTTCGAAAAGTCGCTGGAGCAGTTCGCCCGCGACCAGTCGGCGGCGCCGATCTCGGCGGATCAGAGGTGCAACCCCTTCGAACGGCTGGTGATCAAAAAGATCGAGCGCCTGTTCGACGACGAGGCACCTCTGTCGCGCCGGTTCCTGCCCGGCTTCTTCACCTCAATGAGCATGATGCTCGGCGCCGACAACATCGAACACCACGAACAGAACTGCGAAGCGATCGTCGTGCGTCTGCGCGCCGCCGCCGGCGGCACCTTCGGCTGGAACGCCCTTTACACCGATGCCACCGCCAATGCCGTGGCGCTGGATGCGGTCGTCGGCATGGCCCTCTATTTCGACGACCCGCCGAAGCGGTCGGCGTGGCTGGTCGGCATCATCAACGGCCATTTGGCCCCCGCAATCGAGGGGGCTCCCGATGCCGAGTGGCAGCTCGAACTGTCAATGATGCCGCGGATCCTGCAAACGCTGTTCGCCGACATCGCCGAAGCGTTGATGACCGAACAGGGCCGGGCCCGCATCGCCGAGACCCACGGTGCCGACGCCTGCGAACGGCTCGAAACCGTGCTCGACCGCATCGAGAAATGGGACGGTAGCGAATAGCCGACCTTTCGCTACTCGCCGCTCGTTTCGATCAGGTGCTGGTAGGCATCGAAGGCCGGCTTGAGGCGCCACGTTCCGCGCTCGATCAACCCCTCGCGCCGATGGACCCGGGCGACGTGTGGGTTTTCCACCAGCGACGCCCAGAACAGTCGATCGACGCCTGACGACCGCGCCGTCCGCAATCGCTCGACGAGATCGTCCGCTTGCAACGCCTCCGAGTAAGGCTCGGTCCGCGGGTCCGGGCCGGCCATTTCGGTGGCGGCGACGGGACCGGACCAGAACTGGCGTACCCATCGCATTTTGGCCGGGATGTCGGTGATGGCATGACGCAGGTGGACATCGGCCCAGTCGAACCGGCCGCGCGTCAGCAGGCGCTCGTTCCACGCCGCGATGCGCCGCTGATCGCGTCCAATCGCTTCGAGGGCCGCAGACGAGATACCTGCAGCAGCGACTGGTATCGCGGGGTCGATCGCCTTCACCGCCGCGTAGCCCAGAGACAGCGTCCATAGGTACTGCTCCGCCGTGCCGTGCCAGAACCGCACCTTGCGGTCGGGCGGATAAACGTCCCGCGGCAGCACCTCGTTGCCGATCTGGACCACCAGCCAACGGCCCGGATCACGGCCGGCCGCGTGGTGTGCTTCGACGATCCGACCGACGCCGCGTTTCAGCCGCTCCTGATAGACCGCTCCGTCTCGGGGCGGAAAGCCGCCGCGGGTTGCGTTGGCATAGCCGACGGTGCCGGCGTCGAGGATGTTGGTCGAGTCGCGATGATAGACGGTAAGCCACAGGCCGATGCCGCGCTCGGCGAGGATGCCGGCCATTGAGGCGATGCGATCGATGCGGCGCGCGCCGCCTGCCTCCCCCATCTGCCGTTGCACCCTCACCCAGCCGACGCCGAGGCGGTCGAGGGTTTCGACAGTGCGGCGATCCGAGGAGACATCGAAGATACCAAAGCGATCCGAGCGGGGACCGCCGGCGTTCGTCGCCGCCACTGGGTCCGCCGAGGGTGTGGCGGGGGCTCCGACGGTGGCAAGTACGGCGGCGAGGATGACGAACGCCGGCGGTTTCGGTAGTTTTCCGGACAGGTGGGCAAGCGCGGTCAATTCGGTGCTCCCTCGTTGCCAGTCAGCGGGAGTGACTCGGCTCCCAGGGTCAATGCCTCGGCGACCGCAACCTCGGCGAACAACGTTTTCTCGAAGGTGACATTTCCGAGTTGGAATCCGGCGAGCGCCGCAACGACGACCGATGCCGCGGCCATGCCCCGGACCGGCAGCGGGGCGATCATCCATTCAAAACGGCGCAACCACGGACGCCGGGCGGTAGCCTCAGCGACCAGAGATTTGGCCCTGTGGACGACCGCGGCTGGCGCGTCGAGATGGGCGTCCTCACGGGCCGCGGCCGCGGCGAGCACCGCCTCCAGGGCCTCGGCATCCGACGCGAGGTAGGCGTCGACTGCGTCGCGCTCGGCGTCGCTCAACGTCCCGTCGAGCCACGCGGCGATTGTGGCGGCGTCGGGCTCCGGAATCGCCGGGTCTGCACCAGCCGCCCAGCGATACGCCAGCCACACATCGCGATCGTCGTCTGCGGGCGCGGACATGGTTAGCGGCTCCGACGCTCCTGGGCGCGGCTGCGCTTGTTCGATTTGAACGTCTGGGCCTTCGAGCGCTTGTTGGACTTGAACGTCTGCGCCTTGTCGCGCTTGTTCGACTTGAAGGTCTGCGCCTTGTCGCGCTTGTTCGACTTGAAGGTCTGGGCCTTGTCGCGCTTCGAAGCGCGGAAGTCGCGCACCCGGTCCTCGCTCTCTTCGCGCCACTGTTTGGCGCCTTCGGGGTCGGCGTCGCGGCGCGCCCGAAGCGCGTCCATTCGGGCGTCGCGGTTGGCGCGGGCCTGATCCTTGTGCTCGTCCCGGGTTTCCCGGTACTGCTCCTTTCGCGCATCGCGTTCGTCGCGGTGTTGCTGCTGGCGGGCATCGCGCTCGGCACGAACGGCGTCTCGGCTGACACCCGAGTCCTGTGCGACGGCAGGAGCCGCGGCCACCATGACGGCAAGTGCCACGAGTGCTGGGAGGGAGTGCATCCGTTTCATCGTCTTCTCCTTTTTCGTCGCCGCCCGGCGAACGCCATGCGCCGCTGGCGAGCTCTAACCCCCCGACATCAGGAACCGGCCGCGCAGGACCGGCCGCGAACGAACCCTGTCGACGAACTCCCGGCGTTGTCTCGGCGTAAGCGCGGCGAGGAACGTCCGCATCCGCTTGGTGATCACGCGGTTGAACGCCAAGTTCCGCTCCGCCGCCTGTGACAGGTACTGCTCCAGCAGGACCGGATCCGGAGCCTCGGCGACCATCTCGGCCCAGTACGCGTTGACGGTCGCCGACGCCTCGGCCGTGTACGACCGGGCGTCGGCGCGGGCCTCGGCGCGGACGCGGTCGAGAATCGCGCGCTGGCCCGAATCCAGACCCAGACGCTCGGCGATCACCTCGGCGGTACCGGCCGGTGTCTCGACGCGTTCGGCGAGCACGGCGGCGCGGTAGTAGCCGATGAGGAAGAAAACGTTGAGCGCCACCGAAACCGCCAGCGCCACCCAGGTCAGCGCCCGCACGGGACCGTCTCCCCGCCGCCCCGAGCCGGCCCAGGATCGTCTACCGGCCGACAGCGCGTTAGTCCCGGCGGCCACTACCGCCTCCTGAATTCGATCGCGTCTGGGTCATCGTGTTCTCCTCTCGTGGTATACGGGGGGACCTCCCGGAACATCCCCGTGCTCAATCCGTATTTTCATCGGTGAAGTGGCCGCGCAGTCGGACGATCGCCTTGTGGCGCGTGCTGCGGACGGTCTGGGCGCCGACGCCGAGCACCTTGGCGACATCGGCCACGTCCATGTCCCGTTCGTAGATCATCGCCAGCACCAAGCGCTGCCGGGGTGTGAGCAAATCGGGAGGGACGATGAGCCGTTCGCGCGGCTGGTGCGGATCCACCGCCGGCTCGACGACCAGCTCGTCCAAGGGCACCGTGGCCTTCCGCAACCGCCGGCGGGCATCGAGGGCGACACTACGGGCGATCACGCCGACCCAGGTGGCGAGTCCGGCACGGTCGGGGTCAAAAGTGCGGAGCAGGCGGAACTGGTCCCGGCACAGCCGGACGAACACGTCCTGCACCACGTCACCGATCTCGTCGGCGGACATGCCGGTCGATCCGAGGATGCGGCGTGCCGTTCCATGGATCACGCCGGCGTAGCGGTCGACAAACGTGTCCCACGCCGCCTTGTCGCCCGCAGTCAGGGCGGCAAGCCAGTCGCGCTCAGGCCTGTCCTGCTTGTCGTTCGACCGCAAACGCCGCGCGCCCCGCTCTGTTAAGGAGTCTTACGCGCGATCGGCCGCAGACATCCCCGCGGCGGCCGCGAATCTCCGAGCCTAGCCGGGATGTATTGACTGATTCTGAACGAGTTCTGAGGCGCTTTACGGCCGGCGTTTGAGCAGGAACTCGCGGCCGACCTTGACCGACGGCTCGCCGTCGTAGGAGACGATATCGGCGGTGGCGTAGGTCTCGTGCCAGTTCCCAGGCAGGTACGAGCCGGTGCCGATGACGTCGATGGGTGCGCCGACGTCGGCCATGACGCGGCACTTGTCAACGTTGAACCCCGAGGAGGCAACGATCTTGACGTTGTCGAAGCCGGCACCGTCGAGCTGCTCGCGCATGTGGAAGATCGCCGCCGCCGAGACCCCTGTGCCGGTGAGGTAGCGCAGTTCGGTGTCGTTGCGGTAGCGGCGAACGGCCACCGGCGCGTGGCGTTCGAGGACGGCATAGGACTGCTGCGGATCAAGGCCCTCGACGAACCGGCCGCCGTGGGTGTCGAGGCGGACCCCCAATTGGCCTGCGGCGGCCATCTCTGGAAATCGCCGGCAGACCTCGAGAGTGTCGGTGATCTCGCGTCCAAAGTAGTCGACCAGCACCGTCACGTCCTCGCCCGGAAACGTCTCGACGAACATCTCGGCCGCGCGCACCGTCGAGCCGGCGTAGCCGATCAGCGCGTGAGGCATGGTGCCCAGCCCGCGCTCGCGCCCGAAGTAGTGCGCCGTCGCGTCGTTGGCGTTGCCGATGAAGCCGCGGGCACCGGTCTGACGCCGCGCCGCCGCCGATCCCACCGACGCCGCATAGGCCATCATCTCTTCCATTTCGGTGCCGGCACAGTGCCGCGCATCCATGGCAAGGAACGCGGTGTCGGGAAGGTCCGTGCACATGGTGAAAGCGTTGTAGGCGGCGACGCAGGCAGCGCCCAGTTTCTGCAGATACAACGTCTCGAGATCGACGAGGTGGTAGAACGACCCGGAGAGGTACATCAGCGGCTCGCCGGCCCCGACCCACTCGCCTTCCGGGTAGTTGAGATCAATGTCGAACGTAACACCCCGAGCCGCGGCGACCTCTTCGAGCCAGCGCACCATCAGCCGTGGCGTAAACACCACCGGCCGGCGCATGAACACGGCATAGGTGACGTTGAGGTCGCCGAACCGGGCGACCGCTTCCTTCGTCTTGACGAAATAGCGGTCGGTCCACCGCTCGGCCTCCTCAGGGGCCGGCGCCAGCAACGGCGATTCCGAGGCGTCGGTATCCGCCGTAGCGGCGGGATCAGGACGCGGCGACTGCGCGCCTGCGCTCACGGGTCCGTCCCTCCTTTAGCGTCTCGGCCAGCAGGAACGCCAATTCCAGCACCTGGTTGGCGTTGAGCCGGGGATCGCAGTGGGTGTGGTAGCGGGCGCTGAGATTGGCCTCGGTGATGGCGTGGATGCCGCCGACGCATTCGGTGACATCCTGGCCGGTCATCTCGAAATGGACACCACCGGCGATCGAGCCCTCGGCTTCGTGCACGGCGAAGAACGTCCGCACCTCCTCGAGGATGCGGTCGAAATGCCGTGTCTTGAAGCCGTTGGCGCTTTTCACCGTGTTGGCGTGCATCGGGTCGGACACCCATGCCACCCGGCGGCCCTCGCTCTCGACGGCGCGGATCAACGGCGGCAGCGCGTCGGCCAGCTTGTCCGGTCCCATGCGCACGATCAGGGTCAGCCGGCCAGGCACGTTGACCGGGTCCAGCACGTTGATCAGCCGCTTGAGGTCATCGGGGCTTGCCGTCGGGCCCAGCTTGATGCCGATGGGGTTGCCGACACCCCGTAGGAATTCGACGTGGGCGCCGTCCGGCTGGCGGGTGCGTTCGCCGATCCACAGCATGTGCGCCGAAGTGTCGTACCAGTCGCCGGTGGTCGAATCGATGCGGGTCATTGCCTGCTCGTAGTTCAGCAGCAGCGCTTCGTGGGAGGTGAAGAAATCCGTCTCGCGAATCTGCGGCGTGTTGTCCGAACGAAGTCCGCACGCGGCCATGAACGCCAGCGCCTCGTCGATGCGGTCTGCGAGGTCGCGATAGCGGTCGACCATCACGGTATCGGCGACGAAGCCCAGGTTCCACTCGTGCACCTTGTGCAGGTTGGCGTAGCCGCCCTGCGAGAACGCCCTCAGCAGGTTCAGCGATGCCGCGCACTGATTGTAGGCCTGCACCATCCTCGCCGGGTCGGGAACCCGCGCCTCCTCCGTGAAGTCCATGCCGTTGATCATGTCGCCGCGATAGCTCGGCAGGCTGACATCGCCGATGGTCTCCATCGGCTCGGAGCGCGGCTTGGCGAATTGCCCGGCAAGACGCCCGACCTTGACCACCGGCACCGCCGCACCGAAGGTCAACACCACAGCCATCTGCAGCATGACGCGGAAGGTGTCGCGGATGTTGTTGGGGTGGAACTCGGCGAAGCTCTCGGCGCAGTCGCCACCTTGCAGCAGGAACGCTTTTCCTTCCGCGACATCGGCCAGAGCCCAGCGCAAGCGCCGCGCCTCGCCGGCAAACACCAGCGGCGGATAGGCGCGGAGCTGGTCTTCCGCCTCGGTCAGCGCTTCGGCGTCCGGATACTCGGGCACCTGGACAATGGGTTTCGACCGCCAGCTGTCTGGCGACCAGGGTTCGCTCATCGGTGATCTCGTCTCGGCCCAGCGTTAGAGGAACGTGTTCTACGCCGGAACCTCAGCGTTTTCCAGGAAAACCGGCAAATGCGGCTCAGCTGGCCGCCGCGCTTTGGTGGTCCGGGCGCTTGTCGCGCATGGTGACGAACTCCTCGGCCGCCGTCGGATGGATGCCGACCGTGGCGTCGAATTGCGCCTTGGTGGCGCCGCACTTCAGTGCGATGCCGATGCCCTGGATGATTTCGGGCGCATCCAGGCCGACCATGTGGCAACCAAGCACGCGGTCGGTGTTTCGATCGACGATGATCTTCATCATCGTCATCTCGTCGCGGCCCGAGAGCGTGTATTTCATCGGCCGGAAGTGCGAGATGTAGACATCGATCGGGCCCTGTTCGCGGGCCTTCACCTCGGTCAGACCGACCGTGCCGATGGGCGGCTGGCTGAACACCGCCGACGGGATGGCGTCGTAGTCGAGCGGGATCGGGTTGCCGTTGAAGTGGGTCTCGGAAAACGCCCGCCCCTCGGCGATCGCCACCGGCGTCAGCTTGACCCGATCGATGCAGTCGCCAACGGCGTAGATGTTGTCGACGCTGCTTTTGAGCCCGTCGTCGACGACGATGGCGCCGTTGCGGGCCAGTTCGACGCCCGCCTCCTCGAGACCGATGCCGCGTGTGTTGGGCGCCCGGCCGGTGGCGTACATGACCAGGTCCGTCTCGATGACGTCGCCGTCGCCGAGGCGGAGGGAATAGCCGCCGGTGGTTTTCTCGATGGAATGGACGACGGTGTCGCGGCGGATGGTCACGCCCTTCTTCTCCAACTCGGCGGCGAGACAGTCGCGCACGTCCTCGTCGAAGCCGCGCAAGATGTTGCCGGCACGGATGATCTCGGTGACCTCGACGCCGAGGGCGTTGAAGATGCCGGCGAACTCGACGGCGATGTATCCGCCGCCGACGATGACGATGCGCCCGGGAAGTTCGGGCAGGTCGAGGGCCTCGTTGGAGGTGATCACGTGCTCGACGCCGGGAATGTCGGGCGTCGTCGGCCAGCCGCCGCAGGCGACGAGGATCTTCTCGGCGGTGAAGGTCTTGCCGCCGACCTCGATCGTGTGGGCGTCGGCGAGCACGCCCGAGCCTTCGATGAGCCGCACACCGTTGTCGCGGAGGATGCGATGGTAGACGCCTTCGAGGCGTTCCAACTCGGTATTCTTGTTGGCGATGAGCGCCGACCAGTCGAACGTCGCCTCGCCGGGCGTCCAGCCGTAGCCAACAGCGTCCTCGAAGTCATCGGCGAAATGGGCGCCGAACACCAGGAGCTTCTTCGGCACGCAGCCACGCATGACGCAGGTGCCGCCGACGCGGCTCTCTTCGATGATCGCGGTTTTGGCTCCGTAGCCGCCGGCCAGGCGGGTCGCCCGCACGCCGCCCGACCCTGCGCCAAGGGTGATGAGGTCATAGTCGTACGTGGCCATCGAAGTCCCTTCCCTCAGTTCGGCAGACGCGGTGTCGAAGCCGGCACCGACTCCTTTGATGCTGCGAGTCGCCGATCGTTATCGTGCTGGACGCGAGTCGGGTTGACTGCTTCGGCCGTCAGATCCCCCCGAGACAGACGTACTTGACCTCCAGGAACTCGTCGAGGCCGTAGTGGGAGCCTTCGCGGCCGATGCCGGACTCCTTGACCCCGCCGAAGGGTGCGACCTCGGTGGAGATGATGCCGGTGTTGACGCCGACGATGCCGTATTCGAGGGCTTCCGAAGTCTTCCAAACCCGGCCAACGTCGCGGCTGTAGAAGTAGGCGGCGAGACCGAATTCGGTGTCGTTGGCCATGCGGATAGCGTCTTCATCTGTCGCGAAGCGGAACAACGGAGCAAGGGGTCCGAAAGTCTCCTCGCGGGCGACGGCCATTTCCGTGGTCACGTCGGCGATTACCGTCGGCTCGAAGAACGAAGCGCCAAGCGCATGGCGATTGCCGCCGACAACGACCCGCGCCCCCTTGCCGACGGCGTCGGCTATGTGCTCTTCGACCTTCTCGACCGCGGCCATGTCGATCAGCGGTCCCTGTTGGGCGCCGTCCTCAAAGCCGTCCGCAACCTTGAGCCCGGACACGGCCTGCGACAGCCGCGCAGCAAACTCGTCGTAGACCCCGTCCTGGACGAGAAGCCGGTTGGTGCAGACGCAGGTCTGGCCGGAGTTGCGGTATTTGGACGCGACCGCGCCCTCGACGGCGGCATCGAGATCGGCGTCGTCGAAGACGATGAAAGGAGCATTGCCGCCCAGCTCCAGCGCCACCTTCTTCACCGTGCCGGCGCACTGCTCCATCAGCATCTTGCCGATCTCAGTGGAGCCGGTGAACGTCACCTTGCGCACCGTCGGGTTGCCGGTGAGCTCGCCGCCGATGGCACCGGCACCGCCGGTGACGATGTTGATCACGCCGGCCGGGATTCCCGCCCGCTCGGCGAGGTCCGCCAGCGCCAGCGCCGAATAGGGGGTCGCCGTCGCCGGCTTGACCACCACCGTGCAGCCGGCGGCGAGGGCCGGGCCGCATTTGCGGGTGATCATCGCGTTGGGGAAGTTCCAAGGCGTGATCGCGGCGACCACACCGATGGGCTCCTTGATCACCATGATCCGCTTGTCGGTCTGGTGGGCTGGGATGGTATCGCCGTAGACCCGCTTGCCCTCTTCGGCGAACCACTCGATGAACGAGGCGCCATAGGCGATCTCGCCGCGTGATTCGGCGAGCGGCTTGCCCTGCTCGGCGGTCATCAGCCGCGCCAGGTCCTCTTCGGCAGCCATCATCAGATCGAACCAGCGTCGCAGGATCACCGCCCGCTCCTTGGCGGTCAGTGCCCGCCACGCCGGCAGCGCGCGGTCGGCGGCGTCGATGGCCCGCCGGGTTTCCTCGGCGCCCATCTTCGGCACCGTGCCGATGACGGCTCCGGTAGCCGGACTGGTGACATCGACAGTGGCGCCGGAATCGGCATCAACCCAAGCGCCGTCGACATAGGCCTGCTGGCGGAAGAGCGCGGAATCGGAGAGCTGCATCGGAACCTCGAGTTCGCCAAGGAAGGTGGTCCGGCGAGTATAGCCGCCATCGGAGAGACGATAGAAGGGGGCGTGACCGGCGGGGCAATGGCAAGCCGAACGAAGAAGCCTATCGTAACGACAAATGGGTTACGGCATTGTTTGCCAGACGTGTCCATTTCGCCACATTGAGATCATAATACCATGCATACGCCGGTAAAATATCTTGCCGCTTCGCGAGGTCCCGCCAATCCCGCTCAGGTTCGTTGTGCCTAGTACTCTACTGTAATAAGAAAGAAAAATATCAAACACACAACGAGATCAACGAACAGACCCTTGGGTGAGCACCACTCGCATCGAATGTCCATTGTTTCGTTCATGCTCAATAACGCTTGAATATGCATTCATGTGACGATGGGAACGAGTCACGGTGAGAACCGGGGCGAAGACCCCGAAACGAGAGGGGCAAACGAAAAAGAACCGTTGGCGAGGTCGCATTCGACGCCTCGCAAAGATCGAGACCGAAGCTCGTCCTGACATAAGCATCACGTGGCGCGGGGTGGATCGATGTTCGATGATGATGACCGGCTGGTCGGCATGATCGCCAGCCTCGGGCTCGGCGACACCCGGCAAGTCCACTATGTACCGACGGGTATCGCCTGAGCGGTGCCGGCGGAGGCCATTGACCGCTATCCGGCGGGGGTCGCGCCGCGCCGGTCCGCCGCTATTCGACGGTGACGCTCTTCGCCAGGTTGCGCGGCTGGTCGACGTCGGTGCCCTTGATACACGCCACGTGGTAGGCGAGCAGCTGAACGGGGATGGTGTACAGCACCGGGGCGACGAAAGGATCGACCTCTGGGAGATCGATGGTCGCCGCCGCCATGTCCCCGAGACGGTCGATGCCCGGTTTGTCGGAGAGGAAGATCACCCGGCCACCGCGGGCGATGACCTCCTGCATATTGGACGCCGTCTTGTCGAAAAGCTCGTCCGACGGCGCGATGACGATGATCGGCACGGATTCGTCGATCAGTGCGATGGGACCATGTTTCATCTCGCCGGCGGCGTATCCCTCGGCGTGGATGTAACTGATTTCCTTCAGCTTGAGGGCGCCTTCCAGCGCGATTGGGTAGCCGGTGCCGCGCCCGAGGTAGAGCACGTCGCGGGCCTCGGCGACTTCGTGGGCAAGCTCGGCCAGCATCTCGTCGTGGATCAGCACGTCGTTGGCGCGGCTCGGCACCTCGGTCAAAGCCCGACACAGGCGCGCTTCCGCTTCGCGGTCGATCGCACCCCGCTTTGCCGCCATGGCGATCACCAGACAGGCAAGAACGGTCAGCTGTGTCGTGAACGCCTTGGTCGAGGCGACGCCGATCTCGGGACCGGCCTGGGTGAGCAGCACCGAGTCCGATGCCCTCGCCATCGAGCTCTCGGGCACGTTGACGACACTGATCAGGTGCTGGCCCTGATCGCGCGCATAGTGCATCGCCGCGAGAGTGTCGGCGGTTTCGCCCGACTGCGAGATGAACAGCGCGACGCCGCCCTGGGGCATGTCGGCGCCGCGGTACCGGAACTCCGAAGCGATGTCCACTTCCACCGGTATCCGGGCGACGCGTTCGAACCAGTATTTGGCGACCAGTCCCGCGTGGAACGAGGTTCCGCAGGCGACGATAGTCACGCGCGGCACCAATATGGTGTTGAAATCCAACGAAGGCAGGGTGACGACCTGATTCCACGGGTTCAGCATGGCATGCAGGGTGTCGCCCATCACCGTCGGCTGCTCGTAGATCTCCTTGAGCATGAAGTGCGGGAAGTTGCCTTTGCCGATCATCGCGCCCGAGGTCGCCGTCAGCTTGACCTCGCGTTCGACGACAGCTCCCGACTCCTCATGGACGATCGCGCCCGAAGCGGTGACTTCCGCCCAGTCGCCTTCCTCCAGGTGGCAGATGCGGCTGGTCAGCGGCGCCAGAGCCAGGCTGTCGGAGCCCAGATACATTTCGCCGTCGCCATAGCCGATGGCCAGCGGGCTGCCGCGGCGGGCACCGATCATCAGGTCGTCGTTGCCGGCGAACAGGATCGCCAGGGCGAACGCGCCCTCAAGGCGTTCCAGGCCGGCCTGCACCGCCTGCTGGGGGGTTTTGCCGTCGGCCAGGTAACTGCTGATCAAGTGAACGATGACCTCGGTGTCGGTGTCGGTTTCGAACGCGCAGCCGGCGTTCGACAATTCGCTCCTGAGATCGCGGAAGTTCTCGATGATGCCGTTGTGCACCAGCACGACGCGCTTGTCCGCATGGGGATGGGCATTGTTTTCGGTGGGTGCGCCGTGGGTCGCCCAACGGGTATGGCCAATGCCGATGCGTCCGGCCACGGGATCGGACCCAAGAACTTTTTCCAGATTGACCAGTTTTCCTTCGGCACGTCGGCGGTCGATGGCGCCGTTGACCAAGGTGGCGATGCCGGCTGAATCGTAGCCGCGGTATTCCAACCGCTTGAGCCCGTCGATCAGCAACGGTGCGACCTCCGCCTTGCCGATGATGCCAATGATTCCGCACATACGCGATCAGTCCTTCTTCTTTTGAGCCGCGGCCTTTTCGGCGCCGCGGCGGTCGCGGAAATGCTTCGCCCATCCCGCCTTCTCGATCAATGGACCACGGGTGACGGCCAGCGCATCCGCCGGTACGTCGCGGCTGATGACGCTGCCGGCGCCGACGGTGGCGCCGTCGCCAACGGCGACCGGTGCGACCAGGGATGTGTTCGAGCCGATGAACGCGCCGGCGCCGATGTCGGTATGGGACTTGAAGAACCCATCGTAGTTACAGGTAATGGTACCGGCGCCGACATTGGCCTTGGCGCCAACCCGAGCATCGCCGATGTAGGTCAGGTGGTTGACCTTGGCGCCTGGCTCGACCGAGGCGTTCTTGATTTCGACGAAGTTGCCGACGTGGGCATCGACGTCAATTCGGGCGCCGGGCCGCAGCCTCGCGAACGGCCCGATCAACGCTCCCGCATCGACGGTCGCACCTTCGATATGACAGAAGGCGCGGATCTCGACATCGTCGCCGATGGTGGCGCCGGGACCGAACACGACGTTGGGACCAATGGTGACGTCGCGGCCAATGACCGTGTCGTCACAGAAGAAGACCGAGCCTGGATCCACCAGTGTCGCACCGCCGGCCATGGCCGCGGCGCGCAGCTTGTCCTGGACCACCGATTCGGCGAGCGCGAGATCGGCGCGCGAGTTGATGCCGAGGAGTTCGGCCTCCTCTCCCTCGACAACGGCACAGGGCAAACCGTCGGCCCGGGCGAGACCGATGATGTCGGTCAGATAGTATTCACCTTTGACGTTGTCGTTGCGGAGTCCATCGAGCAGGCCTGGAATCCGCGCCCCGTCGATGGCCATGACGCCCGAATTGCAGAGATTGACGGCCAGTTCGTCGGCATTGGCGTCACGGGCCTCGACGATGGTCGCCAGACCGCCGTCGGCGTCGAGGATCAACCGTCCATAGGCGCCCGGATCGTCGGGACGGAATCCGAGTACGACGACGGCCGGATGAGGCGCCGTGCGTCGGACCTCCAGCATTCGATCCAGCGTTTCCGCCGAGATCAGTGGTGTGTCGCCGTAGACCACAAGGACATCGCCATCGAATCCGGCGAGCGCTTCGCGAGCTGCCATCACCGCATGTCCGGTCCCCAACCGTTCGTGCTGGATGGCTGTCGGGTGCGGCGCCACGGCGGCGGCAACCGATTCCATCTCCTCACCGATGACGATGACGATGCGATCGGGAGACAAAGACTCCAGCGTTCCCATCTGGTGCGCGATCATCGGCCGCCCGGCAAGCGGGTGCATGACCTTAGGCTTTGCGGACTTCATTCGCGTGCCCAAGCCGGCCGCGAGTACGACGATGGCGGTATTGCGGTTGGTCATCGGCAGGTATTTGTCCTAGAAGGCCTTTTCCGGCCAATTCAAGGCGGGGAACCTTGCCACAGGGCCGGAATCCCGCCAAGTCAAAGATTGTTGCCGAACATTACCGGAGAGAGGCAGGCAATGGGGCGAATCAGAGCGGTCGTTTTCGATCTCGACGGCACCCTCATCGACAGCGCGCCGGATCTCCGGGCGGCCCTCAATTGCCTCCTCGCCGAGCACGGTCGCAGGCCGCTGACGCTTTCCGAGGTCACGGCGATGATCGGCGATGGTGCCGCGAAACTCGTCGAACGCGCCCTCGCCGCGACAGGTGATGTGGCCGGCGACGATCTGCCCGCAATGACCGCGGCATTTCTCGCCCACTACGAAGGCAAAGCAGCGGTCGAGACCCGCCCTTATCCCGGTGTGCCGGAGGCTCTCGCGGGGCTCGTTGCCGACGGAATCGCACTTGGCATCTGCACCAACAAACCGGAAGCGCCGACACGAGAGATCCTCCGCGATCTCGGACTCGATCGGGCCTTTACCGCCATTTTCGGCGGCGACACCCTCGACGGTGTGCGCAAACCGGATCCGCGTCTGGTCCTTGCCGTACTCGACACGTTGGAAGCCAACCCCGAGAATGCGGTGTTCGTCGGTGACAACGCCAACGACGTTGGTGCCGCCCGGGCTGCGGGAATGCCCGTCATTCTGCGTGCCGGTGGATACACCGTCGTTCCGGCGGAACAGCTCGGCGCCGACGTGGTCATCGCCGGGTTTGACGAACTTCGCGGAGCGTTGGAGGGGCTTCCTTGACACGATTTCGAGGCGAGCCTTATATGGTTCTGGCTTGATTTCGGGCGCGTAGCTCAGCGGGAGAGCACCGTCTTCACACGGCGGGGGTCGCTGGTTCAATCCCAGCCGCGCCCACCACTTCCGACATCGGGCGGAACGGCAGCCGAAGGCTGCCGTTTTTCTGTTCGGATCACCGTCCCACGGATTCTCGACCGCGCCAGTGACCGCGATCACAGGAAACGCCAGGGCATCCGTCGTCACAGAAGTCGTCGTCGCTGCTCAATTGGCATCCACGCCAGCGACAGCCAGACCGATCGGTATTGTCAGACATTGGGCGGCGGGAGTCCTGGGCTCAACTCCCGACGCCGCCGGTGTCGATGGTAACGGTGACGGTACCGCCGCCCACGTCCGTTACCGCGTAGCCGGAGCCTGACTGATTGTCGAGTTTGACCTCGACCGCGTCGGCGCCACTGCCGGCGACAATGACATCTTTGCCACCTTGGACGATCTCGATCTCGTCCGCAGCGAACCCGAAAAACTCGAGAACGTCACCCAGCTCGAAGTCGAAAACCGTGTCGGCGCCGTCGCCGGCCTCGAAGAAAAAGACGTCGTCTCCCCCGCTACCGGTCAACCGGTCGGCACCAGCACCGCCGGCGATGGTATCGGAGTCAACCGATCCCCAGATGGTGTCGCCGCCCGTGCTGCCTTCGATGCGGTCGATGCCCACCAAGGTCGTCTCGCTGAAGTCGCCCAGGCTGTGTTTGTCGCCGAGGCGCACGACGTCCGTGCCGCCGCCGCCGTCAATGGTCTCGACCGTCGCCATACCGCTGAACCAGCGGAACGTGATCACATCGTCCCCGGCGCTGCCGAGCACCGTATCGTCGCCGCCATCGCCGAAGACCAGGTCCCGATCGTCGCCGTCCGCGTAGGAAAACGTGTCGTTGCCGTCGCCGCCGTAGAGCGTGTCGACACCGAGACCGCCGGCAATCGTGTCGTCAGCCACCGATCCCCAGATGGTGTCGTTGCCCGTGCTGCCTTCGATGCGGTCGATGCCCACCAAGGTCGTCTCGCTGAAGTCGCCCAGGCTGTGTTTGTCGCCGAGGCGCACGACGTCCGTGCCGCCGCCGCCATCGCCGAAGACCAGGTCCCGATCGTCGCCGTCCGCGTAGGAAAACGTGTCGTTGCCGTCGCCGCCGTAGAGCGTGTCGACACCGAGACCGCCGGCGATCGTGTCGTCACCGCCGCCGCCAAGGAGTGAATTCTGGTTCTCGTCGCCGATGAGCGTATCGCCACCGGAACCGGCAATCACGGTTTCGATGTTCAGCAACGTATCGCTACCGTGCGCGCCCGCCATTGCCGTGCCAGCACTGAGGTTCACGACGATCCCCGTACCGATGGCCGAATAGTCGACCGTGTCGCGGCCACCACCGCCGTCGAGCACGTTGTCGTTCTCATCGCCGATGAACGTGTCGTCGCTCGCGCTGCCGATGACGTTTTCGATGCTCGTGAGCGTGTCCGTACCCAGTTCGCCGGCATCGACAACACCAGATCCGAGGTCGGCCGTTATCCCACCGCCGATCGCCGTGTAGTCGGCCGTGTCGTTTCCGGTGCCGCCGACCAGCGAGTCGCTGCCGCTGCCGCCCCGGAGAACGTTGTCGTTCTCATCGCCGATCAGCGTGTCGTCACCGGCACCGGTGATGACGTTCTCGATGCTGCTCAGCGTGTCTGTGCCCTGTTCGGCCGTAACGACGACTCCGAGGCCCAGATCGACGGTCATGCCACTGTCGATGGCCGCGTAGTCGACCCAGTCACTGCCGATGCCACCGATCAACGCATCGTTGCCGCCTCCGCCCGAAAGCGTGTTGTCACCGTTGTAACCATCGAGCGTGTTGTTCTCTCCGTCGCCGATGAGAACGTCGTTGCCCGAACCAGCGATGACGTTCTCGATCAATTTGAGGACATCAACGTCGATCTCTGGCCCGGCCGCGCCCCATGTTTCGTCCACCCCTTCAAGGTCGACGACAATTCCAGAGGTCGCGCTCGTGAAGACGATGGTGTCGGTGCCGTCGCCACCGTCGTAGGTATCGATCCCGACACCGACGCCGCCGATGATGGTGTCGTCGCCGCCGCCGCCGAGGACGATGTCGTCGCCGGAACCGCCGACCAGGGTGTCGTTGCCCGCGCCGCCATCGAGGAAGTCGTCGCCGGTGCCGCCATCGAGAAAATCGGCGCCACCCAACCCCAGCAACGTGTCGTTGCCGGCACCGCCATCAAGAGAGTTGGAGCCACCGTCACCCGAAAGCGTGTTGTTGCCACTCAAGTCGATGGCAGTCTCTACGGGTCCGGATTCCGTGGTCGAATCATCTTCTGTGGTGGACGGCCCACCCTCGGTTTCGGATGTCATTGCCGGATTGATGGCGATTTCGATATCGCCGATGGTTAGGGTGTTGTCGTCATCGGTGTAATCCACGTCCGTGTAGACGGCGACGACCACATCCGCCGCCGAGTCCGGGTCTTCGGTACCGGCGGCGGTGTCGAACTCGGCAATCGCGTCGATGTCTTCACCAATGTCTTCGTCTTCGCCGGCCGGGTCTTCGCCGGCGCCATCGCCCGCTTCTCCACCGTCCTCCGAACCTTCGGTCGCGTCTGCTCCGGTCTGATCGACACCGTAGCTGTTGGCGCGATCGATGCGGGCGGGCATCGTGCCGAGCGCCTGGTTGAACACTTCGATCACCTGCTCGACGGTGAACTTGTACGGTTCGGTGACCTGCCCGGTGACGGCACTGGCGGTCACAGCGAATTCGGCCTGATTGATCGTGTAGACGGCGTCGCCGATCAGCAGGACGATCTCGCCGACGGTCCCGTCCGCCTCTGGCATCAGAACGACGGTCAGCGTCTGCCCGTCGGCGATGTCGATGCCGCCCTGTGTGCCGCGGATGCCAATGGTGGCGACGGGGGTCTCTACCTTCATGGCGTCGGGGGTCGACTTGGCGACTTCGCCCGATACGAAGGTAAACACACCCTTGACCACCGAAACCGAGAGACTTCCGTCGCCGGCATCGGGGTCGTAGACCATCTCGTCGAGCACCATGCGCCCGTTCTCGGCCATCGAGAACGTGGTCTCGTCCGCAAACACAATGCCTATGGCACCACCGCCACCGGTCTCCACGATGTCGCCTTCGTAAACAGGCTCACCGACATCGAGGATGACCTTGGTGCCGTCCGCGCGGGTGACGGAAACGGTCCCTTGAATGGTCTCGACCTGGCCGATGGGCAGCGGATCCGCCGTCGGCTGCGCCTGCGCGACCTGCCCAGGCGCCCAGGGACCGGCCAACTTCGCGGCGAGGGTTCCCGGAAACGTCACACCACCCGGCACTTCGAGGTTGGGCGGATCGGTAAACGAGAAGAACCCGCGCACCACAACGTGGCTACCGTCCGGTTCGGTCAGCACCAGATCCGGGCCCGATCGTGCAAAGGTCGCGTCAGCGAGGGCGAATCCTTCAGGCAAAGCGATCCCGTCCCCGACCGCCGGGGCGGTGAGGTCGGGCGCCAGAAGCGTCCCCTGGGTCGGGTCCCGGACCACAGACATAAGTTAACCCCTCGAGCCCCGCATTCCGCAGGATTCGAGCCAAAGTTCACCAAAATTCTCGTGGGCGTGCGCGCCCTCGTCTGTGTTCGCCGTCACACCTCGATGCCCCATTGCACCGCAAAAAAGCGCGACGACGACGCGCTACCCCCGAATATCCAACGGTGTCGATGCGATGATCGACGACGCCCAAGAACGAGAGACAATAGCAAACGTGTCGATTCAGTGCCAAACAATGCCGAGTCCTGTAACGGGTTTCCAATCGGCGGGAACGCGCCAGATACGGCCCGCGAAAGGCGGGGTAACAGGGCTGTTCCGGGCCTAATTCAAGACATAGCGCTGGAACGCGCGCGCCGGCACGACACATGGTGTTCGCTGGACGACGGTGAAAAAACCTGCGGATAACCGCCCATCACACTTGTGGAAAACTCTTGGGATCGTTTTAATCTCCAAGGCCTTATACGAATCAGTGGCGATCGGACCCGAATCACCGAGGGGCAGGGGGGCATGACAGCGGTCGATGGTCAGCAATTGCTCGACCTGGCGCGGCGAAAAACCGCGCAAAGCCGCAGCGCGCTGGCCGAAGTCATTGGCGACATGTTCAATGGCGGCGGTGCGTCGTTGTCGGACCGCGAGCGCGCACTGATGTTCGACATCCTGCGCAAGGTCGTTCTCGAGGTCGAGACATCGGTCCGCCTAGCCCTTTCAGAGCGTCTGGCGGCACGCGCCGATGCCCCCCACGATCTGATCAAAATGCTGGCCAATGATGAAGCGGGCGTGGCCTATCCGGTCCTGACCCGCAGCCCCATCCTGCGGGACCGCGACCTTGTCGAGGTCATTCGCCACCGCACCCTCGAACACCAGCTCGCCGTCGCCGTACGCTATACGGTCAGCGAGGACGTCAGCCGAGCGCTCGTCGACACCGGAGAGGAAAACGTCATCAAGGCCCTGTTGAACAACGGCAACGCCGTCATTGCACAGGACACTCTGGCCTACCTGGTTGAGGAATCCCGGCGGGTCGACAGCTTTCAAGAACCCATCCTGGCGCGGCAGGAGCTTGGGGCCGATCTTGCCAAGCGCATGTTCCTATGGGTTTCGGCGGCGCTGCGCGAACACATCATCGAGCATTTCCATCTCGACGACGATACCGTCGACGACCTCATGGAGGAGGAGGCGTTGGCGGCATCGGAATCGTCCATCGAACAGGAGACGGAAGGCGGCGCCGACAAACTGGCCCGTGATCTCGACTCCCACGGCTTGGTCACGCCGGATATGCTCATCGACGCATTGCACCAGGGCGAGGTCGGTCTGTTCGTCGCGCTGTTCTCCCGATTGACCGAGCTTCGCCGCACGCTGGTCATGCGCATTTTGTTCGAGCCTGGTGGCGAGGGCTTGGCCATCGCCTGCAAAGCCGTAGGCATCGAACGTGAACCGTTCTCCGACCTCTACACACTCACGCGGAAGGCGCGGCCTCGGGCGCTCGCCAATGGCGACACCGAACGCCGCCGGGTCCTCACCCTGTTCGACAGCATGTCAGAGGCCGGCGCCAAGCGGGTCCTGCGCAAGTGGCAGCGTGACGCCGACTACCTGGCGGCAATCCGTGAACTCGAGCTGGGGGCCGCCTGAATGGCCGACCGCAAGCCTCGACCCACTCCGCCCCACCTGCGCGAGGTTCCGCGCGCCGACGAGGGTTTGGCCGACCGGTTACGCGTCGTCGACATTCGCCGCCGTCTCGACGACCTCACGCGGCTGGTCTCGGACTGGGTGTGGGAAACGGACGCCGATCTGAATTTGACGTTCGTTTCGGCAAGGGTATTCGAGGCCCTGGGTTTCCAGCCAGTCGAGATCGAAGGCCGACCGTTGCTCGATCTCGGTGATTTCTCCTCGGCGGGAGTTGCTCTGACCAAGCTCGAGGAACGGTCCCCATTCCGAAATGCGCCGTGCACCATCACCGCCCGCAATGGAGACGTCTGCCATTTCCTGATCAGCGCCCTGCCGGTGTTCGATTTCGAGACCGGGACGTTCACTGGATTCCGGGGCACGGCCGAGGACATCACCCAGCGGCGCATTACTGAGGATGCGTTGAACCGCCGAGATGCCGTGCTCGAAGCGGTAAGCCGGGCAGCCAGTGCGTTTTTGGCGGCACCCGACTGGCGGCGCGAAATGCCGGACATTATCGCGCGCCTCGGCGAGGCATCCGGTGCCGACCGTGTGCTCATTTTCGAGGCGACCAGCGATCTGGGCGGCGAGAGCGTCGCCCGTCCTCGGTTCGGTTGGACCGCCGCCGCGGGACTGGCGGACGACGGTGACGGCGCCCGAGACCTGCCCCTCCGCGCGTTTGGTTTCGGCGGTTGGGAGAAACGACTGCGCGGCGGCGAGATCATCGCCGCGCCGGTCGGCGGACTTTCGCAGGGTCAACGGTTGTTTCTGGCCGAAGAGGGCGTCGGCACGGTGCTCACGGTTCCCATCTTTGCCGGCGAGATGTGGTGGGGGTTTCCTGCGCATCGACCGGGAAGAGGCGGATCACGAATGGCCCGAAGCCGAAATCGAGGCGGTCAAGGCGGCCGCCGGCATAATCGGCGGCACCATCTTCCGAGGCCACTACGAACAGACGTTGCGCGAGAGCGAGGCGCGGTTTGCGACCGCATTCCAGACCAGCCCCGACGCCATCGCCATCACCCGACTCGGCAACGGCACGATCCTTGAGGTCAACGACGGGTTCACCCAGCTTGCTGGGTTCCCGCGGGGTGGCGTCATCGGACGCTCGATCCGCGACCTCGATCTCTGGGTCGAACCGGTCGCACAGCGCCGCTTCCTTCGCGGCCTCATCCGGGAAGGGGAAGTCCGCGATCTCGAGGCCACGTTCCGCACGTCGGGCGGCATCGAACGCGTCGGGTCCCTGTCGGCCAAGGTCGTCGAATTCAATGGCGAGCAATGCATCCTCTCGGTGACCCGCGACGTCACACTCCGCAAGCACGCCGACGAAGCCATCCGCAAGCTTTCGCAGGCGGTCGAACAGAGCCCCGTGCTGGTGATGATTACCGACACCTCGGGCATCATCGAATACGTCAATCCGAAGTTCGTTGAGATTACCGGCTACGCCCCGGAGGAGGTCGTCGGGCGGACCCCCAACATCTTCAAATCCGGCCATACATCGGCGGAAGAGTATCGGGCCTTGTGGACGGCGATCAGCCAAGGCCGCGAATGGCGGGGCGAGTTCTATAACCGAAAAAAGGACGGACAGTATTTCTGGGCAGCCCAGTCGATATCGCCGATCCGCGCCGCGGATGGCACCATCACCCATTTCATCTCGGTCAGCGAAGACATCACCGCCCGGCGATTCTACGAGGAACGCCTGCGCCACCAGACCTACCACGACTCGCTGACCGACCTGCCGAACCGCACGCTGTTCTTCGACCGCTTGCCGCGTGCGCTGGCCCGTGCCCGGCGCGACGGCCGCGCGCTGACCCTGATGTTCATCGACCTCGACCACTTCCGCTTCGTCAACGAGGGCATCGGCCACGAGGGTGGCGACGAGGTTCTGCGTCAGGTGGCGCAGCGGCTGTCGAGCCGCATCGGTCCGACCGACACCGTCGCCCGGCTGGCCAGCGACGAATTCGCCGTGGTCCTGACCGAGGCCGGCGACCGCTATCAGGCGGCGGCGACCATGCCGGAGATGCTGGCGACCCTTTCGGAACCGTTCCAGGTTGGCGAAACGGTGGTCGACCTGCATGCGTCCATCGGCATCGCCGTGTTCCCCGAAGACGGCCAGGACGAATACAACCTGTTGAAGAACGCCGACACCGCCATGCAGCGGGCCAAGGAGCTCGGCGGCAACACCTACCAGTTCTTCGCCCCAGGCATGAACGCCAAGGCGGTGACCTACATCACCCTCGGACGCGACCTCCGGAACGCCCAGAGCGAGGAGCAATTCGAACTCTACTACCAGCCGGTGGTCGACATCCGCTCGGGCGCCGTCGTCGGTGCCGAGTCGCTGATCCGCTGGAACCACCCCGAGTTCGGCATGATCCCGCCGGACCGGTTCATCTCGCTCGCCGAGGACAGCGGCCTGATCGAACCGATCGGCGAATGGGTGCTGCGCGAAGCTTGCCGCCAGAACCGGTCGTGGCGAGAACAGGGACTGGCGTCCTTGCGCATCGCCGTCAACGTGTCGTCCCGGCAGTTCAAGCGCGGCCGGCTGGTCGGTGCGGTGTTCGCCGCGCTGTCCGAGACCGGGCTGTCGCCGGCCAGCCTCGCCGTCGAAATCACCGAAAGCGCCTTCCTCGCCGACGCCGAGGAGACCAACGCCATTCTCCGCAAGCTGTCGTCCATGGGCATTGCCGTCTCGGTGGACGACTTCGGCACCGGTTATTCGTCGCTCAGCTATCTGCGCCGGCTGCCGCTGTCGACGCTCAAGGTCGACCGCGCCTTCGTCAACGACGTCACCACCAGCGCCGACGCCGCCGCCATCACCGACGCCATCATCGCCATGGCGCACAGGCTCAACCTCAACGTCGTCGCCGAGGGCGTTGACGACGAGGCGCAGCTGGAATTCCTGCGTGCGCGGGACTGCGAAATGATGCAGGGCTACTACTTCAGCCCGCCGATCAGCGCCGCCGATTTCACCGACATGCTGCGCAAGGGCCGCCGCCTCTCCGGCCCGCCGGACCTGTTCAGCGTCATGGGGACGGACGCGTAGCATTGTTTCGCGAGATGTTCGAAACAGTTGGGGCCGCCCGAGGGCGGCCCCAGTCGTTCGCGCCCGTCGTATCGACGGCTACTCGGTGTTGGCGACGATGGTCTGGGTTCCGTCGCCGTTGAACGTCACCTGCGCGTCGAGGAAGTAGGCCTTCGCGTCCTCACGGGCCATCTTGAGGATGTCGTAGGCCTCGGCGCTGCGGGTACCGGTCGAGCAAACGAACACGATCGGCTTGTCGGTCGGGATCGCGTCGACGTTCTCTTCGACCTCGTCGACGGTCATGAACGTCGCGGTCTTGAACGATCCCCGCGCCACCTCTTCGGGGTCGCGCACGTCGATCATCAGGATGCTGTCGGGCGCCTCACGGATGATGCGCTCGAACGATTCGACGGTGATCGTATCGGCTTCCGGTCCAACGACGATCTTCGGCGCCATCGACTTGGCCGTTGCCGCCGTTTCGCCGGGGCCGTAGGCGGCCTTCCACGCCGGATAGCCGGCCTGGAACACCTGGACCTTCGTATAGCCAAGCGCCTTGGCCTTGGCCGCCGAGTTCGGGCTCAGCTTGCAGCCGTAGCCGCCGCAGTAGAACACCAGCGGCGTGGATTTCTCGGCCGGCAGCTGATGGGCGAACTTCTCGAACTGCCGGTCCGGAATGCTGATCGCCGTCGGCACGTGGCCCTTGTCGTACTTCCGCTTCTTCGGCCGCGAGTCGATGATCACGGCGTCGGAGCCCTTGTCGATCAACTTCTTGACGTGGGCAGCACTGACCTCGCTGAGGCCACCGGCCTCGACCCAGCCGGGATAGCCGGCGGCAAAGACCTTGACGTTGGTGTAGCCCAGCGCCTCGGCCTTGAACGCAGACTTATGGCTGAGCGGGCACTTCACGCCGCCGCAGTAGAAGATCAACAGAGTCGAGCGGTCCTCGGGCAGCATGTGCGTCAGCTTGTCGAACGTGCGGTCGGGGACGCTGATGGCACCGGGAAGGTGACCGATGTCGAACTTCCGCGCGGTCGGCCGCGAATCGATGATGGCGACGTCGTCGCGTTTGGGAATCACCGCGTAGTCTGCGACAAACGCCTCGTCGACGATGTGCGGATACTGCGGCGTTTCGGCGGCAACGGCCGGCGCCGCGGTGAGCGGCAACAGACCGGCGACCGCCAGGATGGTCAGTTTTTTGATCGCTCTCATAGCATGGTCCTCCGGTGTTGACCGGCTCCGCCGCGGCACACCGCCACGACGGCGCCGATCGGTCAGTTAAACGGCTTCGATCTCCGCCGTACGGCGGAGCGTCGTTCCGGCGTCGTCGATCCAGGTGAACTGCAGCGTGCCGCTCTCCTCGATCCGGGCGAAGAACGACAGGTACGGATCGGCCGAGACGCCGGAATGGAAATCGGACCGGAACACGGGCCGCCCGTTGAAGGTGCAGGCGAAGCTATGGATGTGGTTGCGCGGCACGACATTGCCGTGCCCGTCTTTCCGCCAGCCGGTCTCCATCTGGTGGCTGACCTTGGTGCGCACCCGGAACGCCTCTCCCTTTCGGACCCTGGCCGGAACCTTGATGCGGGCAATCGGTGTCATCGGTTGGTCCTTCCCTATCCGCACCCGCCAGCCCCGGCGGCGACCTTGACGCGGGCCTTGGCGATGCGGACGGTGCCGTCGCTCAACTGCGCAAGCGCGATGATCACGCCGCTCTTGGCGATTCGGATGCGGGTCGAAATCTCGGCCCGGCCGTTCATCGGCGTCAGGTGGTAGGTCGCGACGTCGGGCTTGGTGTTGCGTTCGGCGAGGAGATGGATCGCGGTGACGTGATGCTCCTCGGTCATCGGGCTGTCGACGCGGACCGTCACCGGCACGAAGGCGGCGCGGTCGGTCCGGGCAGGCATCGTCAAGGTGATGCCGTCCTTGTCCAGCGCGGCATCCCCGGCGATTTCGGCGATCTTCCGCTTGGCATCCTTCGGCGCCGCTTCGGCGATGTCGGGCCACGCGGCCAGCAGGCCGAGGGCGATCGCGCCGGAGACGCCGGCGGCGAGCAGGTCGCGTCGGGTCAGCGTGTGCGTATGAATAGGTTCGGCCGACGACATGGCTCTACTCCTCCGCCGGTTCGTAGCCGGTAACCATCGCCTGCATGTACGAAAGGACCGGCTTGCCGGTGAACGCCATGTAGACGTGGGCGATGAGGAACACGAGCATGGCGAAGGCCGCAGCGACGTGGACCAGCGCGACAATGTCGAGGCTGAGGAACCCGAGGCCGATGGCCGGCCAATCGTTGACGTACATGTAGAGCAACCCAGAGGCGACGAGCACCGGATTGATCGCCACCTTGAGAGACAGGTAGGCGAGCCGCTGCAGGGGGTTGTGCTTTGAGAGCTTCGTCTTCTTGTGCGGATGGGGCACGTCGGCGCTGAAGATGCCAATGGTGTAGTACTGCACTACGGCCATCAGCCGCCGGGTCGTCGGCACATACTGGCGCCATTCGCCGGTGACGAAGTGCCAGAAGATGGCGAACACCCAAAGCCCGATCAGCGACCAGGCGAACAGGCGGTGGAACTCGGCGGCGTCGTGGTATCCGAGCAGCGCATAGATCTGATGGATCTCGAAGCCGGTGGTCATCAGGCCGAGGATCAGCAGCGCCTGGGTCCAGTGCCAGAACCGCTCGAAACGGCTGAACAGCATCTCATTGCGCATGATGCGTCACCTCCGCGTCACCGCCGCCACGATGCGCACGCCGGCGTGGACGAGCACCCCAATGATGGTCAGGCCGGCGATCGACCAGCCGATCACCGTGAGCCAGTCGAAGGAGTCCCGGCCCGGCATGTAGAAGCCGGTGAGCGCGGCGAGCCGGCCGTTCGGGCTGTGGCATTCGTTGCAGCGCACGGTGTCCTCGACCGGCGCCACCATGTGGGTGATTGGCCAGGTCATCGTCGTCTCGACGAACCCGAAGCTGCCGGAGTAGGACGCGTTGACCGCCCGCATGCCGGTGTCAATGGCCGAGGACCAATCTAAGGTCTTCCAGTACCCTTCCTTGCCGGTGGTCTTGACCGCAACCAGGGCCTGGGAGCCGGTGTCATAGGGCTGCTTGCCGCGCATCACCTTCACCGGCCAGATGCGCGAGTCGGGATCGTCGGGACTGCCCTCGAAGGTGTTGACCGGCACGATGCCCGAGGGATCGACGGGGTCGCCGACCAGCGTGTAGCGGACGCGGCCGTTGAACCAGACGTATTCCGGAACGACGTCCTTCAGCCAGACGAAGGACCCCTTCTTGCCGTTGTAGGTCTCGTGCCCGTTGATGTCGTGTTCGACCAGCGGCGCCCCATCGGCGGTCATCCGCCCCGCCTCGGACCAGTCCCACCACGTCTTGGAGGCGAAGCCGCCGCGCGAGTAGGTCGGGATGTGGCAGGTCTGGCAGGCCACCCGGTCGGTGTGGTCGTTGAGCTTGTCGCCGTCGTCTTCGCTTTCGTGAGGTGTCAGCCCATGGCAGCTCTCACAGCTTGCCCGGCTGCGGTCGTCGCGTCCGGGGACGTCGATGCCGTGGGTGTCCTTGGCGTCGGGCGCGTAACGGCTGCCGGCAACGGCATGGGCATCCGAGGCGTGGCAGGTGGAGCAAGTGAAGTTCAGTCCGTCGGCGTCCATGTGAACGTCGATGAACATGTCGGGGTGATTGAGGGAGGGATCGATGTCGCCGTGCTTGACCGCCTTGCCGCCACCGCCTGAGAAGTGGCAGGTGCCGCAGGTCTGGCGGCTGGTCTTGCCGACGTTCTGGGCGAACTTTTTCAGCTTGGGTTTACGCTTGCCGGGGTTGCGGAGCTGTGCGCGGGAGTACTCGCCGGTCGTATCGTGGCAGACCAGGCAGTCGACATTCTCTTCCGAGGTGAAGTCGTACGGCGCCTTCGACCAACCGTATCCGACATGGCAGGACGAGCATTGCTCGATGTTGGGTTTGGCCGAGATGCAGAAGTTTTTGACGACGTTCATCTTGCCCAGCCGCTGCCCGGTCTCGGGATTGATGTAGTCCCAGGTCCAGTGCGTGGTGGTGTGGATCTGCTTGGCGGCTTCCGTGTGGCACGACAGGCAGGCCTTCGTGACCTCGGGTCCCGTCTCGAACGTTCTGTTCAGCTGTTCAAACTTGGCGTGGTCGGCCGTGGAAGTGGAACCGGACGGTGTGTCGCCGTGCGACGGGGCGGCGTTGGTACCCGCTGCCGACAGTGCGGCCACGACCAGGGCTGCCAAAATGTGACGAATGCTGCCGGTTACGATAGATGTCATTGCCGATCCTCCGACGGATACCGACTCGGCCACCCGATGCCCATCCGGCCATCGACACGGCCCCGGACCTTCCGGACGCTCGCACGCCTCCCTCGTAAGCTTCCCGGCAGAAGCGCGACTTAGTATCAGTCATATCTTAATTAGTTATTGCTAATATAATATCGGGAATTTTGATCGTCGTCAAACGAATTGCTGCATTGCAGCAATGCAAAAATCGATCTTGACAGGGGATCAAATTCGGCCGGGCGAACGGACTGGCCGTCTTGTAGACCGTCGGCACCGCCATTGTTCGCCCGAAGACATGTCAGTCAGGTTTTGTCCGCCGCCCGAAGACGCGCATCGATCTTGGCGCGGCTTGTCGCCAGCACGTCGGAGGGCGGGCGGCCCACCGCGACGCACAGCGCGGCCCAGTAGTAAGCGAGATCGCCGAGCTCATCGGCGACCGCATCCGGTTGCCAGGCGTCTTCGCCGTCCCGCAACAGCTTCTTGATGTGCTCGACCACTTCGCCGGCCTCGCCCGCCAGTCCGAGCCCAAGGTACGAGAGCCGCTCCCGGTCAGGTCCGTCGTCGCTTTTCACCCGCGCCGCCTTCGCCGCCCACGCGGCAAATTTGTCGATGTCCACTCCCGCCTCCCGACCGTCGTGCCGACCTCGCGCTATATGTCAGCAACCGAGGGGAAAGGGAAGCGCGACGCCGAGCCTCCACGCTCAGTTCGGGATCGCGTCGCGCGGGACGACGAAGGCCGCGTGGCCGACCAAGCCGCCGATGCGCGCACAGTCGGCGCAATGGCAGGTCATCGACATCACGGGCTCGCCGGAGAACTCGTAGCTGACGGCGCCGCAGTGGCAGCGGCCGGTATGGCAGATGGACGTGGACATGTCGGGTCTCCGATGCCCGGCGGGTCAGGCGGCATCGCGCCAGTGTGGCGGGTAGGCGCCCTCGTAGCCAGGCAGCGCGATGATCCGCTGGCGCCACGCGGCAAGCGCCGGATGGGTTCCTTCCAAGGGCACATAGCTCAGATCGAGGGGCGCCGCCGCCGGCTTGCCGGCCGCCCTCAGCAGACCCTCGACGAACGGGTAGATGGCGATGTCGGCGGCCGAAAGCGTGTCGCCGGCAAGCCACGGGTGATTTTCCAGCCGCGCTTCCAGCGTCGCCAGTTCGCGGAGCACGTCTCCGAGGGCGGCATCGATCTGGGCACGGTGGGCGTCGACCTCGTCGAAATAGATCGGCAGCACGAAGTCGGAGAAGCGGGCGGCGGCGTAGTTGTCGAAATCGAGCGCCAGCCGCCAAATCTGAGCCATCTCCTCGGACGTCCGGCCGAACAGCGGCGGATCGGGAAAACGCCGGTCGAGGTAAGCGATGATCGCCAGGGATTCGGTCACGACGGTATCGCCGTCGCGCAGGACCGGTACCTTGCCGCGTGGGTTCATGGCGATGAACTCCGGCGTCTTGTGGTCGCCGGCCGACGCCTCGATGAGCCGGGATGTGTAGGCGATTCCCTTCAGCTCGGCCGCCAACAGCACCCGCCACGCAAACCCGCTGCCGCTGAACCAGAAGATCTCCAAAGCCATCGTCCGTCCCTCCCCGGCATCAATATGTGTACATTAACACACGTGTATCTTGAATCAACATAAATCCTGTGCCATCATCCGCCGATGACAGCAGCAGTCGACGCGACACCAAACGACGGCCGCGACAGGGAGTTCAAGGCGCTGGCCGAGCCGGCGCGGCGGCACATCCTTGCGCTGCTCCGCGAGCGGCCGCGGACCACAGGCGAGCTGTGCGAGGCCTTCGACGATCTCACCCGGTTCGGGGTGATGAACCACATCGGCGTACTCAAGGACGCCGGACTGGTCCGCACCGAGAAACGGGGACGCGAGCGGATCAACAGCCTCGACGCCGAGCCCCTGAGAGAACTCTACGAGACGTGGATGCGCCAATACGAGGTCATCTGGGCGGGCCGGCTCGGCCGGCTGAAACGTGAGGCGGAACGACGGGAAAGGATGAGGGAAACCATGGATACGGACTGGGTCGGGGCACCACTGGCGAGCCTGCATATCCGCCGATCGGTGGACATCGAAGCGCCACGCGACACGGTATTCAAGGCGTTGACCGACGACATCTCGGCGTGGTGGGGCGCGCCCTACTTGGCAAGCGGCGAGGACGCCGCCGACATTGTGCTGGAGCCCTGGCCGGGCGGGCTGTTCAAGGAAGTGACGGCGGACGGCGACGGCTATGTCTGGTGCATCGTCGAACAGGTGTTTCGGAACCGCCTGCTCACCCTCGCCGGGCGCATGGGTATGCGGGAAGCCATCACCGGCAACATCCGCTTCGAACTCGAGGATCAGGACGGCGGCACCCGGCTGACCGTCGAGCACGCGGCGATCGGCCGCCTCACCGCCGAAACCGAGGCGGGCTTCAGCGAGGGCTGGCAGGACCTGCTCGGCAACCGGCTGAAGGGCTTCGTCGAGAGGGGCGAGCGCCCCGGACTGAGGGGAGCATCCAACTGATGGTGGCGACCATGAAAACGATCCACGCCCTCCGCTGGCCGAGCGAAAGCGCCGAATACCGGGCGGCGCGCGACCGGCTGCTGGAGGCAGAGATGGACCTTCGACGCCGGACCGAGGCCGTGGCGGAGCTGCGCCGCGCCCTGCCGCCCGGTGGCCCGGTGGCCGAGGACTATGTCTTCGAGGAGGGGCCGGCCGATCCCACCGCCGACGGTCCGGTGCGGCAAGTTCGGCTTTCGGAGCTGTTCACCGAAGGGCGCGATTCGCTGGTCATCTATGGGTTCATGTACCCGCCCGACGGCAATCCGTGTCCGATGTGCACGGCCTTCCTCGACGGGCTTTCGGGCAATGCCGCCCAGATCACCGAGACCGTGAACCTCGCCGTTGTCGGCAAGGCGCCGGTGCCGATGCTGCGGGAATGGGCGGTGCTGCGCGGCTGGCAGTTTCCGCACCTGCTGTCCTCGGGCGGTAACACCTTCAACCGGGACTACCACGCCGAGTCGGAGGGCTTCGGTCAGGTACCGATGTTCAACGTCTTCCGCCGCGGTGCCGACGGCATCCGCCATGCCTGGGCATCGGAGATGTTCTTCGCCCCCAGCGAGCCGGACCAGCACCCCCGCCACGCCGACATGATGTGGCCGCTGTGGAACATCCTCGACCTGACGCCCGACGGCCGCGGCGACGGCATCCCCCTCGCCTCCTATCGCGATTCCTTGGTGTCGTTGGGGAAAGCGTAGCGGGTCGCGGAACAGACGGACGCCGCGTAAACAGGCGCTGGTGGTTTCTGCTACTGAACGGCTGCGAGGATCGGAGAGATCTTTTCTGAGAAGTGGGCGCTTTCCACGATCGTTGCCGGCAAGGTCACGGTAAACCGCGCCCCGCTGGTCTCGTTCTCGGCGGTGATCGTACTCCCCATTTCAGTGACAATGCCGTACGAGATGGAGAGTCCGAGACCGGTCCCCCGGCCGATCTCTTTCGTCGTAAAGAATGGATCGAAGATCCTCTCCAAGACGTCCTCCGGGATTCCGATGCCGGTGTCGCGGACAACGATCCTGACCGTGCAAATCGCGTGATCGTAGTCAACGTTTACCGCGATCCGTTCTCCATCCCCCCAGCCATCGCGCAGAAGTTCGACCTTCTGTTCGATCGCGTCCCGGGCGTTAGCGAGCAGGTTCATCACGACCTGCTCCAACTCGATCGCGTTTCCGTTCACGACGAGACGATCCTCGGGCAGGCTTATGTCGAGTTCGATTCCCCGAAGCCGCATCTGCTCGCGCAGGAACATCGCGCAGTTGTTGACGCTGTCTCCGATGGAGATCGGTTCGGCCGTCTCCGACGCCTTGCGACCGAACACCCTCATGTGGTCGATAATGGCAGCGGCGCGGTCAATCTGAGACGTGATCCGCCCCATCAGCGTCGCCACGATCTCCGGTGACGCGGCACCGTCTTCGAGCATCTCGCCCGCGGTCTCCGCCGACATGCGGATGATGTTCAGTGGCTGGTTGAGTTCGTGCGCGACACCCGTCGCCATCTCGCCAAGAACCTCCATTTTCTGAGCATGTCGGGCATGTTTTTCTGTGTTCTTTCGCTCGGTGATGTCGGTGTTGATGGCCCCAGTGCCGACACAAACGCCATCCGCATCGAGAACGGGGAACTCGACAATCAAAGTCGAGCGCGCTTTGCCATCCGGATAAAGTATCAAATGTTCTTCTTCCAAAACTTCCCGTGTATCCACAACCCTGCGATCATGCTCTTTAACAGGGTGTTGAGAAATCCGATGGCGTTGTCGGCTGCGGGGTGATTCACTTTCGGCCAAAGGTATTGGCCGAGAGGGGAGCATGCGGGGGACGGACGAGCGGTCGGGAGAGTTGTTCTCTTACGTTGA
>Ga0209782_1000019_pt1 | contig 99274 bp, 99 predicted proteins | sample WorMetmaBAHAMAS1_FD_187390 | JGI IMG/M metagenome (GOLD analysis project Ga0209782, IMG submission 187390) | Marine gutless worms symbiont microbial communities from Max Planck institute for Marine Microbiology, Germany - Inanidrilus... | ecosystem: Host-associated > Annelida > Digestive system...
ATCTTCGTCTCAGAAGCTCTCCCAGGAGAGCCCATCGGTATCCGAGAGATCGAAGACGGACACTGGCTGCTCTGCTTCGCCGATATCAACCTCGGGATCATCGACCGGAGAACACAGAAGTTCCAACGCTTCGGGCCGGGGCGGCCGCCCCGGCCCAAGGCACAACCAACCAAAACTGTCATGGATGTAACCGGTCTATAGTGTTAGGGATATATCCGCTTGCTCACGGTGTCCTGGAGAACGGACGACAGCCGAACCCGTCATGGCCTTCTGCGATGCGGCGCGCTAGGTTTGCACCCATGAAACCCGAAATCGTCGTGATGCGGCGCTTGGCGCCGGAGACCACCATGCAGCGCTTGGCCGACGGATATATGCTGCATTCATTCTGGGAAGCCGACGACATTCCGGCTTTCCTGGAACGCGCCCGCGGTGCCCGTGGCCTGGTCACCACCGGCAGCATCGGCGCAGACGCCGCCTTAATCGAAGGGCTGCCCAACCTGGAGGTCATCGCGAATTTCGGTGTCGGCGTGGACAAGGTGGATTTCGACGCCGTCAACCGGCGCGGGATCGTCGTCACGGTCACGGCGGGCGTGCTGACCGATGCGGTGGCGGACCTGGCTTTGGCCCTGTGGCTGGCGGTGCTGCGCCGGGTGCCCGAAGCCGACCGGTTCGTGCGGTCCGGGCGATGGCCGGACTCGGCGTTCGGATCGGGCCGCGGCGCGCGCGGTCGGACGGCAGGGATCGTCGGCCTGGGCCAGATCGGCCGGGCGGTCGCGGAACGCCTGACGGGGTTCGGGGTCGAGATCGCCTATTCCGACCTCGCCGCGGTACCGGACCTGCCCTACCGCTTCGTGGCGGATCCGGTCCAATTGGCCGCGGAGAGCGATTTCCTGATCGTCTGCGCGGCCGGCGGGCCGGGGACCGCCGGGTTGGTGAATGAAGAGGTCCTGACGGCGCTCGGACCCGACGGCATCCTGGTCAATGTGGCCCGCGGGTCGATAATTGACGAATCCGCCCTGATCGCCGCCCTGGAGGCAGGCAGCATCTCCGGGGCCGGCCTGGACGTCTTCGCCGCCGAGCCCAACGTCCCACCGGAACTGATGGCGATGGACAATGTGGTGCTGATGCCGCGCCAGGCCAGCAACACGCTGGAGACCCGGATCGCCATGGGCGAGAACGTGCTGGACAACCTGGCCGCCCACTTTGCAGGCGAGCCAGTCCCGACGCCGTACCGGCAGACCTAGACACCCGAACCCCATCATCCAGCGCCTTTGTTCACAAACTGGTGCAAGCGGCAGCCACGCCCTTCGAGACGCGTCGCTGCGCGCCGCTCCTCAGGGTGAGGGGGAGCGGCAATCCTCACTCTGAGGAGCGGTTCGAAGAACCGCGTCTCGAAGGGTATGGCTGCCATGGCGCTCGATCGTGGATGGCCTGGTTAACGAACGATGACTTCGGCCACGGCATCCCGGTGGGGTTGCTATCTTTTGGATGGGTTGTTCACCTTAGTAACACCCCTGTATGCAAGTAAGATATATTAAAATCAAAAGGTTGTCGGATTTCGCATTTCCTCTCGCGTCAACCAATCCCGCGTATTTACATAAGATTGTATTCACTTTTGGCTGCTAGAAACGAACCTGTGGTTGCTGCGGGGATTTGCAGGGACCGCATTCGGGGGGCGCATGAAAACAAAAAGGAACGTGCGCCATGAGGGAAGGCAAGACAGGGACGGCGAAAGCCGCCATTTCGAATATCCGCTCCATTGGGGCCATCCAGGCCGAGGCCTGGCGTGACAGCGCAAGAAGCTCCGCCGAGCCCAAGCCGGGCGAAACGGCCGAGATCGTGCGGCTGGACGATTTCCGTCCGGTCCCGCCGCCGCCGCCGTCCCGTCGTGCCAGCCGGTCGGATATGGACAAGCTGCATACCTCCATAACCGGCATGACCCGCAACCTGGAGACCCAGAGCAAGGCCTGCCGGGAATTCAAGGCGCAGATCGCGGAGCTTCGTGCCGAAATCGAGGACATGGGCCGGAACATGGACCTGTACCGGGCCAAGCTTGCCGGCATCGATACCAGCCCGATCCGTCGCAAGGCCCTGCGCCTTGCCGAAATGATGGATCCCTGGACGCGCCGCTAGGGCAACAGGATCAGCCATTCAGACCCCCCCCGCGCCCAACCGGCGGGCGGGGGTTTTATTTGTGCGAATGCGTGGTTGCAGCCACGACCTTCGAGACGCGTCGCTCCTCAGGGTGAGGGGTGCTCAATCTCCTCATGCCGAGGAGGCGGCAACGCCGCCGTCACGAAGCATGTGGCTGCAACCAACGAGGTCCATCAGGACAGGCCGCCCTAGCCCCCCGACCCCAGCAAATCGTGCCGGCGCAGGTCGTTTCTGAGCTGGTGGTAGCTGAGGCCCAGATGGCGGGCCGTGGCACGCTGGTTGTACCGGTTTGCCGCCAGGGCGCGGCCCAAGAGGTCCTTTTCGAAGTCGGCCACCGTCCCCCGGAAGTCGAACGGCAGGCCTGCATCAGGTCCGGGCCTTGGCACTGTTTCCGTTGCGGGTGCAGCCTGCTCGTCGGCTTCGTGCCGTGTCTTGGGCGCGGGCCGGTAGGGGGAGGCGAAAGGATCCATTTCCAAGCGGTCGATTGCCGTTTCCGGATCAGGCCAGTGGGCGACCGCCCGTTCCACCACGTTGCGCAGTTCGCGCACGTTGCCAGGCCAGGTGTGGTCCTGGAGCCGTTTCACGGCCTGCTTGCTGAAACCCGGATAGCCCGTCCAGCCGACCTCGTGCGCCATGGCCCGGCCGGCGTAGTCGGCCAGCAGGGGCACGTCGCCATGCCGGACCCGGAGCGGCGGCAGCGTCAGCACGTCGAAGGACAGTCGGTCCAGGAGGTCGTGGCGGAAGTTGCCCGCATTGGCGGCGGCGGGCAGGTCCACGTTGGTCGCGCCGATCACCCGCACGTCGACCCGGATGGTTTCGGCGCTGCCCAGCCGTTCGAACTCGCCGTATTCGATGACCCTGAGGATCTTCTCCTGGACGGCCAGCGAGGCGTTGGCGATTTCGTCCAGGAACAAGGTGCCGCCGTCCGCCCGTTCGAAACGGCCGGCGCGGCGACGGACCGCACCGGTGAAGGCGCCGGCCTCGTGCCCGAACAGCTCGGCCTCGATCAGGCTTTCGCTGACCGCCGCGCAGTTCAGCTTGACGAATGGCCCTTCCCACACCGACGACAGGAAATGCAGCCTGGCCGCGATCAGTTCCTTGCCCGTCCCCCGCTCGCCCACCACCAGCACCGGTCGGTCCAGCGGTGCGACCCGGCTGGCATGTTCCAGCAGGGTCAGAAAGGCCGGCGACTGACCGACGAGTTGGGGCGGTTCGCGAAGCATTTCGTATATCGCGTATTCGGGCAGTAGTTAGGTGATAAAGCTAACTATAAGTAAAATGCGCTAACAATCCAAGGCCTGAAATTGGGCGATTCAGCGGGAAATAGTACAACTATATCAATGGAGTAGAGCAGATCGACCCGCTTTGGCACGGAGATTGCGGTTAACGAATGGAATACACTGTCGAGGCAACCCAAATGCGAGTGATCACCATGACCAGAGACGAGAGCACACGGTCATACCGGTTCGATCCGGACGACCATCCCAATTTCCACGACGACCTGCGCAGCTTCGGTAACCGCTGTTACCGCTATGTCAGGACCCGCACGTCCGAGCACTGGATGATTTTCCTGGCCGGGCTGATCGTCGGCCTGATGCTGTGACGCAAGCCGGACCAAACACGAACGCACGGAGGTGAAGGACCATGGGTATCTTTTCCCGTATGACCGACATCATCAATTCCAACATCAACGCGATCCTCGACAGGGCCGAGGAGCCCGAGAAGATCATCCGCCTGATCATCCAGGAGATGGAGGACACGCTGGTCGAAGTGCGCACCGGCGCCGCCAAGATGATCGCGGAGAAAAAGGAGATCGGCCGCAAGCTGGACCGGCTCCAGGACGCACAGGCGGACTGGGAACGCCGCGCCGAGCTGGCGCTGGAGAAGGGCCGAGAGGACCTGGCGAAAGGCGCATTGCTTGAAAAGGCCAAGGTCGCCGACACGGCACAGCTGCTGCAGGATGAACTGTTGCAGGTGGAAGCGGCGCTGGAGCAGGGCGAGGCCGACATCACCAAGCTTCAGACCAAGCTGAAGGAGGCCAAGGCCAAGCAGAAGGCGCTGGCAACCCGGCACGAAAATGCCGGCAACCGGTTGAAAGTGCGCCGGACCCTGTATGATGGCCGGGTCGAAGACGCGATGGCCCGCTTCGAGATGGTGGAGAAGAAGCTGGACGAGGCCGAAGGCAAGGTCGAGGCCTACGATCTGGGCGGCTCAAAGACGCTGGCCGAGGAGATCGCGGAACTGGAGGCGGAGAGCGCCATCGAAGCCGACTTGGCGGCGCTGAAGAAGAAGGTTGCGAAAGGCGCGGCCAAGAAAGCCGCGAAATAAACGATGGACGTGATGGGCATATTGCAGGTGCCGTTGATCATCTTCCTGGCGGTCGTAGCACCGCTGTGGATCATCGCGCACTACGTAACGTCCTGGAGACGCGCGAAATCGATCTCCGCCAACGACGAGAAGCTCCTGGAGGAGCTTTACGAAAGCGCCGAGCGCATGGAGGCGCGGATCCAGACCCTGGAGAAGATCCTCGATGCCGAGGCGCCCGACTGGAGGACGAAGGAATGATGGGATGCGGCCCCAGACGGCGCCACAGGGACGAAAGCCAGGAATGGGGCTGGCGGATCCGGGACGACCTGCCACTCAGGTCGCGCCTCTACCGCCGGCCCCGGTCGCAGCAGAAGATCGCGGGCGTGTGTGGCGGCATCGCCGACTATTTCGGGATCAGCGCCAAATGGGTGCGGCTGATCTTCCTGATCGGGTTCTTCTTCGCGCCCGTGCCCGTTCTCATCTTTTACGTGATCCTGGGGTTCGTGTTGCGGGTGCGGCCCGACGACCTCTACGAATCGCCGCAGGAAGAGGCGTTCTGGCAATCGGTGCGCCGGGACCCGCCGCGCACCGTGCACAGCCTGAAGGCCAAGTTCCGGGACCTTGAGCGGCGCCTGCGTTCGGCCGAGGCCGCCGTCACGTCGCCGGGCTTCAAGATGGACCAGGAACTGAAACACTGAACCGACAGGTCCCCAGACCAGCCTGGAGATCTGCAGAAGGTTGGAGTGCGCGCCATGGCTGAAGCGACAAGCATGATCCCGCAGGCCGGTACAGCGGCATCGCTGCCGGTCGAGGCGGGCTCTGTTCATCGACCGGTTGACCCGTTGGCCTTCGCTTTTCAGACAGAGGAGGCGGCCGGCCTGCTGCTGGCCTTCTGGACCCGGGTCGTGGTCCTAGGGGTTTCCGCCGTATGGCTGTGGGTCTACATCACCGACATCCGCACCTTCACCATTGTCATGGCCTGTTTCGCAGGTTTCGTTGCCAATGGGTGGGTGCTGTATCGGCTCGCAAAACGAGGGGATGCACGGACCTGGCGATCTTATGCCGTGGTCGGTTTCGACTTCTTGGTTCTCGCCTTTTCCATGTTCGGCCCTTTCCTGCTTGTGGAACACCCTTGGCCGCCGCAGATGTTCGTTCGCGAAACCGTCTTCGTATATTTCTTTGTCGTGGCGACGACGATGGCGCTGACCTATTCGCCGGCGCTGATGGTGTGGGCCGGAATCGCCGGCGCGGCGGCCTGGTCGGCGGGAATGGCAGTTCTCATGTTTTTGCCGGATACGGTCTGGGGGCCACCACCTGCGGGAACGGACATCACGGCCCATGTCCTGGTTCCCACCTATATCCATATCCCCAACTGGTTCCAGAACATCCTTGGACTGAACCTGATGACCGGCGTCCTGGCCGTCGTGGTCTGGCGGTCGCGCCGGCTGGTGCGCCGACAGATGCAGGCTGCAGCCCAGCGCGCCAACCTGGCCCGGCACTTTGCGCCGACCATGGTCGAACGGCTGGCGTCAGGCGACGACAGCCTCGAAGAGGTCCAGGTGGAACCGGTGGCAGTAATGTTCGTCGACATCGTCGGCTTTACCACCCTGGCCGAGAGTCTGGCGCCCGAGGAAGTCGTGGCGCTGTTGCGGTCATTCCATGCCCGGATCGAGGCGGCGGTCTTCCGCAACAGTGGGACCCTGGACAAGTTCCTGGGCGACGGCGTGATGGCCACTTTCGGCACGCCCGTGCCCGGCCAGCGCGACGCCGTCAACGCTCTGGCGGCTGCGGCCGAGATCGTTGCGGCAATGGATGAACTCAACGCCGAGCGGGGCGGCGCACCGGTCAGGATCGGAATCGGCCTGCACTACGGCGCGTGCGTCCTGGGCGACATCGGGTCCGAGCGGCGGCTGGAATTCTCGGTGCTGGGCGATGTGGTCAATGTGGCAAGCCGCCTGGAAGCGCAGACCCGCGAGAGCGGCCGCCCGGTTATGGCAAGCCAGGCGATGGTGGATGCGGCGCGTTCCCAGGATCAGGCTGCGGCCGACACGCTGTTGGCCGGATACGAAGCCGGACCGCCCCGGACCCTTAAGGGCCGGTCGGAACCGATTTTCGTCTGGGAGGGCGGGTCTGTCGGTTAGAGCTGGGCGCCGCAACGCCGGGCGATCAGCTCGATCGGCGCTCCCCGGTCAAGCCAGCGGATCATGGTTCCCAGCTTGCGGGCTTCGCGTGCGCTGTGGACCCGGGCCGAAACCGCCAGCCACAGCAGTCGACGCAGGCACACCAGGCGGACCCGCCGCTCAGGCTCGAGGTCGTCCCGTGCCAGGAGGGCCGCTGTCAGCGCCAGCCGTTCATCCAGAACAGAAGCAGGGGTCAGGGGGGCGTCTTTGCCCTGTGCGTAGAGATCCAAGGACGTTGTGTGGCCCATCGTGGCCTCCGTAACACCTGTCCGATGCCAACTCCTGACCCGTCCATTCTATGAGCAAGTTCTTTCCTAAGTCTTAATATGGTTAACGTCGGCAAAAATCCCCTAACCATCTGAAAACTTGCATAAAGGTCCCCAGCCAGGCGGTGGCCTGAGAAAAAGGTACCCCTGGAGGATGGGTGATCAACGTGATCAGGGCGCGGCTGCCGCGTAGGCGTCGACCTCGGCGATCCGTCGGGTCTTGTCCGCGGCAGGCAGAAAGGCCCCTTCGAAGGAATTGACCGCAAGCTGCCTCAGGTGCGCGCGCGTCAGGCCCAGGGCCTGCGCGACGGCAAGGTAGTTCTCGTTGAAATAGCCGCCGAAATAGGCCGGGTCGTCGGAATTGACAGTGGGCTTGAGCCCACGCTCCAGCATGGTCTTCAGCGGGTGCCGTGCCATGTCGTCGACGACGCAGAGTTTCAGATTGCTGAGCGGACAGACGGTCAGCGTCATGCCGTCCCGGGCCAGGCGCTTCACCAGGCGTTCGTCCTCCATCGCCCGGTTGCCGTGATCAATGCGATCGACTTCCAACACATCCAGCGCTTCCCAGACATAGTCCGGCGGTCCTTCCTCGCCGGCATGGGCAACGGCGGCGAAGCCCGCCGCCCTGGCCTTGGCAAAGACCCGCGCGAACTTGGACGGGGGATGTCCCGTCTCGGAGGAATCCAGGCCGACGCCGAAAATCCGGTCGTGGTGCGGCAGGGCGGCATCCAGCGTTTTGAACGCGTCCTCTTCGGAGAGGTGGCGCAGGAAACACATGATCAGGCGGAAGGAGATGCCGTGCCGCGCCTCCGCATCGCAGAGCGCGCCGTGGATCCCGTCCAGCACCGTTTCGAACGCCACGCCGCGATCCGTGTGCGCCTGGGGATCGAAGAAGATCTCCACGTGACGAACGTTCTGGCGATGCACTCTTTCAAGATAGGCGGCGGTCAGCGCATGGAAGTCCTCCACCTTCAACAGGGCGTTCATGCCCTGGTAGTAGATGTCGAGGAAATCCTGCAGCTCGGAAAAGGCATAGGCCTTCCGCAGCTCGTCAACGCTCGCATGGGGAAGAGGGACGCCGTTCCGCCCGGCGATCTCGAACAGCAGTTCCGGTTCGAAGCTGCCCTCGATATGCAGGTGCAGTTCCGCCTTCGGCAGACCGGCGATGAAGCGCGCGATCTCCTCCATTCCACTCACCCTGGTTTTGGTGTCCTCGCAGGACCCAAATGTGAACCGGATGGATTGTCGGAATCAAGCCGCCGCGAAGTCAGCCCTTGACCGCCCCCAGGGTCAACCCGCGCACGATATAGCGCTGGGCGAAGAGCGCGATGATGACCGGCGGGATCATGGCGATCAGGGCACGCACGGCCATGAACCAGAACTGCACGCCGCGGGTATCGACCGCACCGGCCATGTGCACCGGAATGGTCTTGGCCTTCTGGCTGGTCAGGGTGATGGCGAACAGGAACTCGTTCCAGGCAAAGGCGAAGATGATCAGGCCGGCCGCCGCCACCGACGGCAGCGCCAGCGGCAGGGCGATCTTGCGGAACGCTTGAAAAATCGTCGCGCCGTCGATGATTGCCGCTTCTTCCAGTTCGAACGGCAGGTCCAGGAAGGTCTGGCGCAGGATGACGACGACGAAGGGAAGGATGAAGGTGGCGTTCACCAGGATCAGGGCGAGGTGCGTGTCCAAAAGCCCCAGGAAACGCATGACCAGATAGAAGGGGATGACTGTTGCGACCGGCGGCAAGACCCGCTGGGACAGGAACCAGATGGTCAGGTCCTTGTTGGGGATCACCCGGTACCGGAAGCGGGCCAACGCGTAGGCTGCGGGCAGCCCAAGGGCGAGCGCCAGGATCGTGGCGCCGAGCGCGACGATGGTGGAGTTGATCAGTGCGTTCTGGGACTCCGGCGTCGACAGCTGGTCGACCCAGTTCTCCAGCGTGGGTTCGAAGTCCAGAAACGGCACACCCAGGCCACTGACGGTGAACGTGTCGATCGGGTTCCGAAGGCTGGTGGACAGCGCCCAGTAGAACGGGAAGAAGAAGATCATCACCACCAGGATCGCGCCCAGGATGATGAAGGATTCCTTCATGATGTTCGTACTTCTGACTGCCGGCATGGATCAGCGCCTCACGCGTATTGCCGGCGCAGCCGCCGGAAGAACAGGGTCACGATGATCATGGTCACGATCAGCAGGCAGTAGGCCATCGCCGAAGCGAAGCCCAGGTCGAAGTATCGAAGACCGGTCCTGAAGGCGAGGAAGGAATAACTCTGCGTCGCGATTCCCGGTCCGCCACCGGTCAGGGCGAACGGGATGTCGAACAGCTTCAACGCCTCGGCCAGCCGCAACAGCAGGATGATCACGATCACCGGCTGCATCATCGGCAACAGGACCCTGGTGACAATCTGCCATTCCGACTGGGTTTCCAGCCGGGCGGCGTCCAGAATCTCCTCATCAACCCCCTGCAGCGAGGCCAGGAACACCAGGAAGGCGAACGGCGTCCATTGCCAAATGTCGACGACGATGATCGACACCAGCGCCCAGTTCGGGTTCGACAGAAACGGAATGCCCAAGAAACTGAGCGGTCCGCCTTCTTCGTAGAATATCGTGAAAAAGAGGTAACCGACCGCGATCGGCGTCGCGAAGATCGGCAACAGCATGGCCGCGCGCATCAGCCCCAAGGCGGGCAGTTTTCGGTTGAACAGCACCGCTAACAGGAAACCCAGAACAAGCTGAACGCTGACGCCGACAATGACGAAGATCGAGGTGATCCTGACAGCGGTCCAGACCTGGTTGTCCCCGAAAAGACGCCCGTAGTTCTTCAGGCCCTCGAAACTCCAGGTCGAGACATCCTTTCGCTCGACTTTGGTTCTCGTGCGCGGCTTGCCCGCCTTGGCCAGGACAGGATTGCCGTCTTTGTCCAGCATCGGAACCTTCGTTCGCGAAACCTCGACCTTGCTGTCGACTTTCGAGAAGCTGATCCCCAGCGAATAGCCGAGCGGAAACACCGTGAAGGCCAAAACCCAGATCACGGCTGGAAGCAGGAACAGGTAGCGGGCAATGCTGCGTTTGTAGGGCATTGTCGTGGACGCTTGGCCCGGCGCTCAGAACGGGGAGAGAATTGCGGCCGGACCTGTAATCTCGGTCCGGCCGCGCTTCACGGTTTTGGTCAGCCGCCGTACCCGATGGCAGCCTGATACAGCTTCAGTTGGGCGTCCCGTCCCAGCCGATCTGTGATCGGATCCCAGGACTCGGCGGTCGCGTCGAGTGCCTCCTTGGCAGACATCTGACCCGACATGGCCGCGGACAGGTTCTTGTCCAGGATGTCCCAATACTCGAACGTGCCCGGGATCCTGAGATAGGTCAGCATCGTCGAGGCATTGAAGGTCTCGTAGTACGCCGTCAGATAATCGCTGACATCGTCCTTGTTCCACCCCGCGGCCTCATAGTCCTCGATCTTCGCTTCGCCCTGGGGCGCCAGGAACTGATAGCTGTATCCCGGATCGACTCCGGTCCAGCCGTTGTTGGCGCTCCAGATCGATGCCGGCTTGATGGCCATCAGGGACAGCAGCGAATAGGTCGCTTCGGGGTTCTCCGAATAGGCGGAGATAACGCCGTGCCAGGAACCGCCAGTGGTGTTGCCGACCTTGCGGCCTTCCTTCACGTCGACCCAGGCGTTGTCCTTGAAGCTCCAGTACTTGTCGGACGACGGCAGGATCGACGAACCGACCTTGCCCTTGACCTTCGAACGGGTCTCGTCCTGCACCAGGGAACCCACGTCGCCCCAGCTGAAGACGAAGACCGACTTGCCGCGCAGGAAATAATCCCAGGCTTCGCCCAGGCTCCATCCGACCTGCGCTTCCGGACCGGTCTTGTGCAGTTCCTGCAGGAACTCCAGGGCCGCGACATGGCCGGGGCTGTTGATCAGCGGCGTCATGTCGTCCGGGTCGAACCAGTAGACATTATCGGTCTTGGTGACCATGTCGCCCGGGTTGATCACGAAGGAAGCCGACAGGGACTGGAAGTGATAGTGGCCCTGTTCGCCCACCTTCAGATGCAACACCATCCCCGAATCCGGATCGGCATCGCCGTCGTCCCAGTTCTTGCCGTTGAAGAAGTTGGAGATATCCAACACCTGCTGCCAGGTTTTCGGCGGCACCGGGATGTCATAGCCGTATTCCGCCTTGAACTGGTTGTTCCACTCCGGGTTCGTCAGGACGTCGCGCCGATAGTAAAGAACCTGGCCATCCGCATCGTTCAGCGTCCCGAGGACATCGTCCCCCCAGACGTGCAACGCCTTCAGAGACGGCGCCATGGAATCCAGAGTCCATTGCGGGTATTCGCCCGACTCAAGAAGCTCATTGATCGGGAAGCCGTAGTTTCCGGCTGCGATATCGCCGTACCAGAAGGCGCCGACCATGAAGGCGTCGTATTCGCCGGTGCCGTTACGAAGATCCAGCATCATCTTCGTGTAGTGCTCGGCGAACGGCAGTTCGACGATGTTCAGCTTCGCGCCGGTGAGTTCCTCCCACGCGGGACGGAAGGAGTAGAGCGGACCGGAGATGCCACCTTTCGGTCCGCTGGCATTCACGGTGACCGTGATCTCGGCGCCCTCGAACGGCTTCTCGCCAGGCCCGAACAGCGAGCCCAGCTCGCCCGGGGCCGCCTTTAAAAGCGTCTCACTGTCTGGATGGACGAGCCTGATATCGGCACTGCCGTCGGCGTTCCACTTGACGTACTCGCCATCCTGAGCCGATGCGACACTCGTTGCCGCAAGCAGGGCAGCGCAAAACGAGACTGCGGTGAGTCTATTCATGGGCCTCCTCCCTATGGACCGAACCCGATGCCGACTTCTGTCACAGACCCCCTGGGATATTTGACGCCGGCCTGGGCGTAACGTCCTTTTTCTTGACGGCGGCATCATAGCAAAAGGAATTCCAGTGGCATAGCGTCGCGTGTCGATGCGTTGCCGCGGTTTGTAACCGCCCTCATGCGGCGCTATCTTGTCGCGTGATTCCACCGACAACAGACGTCAACGGCATGCCCGCAAGTCGCCATCGCCATTCATTCATCGTACCGTTCGGCGATTGCGATCCCGCCGGTCTGGTCTTCTATCCGAACTTCTATGTCTGGATGGACGAGGCGACCTGGGGGCTGTTCCGGTCCGTGGGCGTTACCCGCGATGTCATCAACCAGACCTATCGTGCGATGGGGTTTCCGCTGGTGTCATCGTCGCTGCAGCATCACACCCCTGCACGCGATGGCGAAACGCTGACCGTCGAAAGCCACGTCTGTCGCTGGGGCACCAGCAGCTTCGATGTCGTCCACAGTTTTGCCAGCGACGGCCTGCAGGTTGCAGAAGGGAAGGAGACCCGGGTCTGGGCCGTGGTGTCGGATGATGATGGTTCGGTCAATGCCGCGCCTGTTCCCGACGCCATCAAGGATCTGCTGGGGACGCCCTAGCCTGCCAGGCTTTGGATCTCCTCGCCGCCGATCCCAAGCTGTTTCGCCGCCTCGACGATTTCCGCCCATGCCCGTTCTGCCATGGGGACGCCGTCGCGGCTGCGCGCAGCATGGGCCTGGCGCTCCGGATCGCCGGGGACCAGCAATGGCTCCGTCGGGTCTTGGGATGGAGACGCGGTGACATGGTCCAGCAGCGCGTCGACCGCGGGACCGAAATTGCCAGATGTTCCGAACCGGCCCGGATCCAGCACGATGGTCAGCATGTTGTTGATGATCCGGTTGCCCAGGTGCAGGCCTTCTTCAATGGTCGGCCCGCCTCCCAGGGCGGCACCCAGGATTTCGCAGATCAGGGCCAGGCCATAACCCTTGTGTTCGGCAAGCGGCAGCAGCGCGCCGGTTCGTTCCGGCCACATCACGCCCGGGTCGGTCGTGGGGTGGCCATCGCGGTCGATCAGCGTTCCTTCGGGAACAGGCTCGCCCCGGTCCATGGCCACCCGGGTCTTGCCCATGGCGATCTTTGATGTGGCGAAGTCCAGCACCGTCGGCGTGCGTTCATCTGTGGCCGGAACGGCAATGCAGATCGGGTTGGTCGACAGCCGCGCGTCCTTGCCGCGGTGCGGGGCAACCAGCGCCACGTGCCCGGAGACGTTGACGAAATGGATCGAGATCAGGCCCTGTGCGACGATCTGCTCGCCATAGGTCCCGACGCGGCCGATGTGATGGGCATTGATCAGGTTATGGGCGTGGACACCGGTCTACCGGACCCGCCCGATGGCCAGATCCATGGCCTCGGTCGCGACCACCTGACCGTAGCCCATGCCGCCGTCGACGACGGAGACGGCGCCGTCCTTGCGGACGACCTGCGCATGGGCGGTGGGATGCAGATTCCCAGCCTGCAGGTTGCGGACATAGATCGGCAACATGCCGACGCCATGGCTGTCGTGACCGGACATATTGGCGTCGACCAGATGATCGGCCACGATTGCCGCATCCGCGGGCGTTGCCCCGGTCGCTTCGATGATGCGGGCTGCGACCCGCAGAAGTCCCTGCTCGGAAATGTGCATTCCTACGCTCCCTTCAGGCTTCGTTTACCATAACCGCCATCCGGGTCACGACCCGCACGCCTGCGTACCCACGCACCGCGCCTGAACTCTGCACCTCGGTCGGAGGCGCTGACGCCTAGTTCGAAAGGCCTAACAAACTGAAATAAATAGGAAAAATACGTCCAGAAGTGGGCCTTGCGAGGCCTGGATTTAACGAACCGGAAATGCATGGGGGCTATCCTTTAACAGAGAGTAACCCAGTGTGGGCGAGAGATCCGGATGCCGCGGCACAAAGGGCACAAAAGACACAAAGCCGCGTAATCCGTTGGCAGGGAGTTGTAAGTCGAAAAATGGACGCTGCTGTCCAGCACGACCCGCGAACCAAAGCGTCCGGGGCGGTCCGAAGGGCCGGCCCCAACGGACAGGTGCGCTTTACCCGCACCTATCGGCATCTGGTGAATGGCAAGAACATCAACGAAAAGACCCTGCTGGCCACGGACTATCTCAACCACTTCAACGAAGTGATCATGCTGATCGGCATGGTTCCCTCGATGCCGGAATGCCTGGAAGACGCCAAGGCCTGGCAACCCAAGAGCTATCAACAGCATTTCCGGGACTCGGTCTTTTCCGACAAGGATCTGGCGATCGAAGCCTACGAACACGCGCCGCCCGAATACCGGGTGCCGTTCGATGCGGTGATCGAACGGTTGAACGCCGCCGTCGGCGTCGGTGTCAGCGAGGTGGAGCTTGCCCTGTCCGGAAACCAGATGGTGCTGGACGCCCTGTGCGCCAGCGTCGGCGCCGACCTGCAGGCGTTGGTGGATAAGGCCAGCGCCATCATCAATGTCTTTGGCGAAAGCCTGGACCAGACCGAAATCGACGAGTTGATGGACGAGCATCTAGACGAGACCGTCTTCGTCTGACCCGATCCCGCACTGGTCGCGGTCCACTGGGCGCGATGCCGTCGTTCTGCTAAGTAACCGGGATGTCCGGTAACCCCACAGCCACGCCCACCGCCTTTCATTGGGGCAGCTATCGGGCTTTGCACACAGGCGCGGCTCTGACAGACCTTCAGCCGCTGCCGTGGGACGGCGACCCGTCGGCCATCGGCGCCGGGTTCGTCGAGGCACGTACAGGACCGACGCGGATCGCGGAGCCTGCCGTCCGCAGGAGTTTCCTGGAGGCCAAGGGACCGTCGGTTGGCGCGCAGCGCGGTGCGGAACCGTTCGTGGCCGTAGATTGGGACACCGCGCTGTCGCTGATCGCGCAGGAACTACAGCGCGTCATTCGGACCCATGGCAACCGGGCCATCTTCGCGGGGTCCTACGGCTGGGCCAGCGCAGGGCGTTTCCACCATGCGCAGAGCCAGATCCACCGCTTCATGAACACGATCGGCGGCTACGTGCGTTCGGTCAACGCCTACAGCTATGCCGCTGCGGAGGTCATCCTCCCGCGGGTCGTCGGCAGTCTGCAGCAAGTGACGCGCCAGGCGACAAGCTGGCCGGTGATCGCCAAGCACAGCCGGCTTGTGGTGATGTTCGGCGGCTGGCCGTTAAAGAACGCGCAAGTCAATGCCGGCGGGGTGGCGCGCACGGCACGCGCGGTTGGATGGAACGGTGTGCTGATGCCGGCGTCCGGTTCATCAATATCAGCCCGCTGCGCGGTGACGCCGAACCTTGCCTGGACGCCGAATGGTGGCCGATCCGGCCCAACACCGATGTCGCGGTCATGCTGGGGCTGGCCCACACCCTGGTGACGGAGGGCCTCCACGACGAGGTATTTGTGCAGCGCTTTTGCGTAGGGTTTGACCGCTTCAAGCCCTACCTGTTGGGAGAGACTGACAGCCGGCCGAAGGATGCGGAATGGGCGGGCGCGGTCTCCGGACTCGACGCGGACGGGATCCGAACGCTGGCGCGCAACCTGGCGGCCGCCCGCAGCCTGGTGTCCGTCAGTTGGTCGGTCCAGCGTGCGGACCATGGCGAGCAACCCTATTGGATGGCGGTGGTGTTGGCGGCCTTGCCGGGCCAGATCGGTCTGCCCGGTGGCGGGTTTGCGGTCGGCCTCAGCGCCATGCACGGCGTGGGCAATCCGGCCCCGCAATTGAGCTGGGCCTCACTGCCTCAGGGCATCAACCCGGTGAAGGCCTTCATCCCCGTCGCCCGGATCAGCGACATGCTGCTGCACCCGGGCGACACCTTCGCCTATGACGGCGGCAGCTACCGGTATCCGGACATCCGTCTGGTCTATTGGTGCGGTGGCAATCCGTTTCACCACCATCAAGACCTCAACCGGCTGCGCCGGGCCTGGGCGCGTCCGGAAACGGTCATCTGCCACGAATGCTGGTGGAACCCGCTGGCGCGGCACGCCGATATCGTGCTGCCGGTCACCACGCCGGTTGAACGCAACGACCTGGCCTGCACCACCCTGGACGGCGCGGTGGTTGCCATGCACAAGGCGGTACCCACATTCGCCGCCTCGCGGGATGACTACCAGATCTTCGCAGGCCTGGCCGGGCGGCTCGGCGTTGAACAGGCCTTTACCGAAGGTCGCAACGAAGGCGACTGGTTGCGCCATCTTTACAACGTCTCGCGCCAGCGACATGCGAGGCACGGTTACGAGCTGCCCGATTTCGACACGTTCTGGGACGAGGGCGCGCTGATGCTGGGTGATGCGCCGGTGGAACGGGTCCTATTGCAGGCCTTCCGGCGCGACCCCGCGGCTAATCCACTGGACACGCCGTCGGGCAGGATCGAGATCTTTTCGGAGACGATCGCCGGGTTCGGCTACGACGATTGTCCGGGCCATCCTGTCTGGCTGGAACCGGCGGAATGGTTGGGCGGGCTGCTTGCCGACCGGTTTCCGTTGCACCTGATTTCCAACCAACCGTCGACAAGGCTGCACAGCCAACTGGACAACGGGACGGTCAGCCGCGCGGCCAAGGTGGCGGGCCGCGAGCCAGTCCATCTCAACCCGCAGGACGCCGCCGACAGAGGCATTGCAGACGGCGACATCGTTCGCTTGTTCAACGAGCGGGGTGCGTGCCTGGCCGGCGCGTGCCTGGATCCCGGCGTCAGACCCGGTGTGGTCAGGCTGGCCACAGATGCCTGGTTCGATCCACAGCCGATGGACGGGGAAGGGAGCCTTGATGTCCATGGCAACCCCAATGTGTTGACCCTGGACAAGGGGACGTCGCAGCTGGCCCAGGGCCCCAGCGCCCAAACCTGCCTGGTGGAGCTGGTGCGTTTCCACGAAAAGGCGCCTGATGTCGGCGTTTTCGAACCGCCGGAGATCCTGCGTTAGCAGTGCGCGAGGGAAGGGGTTGAGGAGCGAGGGCCTCAGTCGACGTTGGCGAGCTGCGGCGCGGACTTTTCGATTTCCTCGATCTTCTGAAGTCCCTGGCGCATGTCGCTCATGAGGAATTCCGAGCGACGCATGATCGCCGCGCCGTCCTGCACCTCGCCAAAGCGTTCCTGCCAGGCGTTCATCTTCACATGCAGGCCGCACAGGACGCCGCCGACCGTTGCGTGGTGCGACTTGATCAGCTTGCGCACCTGTCTGAACCGTTCGGCGGTGATGTTCTCCCACAGGTTCGCAGAATGCTGGTCGAAGTTCTCGAAGCGCCCGGTGATCGAGGTGATGATGTTGTTCAGCCGCGGCTCCGTGATGTCGCAGGCTGCCATGAACTGCCTGTCGTTGCGCAGCTGGTGGTTCTTGCGGAACAGGGGAATGTACTCCAGGAACTCCATCACCCGCGGCACGATGGTGTCCAACTGCTCCTTGAAGTAGGCCAGCGACAGGAAGATGTCGGCATAATCCTCAAGGAAACGCGGTACCTCTTCCAGCTTGATGTCCAGCTTCTCCGCCAGAAGCCGAAGGTTGCGCAGCTCGTCGTCCTTGTTCGGGGAATAGAACATGCCGACGAGCTGGTCGAAACTGTCAATGCGGTTCTCCGCGGACCCATAGACCTGTTTCATCAGCGGGGCGGTGAAGTTGGTCATGTAGCCGCCCAGCTCTTTTTTCTTCTCGTCCGACAGCTTGAGCTGGTCCTCGTTGTCCACGTTGATGCCGAGTTTTCGCAGTTCGATCCGCAATGAGTAGATATCAAAACTGTTCAGGCTGGCGAGCTGGCGGATCTTCACGAGATCGGGATGGAGCGAGTTGTCCTACCATCCGAAATGCTCGGGAAGCTGGTCGGGATAGAGCTGGCCGCTGCCGGCGACCTCGTCCTTGAAGAACTCGATGACGCCGGTCAGGTGCACGTTCTTGACCAGGCGGCCGCGCTGCAGGGACCGTGTCTCCAGCGGCACGATGCACAGCGGCAGCACCGTGAGCGAGTCGCGGTCTTCCGCCGACGCGATCAGCTTTTCTTCGGTTTTCACGGCGCGCAACGGCGTGCTGCTCTCCTCGGAGGCTGCCGTTTCCGCCTGCGGTTGCGCGTTCATGTCGTCCGACTGTGCGATTGCAACGTTTGCCGCCACTGCCCGTTCCCTGGTTTTCTGTTTCCGTTTTTGTCGTTCGCAGCGCTTAAGACCATAACAGGTGAATTCCTTCGTATGTCTTAACTGTCGCCCTGCGGATCAACTAACGGTCGAAAGGCCGGGTAAACCAGCGGTTCAGGCGGTTTTCACGCCTATGGTTAACGGATCGTGACCTGGGACCGATACGGGCGATGCCGCCGTGACGGCGGTCTGCCCGTATGGTCACCAGCCTCGATTCTCCGAGCGGTGCATTTCGATTTGCTTAACTTCCGGGGACAGGTAAACGGCCGTTTCTGGCGACCGCGACGGTGGTCGGTGAACCTAAGGTTAATTCGACCCCGTGGCTCCGCTTTGCGGGTCGGCCATGGCGATCCGGACCGCATCGGCGCGGTTTTTTGCGCCCAGTTTCCTGAAGATCCCCTGCAGGTGGATCTTGACCGTCTGCTCGGCGATCCCGAGCGCACGGCCGATCTCTTTGTTCTGCTTGCCCGCGCACAGTTCCTGGAGGACCGCCAGTTCCCGCCGGGTCAGCGGTTTGCGCTTTTCGTCCAATCCGCCCGCCGGCTCCGGCTCCAGGGCGCCCGGCATGTTGGGCGGCGTGTAGCGCTCGCCTTCCAGCAGCCGTGCGGTCGCCGCCACCAGATCTTCGCCCGACAGGGTCTTGGGGAGGAAACCGGCCGCGCCCGCCTGCATCGCCGCCAGCCCGTCGGCGACGTTGGCGGTTCCGGAGATAACCGCGATCGGCACGCCTTCCTGCATCTCCCGCATCTTTTTGACCCCGTCCGGCAGGCGCATGCCCGGCATCCGCAGATCCAAAAGGACGAGGTCGAAATCCTGCTGCGAAGCGGCCTCCAGTGCCTTGCTGAGTGTGGAGACGGTCACGACCATCGAGACCGGAAGCTTGGCCTCTAGGTACGATTTGAACATGTCGGTGAACATCTCGTGGTCGTCCGCCAGAAGACACCTCATCGACGATCTCCTTCTATCGAGCCGCTTGGCGGGCATGCATGCGCCAGCTCGTACATACATTGGAACCAAACATCACGCCAAAGCCCTTAACGATGCGTTGGGCGCACGCGTTACTGGGACGGGGCCCGACCCGCAAGCTGCTCGACCTCCCGTAACAGCGCCAAAGGCACCTGCACGCCGTCCCGCCGGGCGGCCTCGCGGGCGGCGCGCCGCCGGTCCCCGGGCATCCGGGTGCCTGGCTGCGCCAGGATGGCGGAGACAAGCACTTCCATCCGATCCTCGAAGCCACCCCCCGACAGTGGACCCGGGTCGATCCCGATCACAAGCTGTCCGACCCCTGGTGGCGCGCCTTCGGACGTGAAGAAGGACGAAGCCTCGAACCCGAAGTTGGCGCCCGTTACCGCGGCCGTCAGCACCTCCACCATCATGACCAGCGCGGCGCCTTTGGCATCGCCCATGGGGACCATTGTGCCGTCCAGGGCCGCCTTCGCGTCTGTCGTGGGGTTGCCGTCGGCATCGAGGGCCCAACCCTGCGGGATCGGTTCGCCGCGCTGGGCCGCGACCATGACCTTGCCGCGCGCGACCTTGCTGAGCGAAAGGTCGATCACCAGTGGCGCGGCATCCTTGCGCGGCGCGGCAAAGGCGATGGGATTGGTGCCGAAGACCACGGACTTGCCGCCCCACGGGGCAATCGCCTTGGGCGAGTTGCCGAACACCAGGGCGGCGAAACCGCGTTCGGCCAGCGCCTCGGCGCTGAGGCCCGCGGCGCCGAAATGATGTGAGCGGGTGACCGCCGCGACCGCAATTCCCGCCGTTGGCAGCAACCCGGCGATCTTTTCGACCGCCAGATCCAGGGCAGGAAAAGCGAAACCGTTGCAGGCGTCGATCCGAACGGCGGCGTCTCCGGCCCGGATGCGTTCCGGGACCGCGTGGCCGTTCACCTTGCCCGATGCGGCCTGGGCGGCATAGGCCGGCACCCGACTCAAGCCGTGGCCGGCTTGGCCGTCCGCCTCTGCCAGCGTCAGGGCCCGGGCCACCGACTGCGCCGCCGGGGCGCTGGTGCGGTTCTGCGTCAGCGCTGCGACAATCAGGTCCTCCAGCGCCTCAAGGCCGATCTGCGCGTGGCTCATCCGGCGGCCTCGAGAACCTGGCGGACGTTCGCCGCGGTCACCGCGGAAACCCGGACATTCGATTCCTGCGTCACGCCCGCGATGTGCGGTGTCAGGATCAGGTTTTCGATCCCATCGAACCGTTCCGCCGCCTCGGCGGTGAGGGGCTCGCTTTCGAAGACGTCCAGCGCCGCGCCGCCCAGCGTGCCGTTGCGCAGGGCATCAGCCAGTGCGGCCTCGTCGACGACACCGCCGCGCGCCGCGTTGACGAGCACCGCGCCCGGGCGCATCGCGGCCAATCGCGCTGCGTCGATGATGTGGCGGGTATCGTCGGTCAGCGGCACGTGCAGGCTGATCGCGTCGGCTTCCGACACCAGTTCGTCCAGCGAACAAGGTTGGATGTAACCCCAGGCGGGGTTGTCGGGCGCAATGTAGGGGTCGGTGCCGATCACGCTCATGCCAAGCGCCTGCGCCCTGGCTGCCGTTTCCCGCGCGATTGCCCCAAAACCCACCAGACCCAGGGTTCTACCGCTGATCTCGTTCCCCATCAGTGCTCCGCGCGGCCAGGCGCCCGACAGCATCTTCCCGCGTGAAAAGAAGGCGCCGCGCAGCAACGCCAAAACCGCGGCAATGACATACTCTGCGACCGCTGTGTTGTTGGCGCCGGTTGCCGGACAAACAGCAATGCCGCGGGCCTCGCAGGCCTCCATGTCAATATTGCCCAGCCCGACGCCCAGACGCCCGACCACCTTCAGGCCCGGCGCCGCTTCCAGCAGTGCCGGGCGGACCTGGGTACGGTTCCGGACGATCAGTGCCGTTGCATCGCAAAGGGCTTCCGCCAGGGCGTCCGGCCGGTCCACCAATTGCGGGTCGTACAGCACGTCATAGCCCTTCGCCAGTCCGGCGACCGCGCTTTCGTCCATGAATTCGGAGATAACGATCTGTGGCATGTTCTCAGGCTCGATCCACGATAAGCAATGCGCGCCTTGACGGAAGGTCCGTCTCGGCGGGCCTTCAGTCGATGACGCAGGCCGCGCGCGCAGCCTCGATGTACTGGGCGGCTTTCTGCTCTAGAAACGCGTCCATCTCGTCGTAACCGATGTCCAGCAGGGCCATGCCGTCGTCTTCCATCCGCTCCTGGAAGTCGGGGTCTGCGTTGATGATGCTCACGATATCAGACAGCCGTCGGCGCAAGTCCTCGGGGGTGGACTTCGGGACGGCGATTCCGCGGTAGGCGCCCGAGACGATGTCGATGCCCAGCTCCCGGAAGGTGGGGACGTCCGGAAAGCGGGGATGGCGCTCGTCGGTCGCGACCGCCAGTAGCCGGACCTTCTTGCCATGTTTGGCGCCCACGGAGGTGTAGCCCCATTGGGCCTGGACGTCTTCGGCCAGAAGGGCGTCCACGGCGGCCCCGGTTCCTTTCATCGGCATATAGGATGTTCGGATTTCCGCCAGCTTGTCGAAGGTCACCTGCGCCAGGTGGTTTGCCGTACCGCGGTCCGACCCGGAGAATGTGAGTTTGCCGGGATTTGATCCTGCATACTCGATCAGATCCTGCAGCGACGAGAACGGGCTGTCGTCGGCGACGACAATTGCGTCCGGCGTGTAGTGGAAGAAATAGACGGCGACCAGATCTTCAGTCCGAAAGCCGACCTCTCCCTGCAACGGTTTGACGACGATGTGGGGCAGGTTGACCCCCATGATCGTGTAGCCGTCGCCGGGATAGGTGTTGAGTTCGGCCCATCCCGCGGCGCCGCCGCCGCCCGGTTTGTAGGTGATCACGAAATCCTGGCCGAACCGTTCCTTGAAGAAGGGCTGCTGGTGGCGAGCCGTGATATCGGACTCCCCGCCTGGCCCGAAGGGAATGATGTAGGTAATCGGCCGGTCAGGGAAGGCGGCCGCCGGCTGCCCCAGGCCAAGTGCCAGGGCGAGCGCCAACAGCGGCCAAAAACGACTGCGATCAGGTCGCATCGTACCTTCCCACTTCACCGGCTTGGTCCGGCCGACTGACCGGGCCGTCCGTTCCGCGACTTATCCCCTTCGAAATCCTAGCAGCCGAACGGGTGCAAGAGAATCCCAATCATGCGCTGCGGTAAAGCTTGGTCATCACGAATTCACGATGCCCCAATGCTTCGGCGGCCGTCAGTCTGCCGTTGCAGGTCCGCAGCGTGATGTCGATCAGCCGATCGCCCGCCTCGTCCAGGGTCATCTCGCGTTGCAGCAGTCCGGAAACGTCCAGATCAACATGTTCGGACATGGTCCGCACGGTCCGCGGATTGGCGGTCAGCTTGATGACCGGCTCGATCGGATTGCCGATCACGTTGCCTTGGCCGGTCGGGAAGAGGTGAACGGCAAATCCGGCTGCAGCCTGCAGGGTGACGCATTCGGCGGCCGCCGAGGAGGTGTCCATGAAATAGAGGCCCGGGCCCTGTTGGGGCTCTTCGGCGGGCCCCAGGACGTCCACATATTGGGTCTTCTTGCCGATCTTCTCCAAGTTGCCGAAGGCTTTTTCCTCGATAGTCGTCAGACCGCCTTCGATATTGCCTTTGGTCGGCTGGCTCTCCGACAGGTCGGACGTCTTGAAGGGTTCGATCACCTCATCCATGTAGGCCTGCCAGGTGGCAAGGAACTTCTGGCCGGTTTCCGGCGTTTTCCCGCGCTGGCTGCAGACCTGCTCCGCGCCGGTGATTTCCGAGGTTTCACCGAAGCAGGTCGTCACCCCCAGCGGATCCACCTTGTCGATGAAGTTCCCGACCGTCGGGTTCGAGGCGAGACCAGACGTGGTATCGGACTCACCGCACTTCACCGACACCCAAAGATCCGAAATGTCGCAGGGCTCCCGGCGGATCTCCGACGCCCACTGGAGGAATTCCTTCGCCTTGCGGGACGCCGCGGCGATCGTCTGGATGTCGCCGTTGCGCTCGATGGCGAACCCTTCGACCGGCTTCCCGGTTTTGGCGATGCCTTCGACGACCCGGTTCGTCCAGCCGGGCTCGATCCCGATCACCACGACCGCGGCGACATTGGGGTTGCTGCCGGTTCCGATCAGTGTGCGGAAATGCAGTTCCAGGTCTTCGCCGAACTGCAGCCGGCCATAGGAATGGGGCAGGGCGAGCGTGCCTTTGATGTTGTTCGCGACGGCTTCCGACGCCGCGTTCGACAGATCGTCCAGCGGCAGGATGACGACGTGGTTGCGGATCCCGACGCGGCCATTCTCGCGCCTGTACCCATAAAATGTGTTCTCGCTCATGGGGCCTACCACTTCTTGGTCTTGACGTTATGGACGTGGGCATGCGCCCCCTTGGCGATCGGCGCGACCGCCCGGCCGATGTCGTGGCCGTATTTCATGATTGTGTCGCCTTCGGCGATGTTCTGCAGGGCGACCTTGTGTCCCAAGGGAACGGCGTCGACAGCCGTCACCGAAATCGTATCGTCCGTCGCCATCACCCAGCCGACCAGGTCCTTGCCAGCCTCGACGTCCTCGACGACGACCACCCCGACCGTGTCCGAGGGTTCATGTGCTAGAAAATGCGGTGCGCTCACCATTGCCTCCGTCGCGTTGTCGCGGGTTTCCCGCACACCGGATAGAGACGCATGTCTGAGCTTCCGGTATCACAGGTTTGCCCGCCGACCCTCTTGTCGGGTCTGTAGAATTATGTCTTATATAAGACACAAGAGACCGGTCGGAGTCAACGCGATGTGTCCAACGTTGGACACGCCGGCCGGCAGGAGTGCTGCCTTGCGACGTCAGCTCAATCCTTCCGAAGCGCCGCCTACCTCCAGGCCGCTTTATGTCCAGGTCAAGGAGCTGATGACGCGCCGGATCATCGACGGGGCCTGGACGCCTGGGATGGCATTGCCAAGCGAATTCACCCTGGCCGAGCAGTTTGGGGTCAGCCAGGGCACGGTGCGCAAGGCGCTGGACGCGTTGTCGGGGGAGAACATCGTCGTGCGTCGCCAGGGGCGGGGGACTTTCGTTGCTGCCCACGACCCGCACGACACGCTGTTTCATTTCTTCCATCTGGTCGGCACGGACGGGTCCCGCCCGCGTGTCGAAAGTCGGTTGTTGAGTTGTCGTCGTGGCAGGGCCAACCGGGAGGAATTACGCAGCCTTGGCCTCGCCTCCGGCGCCACAGTGATCCGGATCCGCCGGGTCCGGCTGCTGGACGGTGTCGACGCGATCCACGAACTGATCAGCGTGCCGGCGGAGCTCTTTGGCGACCTCGACCGGCAAACGATCCCCAACGAACTCTACAGCCTCTATCAGGCGCGCTACGGCGTGACGGTCTCGCGCGCGATCGAGCATTTGCGCGCGGTCGGCGCCGACGCGGAAGATGCCAAGGCGATCGGTGTAGACTTGCAGACCCCCTTGCTGGAGATCGACCGCCGCGCGATTTCGCTGGACGGCCGTGCGATCGAATGGCGGCTCAGCCGCTGCGACACGCGGCGGCATCGTTATCAAAGCGAAGTTGTATAGCCAGCCGGCTTGTCGGCGGTCTTGATTCGGTCGCCATCCAGTCCCTACCATCCAGCTGTCCCTTGGCTGGCGGGCTTCGGCCGCGATCGGTGCAGGGATGAGCATCAGGGGGAGCGGGGCAAATGGCAAACAGATGCACGGCAATCGCCACGGCAACGGCGACCATTGTCTTTTTTGCGTTCAGTGCTTTGGCGGACAGCATCGGCCCCTTCGAGGAGCCATCTGCCTTCGAGACGAAGGACCTGATGCCCGCGGAAACGATGACCGGGCCGAACTTCAGTGTCGAAGAAATCACGCCGGGTGATGGAATCTTCCACAGGTTCACCTTCAATACGCCATTTGGTCTGAACACCGTGGAGGGCCGCTACCACTTCCAGATCAGGCGGCACGATCTGCTGGCGGTTGATCACATGGAGCAGGTCTCCCGGACCGAAGCCTTCGGCGAAGCCATGGCACAGGCCGCCGCGGGCCCGTTCTCCACGGCTGCCGACCTGATCACCAGTCCCGCCGAAACCACGGGAAACATCGTCTCGGGTACCGGCAAGTGGCTTGGAAACATGTGGGATGCCACGACCAACTGGGGGTCCGACGACGATAGCCTTCTGGAGGCGGCAAGCGGTTTCGCGGCCAACAAGCGGGCGGTCGCGGCTGCCTACGGGATCGATCCCTATACTCGCTTCGAGCCTTTGCAGGCCCAGTTGAAGGATATTGCATGGGCCAGTTTCGCAGGCGGTTTCAGCGTCCAGGCAGCCTTTACGCTGGTTCCCGACACGCCGGGGCTGATCCTTCAGGTCGGCGCGTTTGCGAACATGATGGCCGGCCTCGTTGCCGACAACACGCCGGCGGAACTACGCAGGATCAACCGGGCCAAGCTGGAGGTCTTGGGTGTTGATTCGGACGCGATCGACATCTTCTTGATTAGTGACGTCTATTCGCCAACTCAGCAGACCTACCTGGTTGGCGCGCTGGAGCGGATGGGCGGCGTCGCCAACATGACCGGCTTCATCAAGGAGGCCGCACTCGACACCGAGGAGGTCCAGGCCCTGTATCGAAGGCGGCAGGCGGAAATGATGGCCGGCTATCACAATCTGATCGAACCGGTGCAGAGCATCGTCGTGCTGAACAAGGTGCCCTTCATGCAACGGGCGGACGGAGTGGTCGTCGGGACCTTCTCGGCCGACTACGTCGATTGGACCCAAGAAGTCGGCGTCTTTGCCTACAACGTCACCGGCGAGGCGCAGGGCGCGCCGATGGAGGTCTGGATCACAGGCTTCCTCAGCCCCCAGTCCGAAGAGCGCTTCGAGGGGTTGGGATGGACCGTCAATCAGAACGCGGAGAAGTTCCTGACGCTGCCCTGACCGAGGGTCGCTATGCTGCGGTGAAGCCCGCCACACCGTCACAGATCAGTTTGGCGCCGACAATCAGCAAGAAACTATAGACGATGCGGTATAACAGCGTGTCGGACACCAGCCGGTGCAGACGCAGGCCTAGCCATATTCCCAGTGGCGCCAGGGGCAGCAGCGCGGCCGAGGTTGCGAGGTTGCCGAAGGATAGCTGGCCCAGGAAGCCGTAGGGGATCAGCTTGACGTAGTTGACCACCAGAAAGAACCAAACGGTCGTGCCCACATAGACGGTCTTATCCATTCGTTGCGGCAAGAGGTAGAACTGCACCGGCGGCCCGCCGGCATGGGCGACGAAGCTGGTGAAGCCGGCCAGCGCGGACCAGAAGGTCCCACGCGGGACGCTGGGCCCCGGGGCAGCGTGGCTGGGAGCGACTTTGAACAGCTTCTGCAAGGTGAAGGAAATGGCGATCGTGCCGACGATCAGGCGGATCAAATCATCGTTGAAGTACTCGAACGTGGCGGTGCCCACCGCGATGCCCGCAAGCGCCCCTGGCAGCATGATCATGAGATTGCGGAAATGTGCGATGCGCCGGTAGGCCAACAGCCCCATGATGTCCATGACGCATAGGATCGGCAGCAGGATGGCCGCTGCCTGCACCGGTGAGATCACCAGCGCCATCAGCGGCACGGCAAGCGATGCCAGGCCACCGCCGAAGCCTGCCTTGGAGATCCCGGCAACCAAGACGCCGAGCGCGGCAAGGGCCAGAAACGTGGGATCGAGGATCATCTGCGGCCGGAAAAGCGTGCGGCGAACCGCTCGCGTCTACAACACATGCGCGATGCCGCCCCTGCGGGGATCGCCCGCGCCGGCGAACGGCATGCCGTCTCCGACGATCCCGGCAGCATGGACCCCGCCGAAGAAGAAGTTGCGGTCGGGCCAGACGGTGTGGTCTGGATAGGCCGCGGCGAGGGCGTCGACCACATCCTGATCGTGGCCGCCTTCGATGTTGAGCAGGCCCCGTTCGTAGTGGATGCGCGGCGCCTCGACCGCGTCGCTCAGCGCCATGCCGCCCCACAGCAGATTGACGATCACCTGCAGGATCGCAGTGCGGATTCGATTGGATCCACCGCTGCCCAGCGCCATCAGCCCGCCGCCAGGCAGGTCCAAGAGAGTTGGGGCCATCATCGACGAGATCCTGTTATCGGGCAGCCAGTTGAAGAAGCCGTTGGGGTTGATGTCCTCTTCGCCCAGCATGTTGTTCAGCATGAAACCCGTGCCGGGGACGATATGGCCGCATCCCTCGCCGTTGGAGGCGCTGAGCGCGGCGGCATTGCCCTGGCCATCGACGACGCTGAGATGGGTCGTGCCCCCGACCTTGATGGCGCGGCCAGGTATTTGCGCCAGATAGGCGTCCATGAAACCCTGCGACAGCGACGTCGCCGCCACCGCGTCGCTGCTGTCTTCGGCAAGGCCGCTGGTCCGGCGTGCATCGTTGGTCAGGCGCATTGCTTCCACGAGCCCGTGCGGTCCGGTGTCGCCGACCTGTCTGGCGGCCTCGGCCAAGGCAAGGCTGAAGAGGATCAGCGGCCCACCTGAGCTTGGCGGCGGATTTGTCGAGATCTGGCCGCCGCCAACGCGGCGGCGCAGCGGCATGCGGCGCTCCACCCGGTAGGCCGCCAGGTCTTGCATGGCCAGAATGCCGCCGCCGTCGCCGCACTGATCGGTCATCGCCCGGGCAACCTCGCCCCGGTAGAACAGGTCCGCCCCCTCTGCCGCCAGGCCTTCCAGCAGGACGGCGAGATCGGGGGCCGCGTGCGGTTCGCCCACCTGCAGCACCTTGCCGGGCGCGATGCTGCTTTCGAACATCGCCCGTGCCGACTTGCTGCCCAGCATGATTGGCGAAACCACATCCATGATCGAGGCCAGCAGCGGCGCCAGAGGCACGCCGTCGCGGGCGAACCGCGCGGCGGGTGCGACAATCCTGTCCATCGGCGCATGGCCCAGCGCAGCATGCAGCTCGAAAACACCGGCCACCAGCCCCGGCACCGCGACGGAGCCGAGGCCCATGTGAAACTCCTGGGTGACGGTGCCGAAGTCGGCCTGGATGGCCTTGAAATCAAGCGTCGTCGCTGGCGGGCAATGGCCCGGTGTCTGGGCGAAGAAATCGAACAGGGTCGTCTTGCCGGCAGCCGTTCGGGCCAGCAGAAACCCGCCGCCGCCCGGTGATGCCAGAACCGGCTCGGTCACGCAGGCGGCCAGGACGCCCGCCAGCGCGGCGTCGAACGCGTTGCCGCCGTCGCGGAGCAGTTCCGCGGCGGCGGCTGTCAGTTCGTGTCCGGCGGCAACCGCGCCTTTTGGAGCCATATTCCCGTCCCTGTGCCCGTCGCGGCGCACCCTACAACGGCGCGGCAGGGCTCACCAGACGCTTGCCTGTTGCGTCCGGACCGGATACTCCACGCCCGCCGAACAGCAAATCGGAAGAGACATGCCCCGCCAAACAGAGGTTATCGACCTGCCCGCCGTCAGCGCAGGCACCCGCCGTTTCCTGACCGTGCACCGCTATGGACAGCCGGGTGCACGACCAAAGGTATACCTGCACGCTGCCCTGCATGCCGATGAGTGGCCGGGGCTTCTGGTGCTGCATCATCTGCTGAATATCCTCGATCAGGCGGATCGCGACGGCCAGATCGTCGGCGAGATCGTGGTGGTGCCCTACGCAAATCCTGTCGGGCTGTCGCAGCAGATCGGCGGCGCCCATGCCGGACGCTATGCGCTGGACGGCAGTGGCAATTTCAATCGTGGCTGGCCGGATCTGTCGACGGCGGTCGTGGATCTGCTGCAGGGACGGCTGTCGGGCGACGCCGAGGCTGACGTTGCGGCGGTGCGCAGCGCCCTGAAGGAGGCCGCCGGCAGCGTCGTCCGCGGGACCGAGGTGGAGGCGCTGCGGGCCGCCTTGCTGGGGCTCTCGATCGATGCGGACATCGTGCTCGACCTGCATTGCGACAACGAGGCATGTCTGCACCTTTACGGCTCTTACGAGCACGAAGAGCAACTGAAGCTGCTGGCCGACGATATGGCCATTCCCGTGATCCTGATCGAAATCGACCCGGGGGGGCGGGCCCTTCGATCATGCCTGTGCGGCGCCGTGGCGGCGACTGCGCGAACTGTTGGAGATCGCCGGGCACCTGCCGTCCGCCTGCTTCGCGACGACTGTCGAATTGCGCGGACAACGCGACGTTTCCGACGATTTGGCAGGTGAAGACGCCGCGGGACTGGTGCGCTTCCTGACCAGACAGGGTGCGCTCAGCGGTGATGCCGGCGCGGCACCGGGCCGCAAGGGCGAGCCGACGCCGCTGGAAGGGGTGGATGTCATTCGCACGCCGGTCGGCGGCGTCATTCTGTTTCGCGCCGGTCTTGGCGAGCGGGTTTCGGAAGGCCAGGTGGTGGCGGAAGTGGTCGACCCGGCGGCTCTGGCCCCTGCAGACGCGCGCGTTGAGATTACCTGCGGGACCGATGGCATCATGTTCGCACACAAGCTCAACCGGCTGGTTCAGCCGGGCGACCGGGTTTGCAAGGTCGCGGGGTCCGCGCCACTGTCCCACCGGACGCAGGGGAATCTCCTAGAGCCGTAGATTGCCCAGAAGCTTGGTCTTGGTGCCGTCGGTGTCCGCAGCAGCGGCCTCACGCGGCCTGAGGTGGGCGTGCCAGCGCGACTCCAGAAGATTGAAGCCCCGCGTGATCAAGAAGGTCAGCGCCATGTAGAGCACCGCCGCCGTGGCGAAGCCTTCGAACCAAAGATAGAACTTTCCGTTCAATGTCCGCCCGGCACCCAGGATGTCGATGATGGTGATCACGCTGGCGATGGCGCTTCCGTGCAGCATGAAGATCACTTCGTTGGAATACATCGGCAGCGCCCGGCGAAATGCGCTGGGCAGGATGATGCGCCGGACCCGCATGGAGGGCGACATGCCGCAGGCCTTCGCTGCCTCGATCTCGCCGAATGGTGTGGCCTCGATGGCGCCGCGCAGGATCTCGGTGGTGTAGGCCGCCGTGTTAAACGTGAAGGCGATCAAGGCGCACCAATAGGCTTCCCGCAGGAATGGCCACAGGATGCTGTCGCGGACCGCGTCGAACTGGCTGAGGCCGTTATAGATCAGGTAGGTCTGCACCAGGAGCGGCGTGCCGCGGAACAGATAGGTGAAGGCCCAGACCGGGGGGTTAAGCAGGGGATGGCGATAGGCCCGGGCCAGCGCCATGGGAACCGCAAGAATCAGCCCGAAGAACAAGGCGAGGCCGACAAGGTTGATGGTCCGCCACACGCCCTCGGCGAACAGGTCCCAGTGATCCAGGATCAGGCCCAGTTCCATCGCGTTCAGCCTCGCCGCACGCCGGCGCTATAGCGCTTTTCGGCCCAGCGCATCGCCTGGATTGAGACCGACGTGATGATCAGGAAGACCACCATGACGGCGGCCATGAAGGTGAAGGGCTCACGCACGGACTTGCCGGCGATGTCCGCCTGGCGCACCACGTCGTCCAGGCCGATGACGGAACACAGTGCCGTCGCCTTGATCAGCACAAGCCAGTTGTTGCCGAAGCTGGGCAGGGCCAGCCGCACCAGGTGGGGCCAGATGACGCGCCTGAAGACCAGGGGCCTGGACATGCCGCAGGAGATGCCTGCCTCGATCTCGCCCCTGGGGATGGCCAGGATCGCGCCCCTGAAGGTTTCGGTCATATAGGCGCCGAAGATGAACCCGATCGTACTGACACCGGCGGTGAAGGCATCGATTTCCACATAGCCCCAACCGGCGGCTTCGGTCATGTTGTTGATCAGGATCTGCCCGCCATAGAAAATCAACAGCATCAGGACCAGATCCGGAACGCCGCGGATCAGGGTCGTGTAAGCGCCGGACACCATTTGCGCGGGCTTCGATTTCGACAGTTTGGCCCACGCCCCGAGCAATCCCAGAACCACAGACAGGACCAGCGACGCCACACCGACGCTGACCGTGACGATCGTCCCGTCCAGCAACAGATCCGTGTAGGCGATCAGGTTTTCCATCGGCGGAGTGACCCCGTCAGCCCTGCGTTGAGGCGCGAAAGAGGGGCGCGCGGCCCCTCTTTCTCGACAGCACCCTTACGAACCGTAGACGTTGAAGTCGAAGTACTGCTTGGCGATCTTGTCGTAGGTCCCGTTTGCCCGGATCGCCTTGATGGCATCGTTGAACATCGCGCGAAGGTCGTCGTCTTCCTTGCGAATGGCAATGCCGGCGCCTTCGCCATGGATCGCAGGATCAGAGTGGTCACGGCCGAAGAAGGCGAAGCCCTTGCCGTTCTCGGTCTTCAGGAATCCCTCAAGCATGGCGACGGAATCGGCCATGGCTGCATCGATGCGCCCGGCAGCGAGGTCCAGATAGACTTCGTCCTGCGTCCCGTACAGCTTGAGTTCCACGTCGGGGTAAATCTTTTCCATGTAGTCCTGGTGGATCGTCGCGCGCTGAACGCCGACAACCTTGCCCTCGAGGCCTTCGTTGGTGTCCTCCCAGTCGACCCCTTCGCGGGCGATGAATTTTGCCGGCGTGTTGTAGTACTTGCCGGTGAAGTTCACTTTCTTCTTGCGTTCAGGGGTGATCGACATCGAGGCGATGATCGCGTCGTACTTCTTCGCCATCAGTGCCGGAATGATCCCATCCCAGTCCTGCTTGACCAGTTCACACTGCACTTTCATCTGCTCGCACAGCGCCAGCGCGATATCAATGTCGAAGCCCTTCAGCTCGCCGGACGGCGTGGTTTCCGAGAACGGAGGGTAGGCGCCCTCCACGCCGATGCGAACGGTCTTCCAGTCCTTGGCCGAAGCCGCGGACGCCGCAATTCCGAGTGCCGCTGCAGCGACGATCAATGCTAGACGTTTCATAATAACTGCGTCTCCTTCTTCTTCTGATTCGTCCGGATCCTAGTCGATTACCGGGTCTTGGATAAGAACTGCCGAAACCGGTCGGACCGCTGGTTCTGGAACACCTCTGCGGGTGATCCCTTCTCTTCGGTCTGGCCATGATGCAGGAAAATCACCTCCGAGGAGACATCCCGGGCGAAACCGATCTCATGGGTGACGACGATCATCGTGCGGCCTTCCTCGGCCAGGTCGCGCATCACCGTCAGAACCTCGCCCACCAGTTCCGGATCCAGCGCCGACGTCGGCTCGTCGAACAGCATGACTTCCGGGTCCATCGCCAAGGCGCGGGCGATCGCGGCCCGCTGCTGCTGGCCGCCGGACATATGGGCGGGATAGTAGTCCTTGCGTTCGTGGATCCCGACCTTCTCCAGCAGGGCCTCGGCCTTTTCCAACGCCTCTGCTTTCGGGATCTTCAGAACGTGAACGGGCGCCTCGATGACGTTTCCCAGCACGGTCATGTGAGACCAGAGATTGAAGCTCTGAAACACCATCGCCAGCTTCGCGCGGATGCGTTCGACCTGACGTAGATCCTCCGGCACCGGCTCGCCGCGGTGTTGCTTCATCTTGATGGTTTCGCCGCCGACCGTCACCGTGCCTTCGTTCGGTGTCTCCAACAGATTGATACAGCGGAGAAAAGTGCTCTTTCCCGAGCCCGAGGAGCCAAGCATTGAAATCACGTCGCCGCTGTGGGCAGTGACGGAAATGCCCTTCAGGACTTCGACCGCACCGAAGCTCTTGTGGAGGTTTTCGACGACCAACGCTGGGGCAGCTGCGTCCATACGAGACTTGTACCTGCTGTCTGTTCCGAGGGTCTGCGCCGGCCGCCGCCTGGGCGGCTCGGCGCAGGCAAACGACTGAATCCAAGTGTTTCTGCGGTGGAAAGGTTAGAGCCTCAACTGGACCGACGCAAGCAAACCCGTGCTTCCGCGCCCCTCCGGTCCCTCTGGGTTGAAGTTCCGGCTCTGACCGACAGCCATGACGTTAAGTCGCAATTAACTGCGATTGTCCAACACTTGGGCCGGTCCCGAGGGATCGGGCAAAAGGCGCGTCAGCGTCCCGCCGACGGGCGGGCATCGGTCCCGTGGGGCGAAGGCTGTGCAACATCTGCCAGGGCTTCATTAGGGAATGGGCGAATTCGTGGAGGAAAGTCCCCGCGCCCGCGGGGTTGGCCGGTTGGTTGCGGCAGCTCTGGCCGCAGCTTCACTCATACTTTCGGCCAATCACGCCGCTGCCGTGTCCCTTGAAGATGCGGTTCGTGCGGCCTTGCAGACCAACCCGGATGTGGGGGTCGTTTCGGAAAACCGTCGGGCGGTGGAAGCCGAATTAGGCCAGGCAAGGGCGGGCTTCCTGCCCAGCATCGATGTTCGAGGCGCTGCAGGCGAGGAATTCACGAACGATCCCGGCACAAGGAAGAGCGCGCGCAGTTCCGGAGACAGCCGATCCACCTGGCTGCAGCGCTACGAGTCCGGCATTTCGCTCAGGCAGATGCTCTATGACGGCCAGGAAACCAGCCTTGAAGTAGAGCGCCAGGAGGCCCGGACCGTTTCCGCCTCGCGGCGTATCAGGGAGACCTCCGAGTTGGTCGCTTTGGATGCGATCGAGGCCTATCTGGATGCACTGCGTCAGCGGGAGCTGACGGAAATCGCCGAGCAAAACGTCAAGGTCCATGAGGAGACCCTGGCTCTGGTCGAGACCCGCCAGCGCGGCGCCGCCGCTACGGTTGCCGACGTTCAGCAGGTCGTTGCACGCTTGGCGACGGCGCAGGACCAATTGACGGATGCACAGGCCCGTCGCCGGGACGCCGATGCCACCTATATGCGCGTTGTTGGCGAAAGCCCGCAGGGCCTGTTCGCCCCGTCGTCCCTCAGGACGCTGTGCCCGTGTCTTTGAACCGGACGATGGAGCTGGCGTTGAAGAACAACCCGACGATAGCCGTCGGGCGGTCGGACGCTGAAGCGGCGCGCAAGGAATACTTGGCGACCAAAGCACCCTTCCTTCCAAGGTTCGACTTCGAATTGGACGCGAACAGCAATCGAAATGTCGACGGCGAACGGGGGCAAGACACCAGTGTCTCTGCGCTGGTCGTGATGCGATATAACCTCTTCAGGGGCGGTCGAGACGTCAACCGTCGTCAGGAGCGCATCTCGCGACTGGCGGAGGCGAGACAGCGGCTCAACCGGTCGGTCCGCCTGGTGGAAGAGCAGGCACGCCTTTCCTGGAACGCCCTGGCAAGTGCGCGCCAGCGGGTCGAGGTCCTCGAGCGCGAGGTTGCCGCCAATCTGCAGGTCACGATCACATACCGGCAGCAATATGACATCGGGGGGCGGGAGATCCTCGATCTTCTTGATGCGGACCGTGACCTGTACCTGTCGCGCACCACGCTGACGACCGTCCAGTTCGTGGAGTATTTCAGCGCCTATCGGATCCTCGCCGATGGCGGCATCCTGCTGAGCGCCATGAATGTCACGGACCTGCAAGGCGCGATCAACGAGCGCGATCCGGTTGCCCCTCTGACTGTGGATACGCTCGATTCCTCGTTTCGTCCGGATGGCGAAGAGGCGCCGACACTGCTGGCACCAACCCTGCCTGCGCCCACCCTGGCGCCGCCACCGGCGGATGTTGAGGAAGAACCGCCGTTGGATGGGGATGAAGCCATGTTGCCGGACGCGCAGCCTGCCGACGACCTCGTTCCCGCGGCAGGCCCTTCCGTCATTCGTCCGCCGCGCAAGCCCCGCATCGAGCCTCTAGAACTCAGAATGCCGATCGACACCGATCTGATCGATCCTCTTGAGGGCGATTCCGTCTTGATGCCTCCGGGTGCCGCGGAGGGTCTTGTCGCGATCCGGGAAGAAGCGTTGGCGACAGCTGCAGGGCGTGACACTCCCGCCCCGGCAGCGCAACCAACCGAGGCGGCCTCGCCTTTGGCTGACGTCCCGGCGCCCGTCCTAGCCCCCCCGCCGCCGGCGGTGAGGTCGATGAGCCGACCGCAGAATTCCCCGATTTCGTGGACTCGCTCCTGGAGGCGGTCGACGACCCAACGGTCGGCCGCTGACCCCATTTGGCTGATTGCTTTCGGGGGTTTCTCCTTCCGCCGGTTTCGTCCACCTCCCTTTGCATTTCGTTAACCTTGTTTACCCCGGCGAATCCTGGGCTCCCGCCGAGCGTCAGATAAGTGTCTGACATGCGTCATTTTTTAAGGATGCTGTGTAACAGTGTATGCAGCAGTTCTCTTAACGACCGGAGGCGAAAATGGCCGATCGCTGGGAGCCCGACGGAAGCGTCGAGGCAATCACCGTCGGGGATCAGGAACGGGTTTATGCAAGCCTGTCCGGCGCCATCGAGCCGGACGGCGCGCTGCGTCTCGAGAAACCTGACGCGGGCAATCTTCAGGTCGTAAACATTGATCGCACGCAGCCGCTTGCCTTCGGTTTCGACCTTGCAGAGGTCGAAATCCTGCAATCCGACGCGGACCTCATGCTGGCGTTTGCCGACGGCGCCAAACTGGTGTTGGTGGCCCTGGTGCCCGCAGCCGCCTCGGACGCGCCGCCACTGGTCCTTTTGGCTGACGGAACCGTGGTTTCTTCGACGGAGCTTCTCGATCTTGCCGGGTCTTTCGACAGCGTGGTCGATGAACTGGGTGACGTCGACCTTGCCTCCGGTCCGCCGCAGACCACACCGGCGACGCAGTATGCCGAAACGGTTCCCGATGCCGTCACCGCGGATTTGCGAGGTGATGTCTCCGCGCCCTTCGCCCGGCCCGAAGCCGCGCCCGATCGGCCTGCTTCTTCCGAAGGTCCTATCTCCCTGTCGCTGGGGCCTGAGTCCTTGGCCGGCCCGGCCGGTCCGGCAGACAACAGCCGATCCGATGTTCCTGAGCCAGACCTGCCCGGTGACGTGAGTGGCGGCGATGCAGACTCCGAGCCTTCCCCCGAACCGCCGGCACCGGTTGAAGAGACCGAATACGTCCTCTCCAACCAGACTACCCGCCAGACCTACCAGGATCGGTCGGACAGTTTCACCCTGCCGAACGACGGTCCAAACAGTGCGATGACGTTGACGGGGCAGGAGATGGATATCCCCGGGGTTTCCGACCGGGCGCAGGTGACCATCAGTCGCGGCGACGACGGCGATGCGACGGTTCGCCTGGACAGCGCCTGGAACAGCGTCAAGAACGTCTTTGCGACGAACGAAGGCGCCGCCGACGTTACCCTGGACAATTTCGTGCATGCCGACGTGGCGCTTGGTGATGGGGGCGACAGCAAGGTCACCATCACCGGTGCGAAACGTGGATTTGTGCAAACCGGCGACGGCGACGACGAGATTTCGATTTCCGCGCAGTCCAACGGCCCTGGCTGGTCCAACACGTTCTCGATCGATTCGGGCGCTGGCGACGACAACGTCTCCGTCGAAGGCGCGCCAAACGGATTCAGCCGGACCAACATAGACGCGGGCGCCGGCGATGACCGCGTTGTCAGCCGCAACCAAACGACGGACACCATCAGCGGCGGCAGCGGTGACGACCGGATTGATGCCGGCGAGGGCGATGACGACCTGTCCGGCGACGAGGGCGAAGACACGCTGATTGGCGGTGCCGGCGCGGACAGGCTGGACGGCGGCGACGATCGCGACGTTTTGCGCGGCGGGTCGGGCGATGACGTGATCATAGGCGGCCAGGGCAACGACATCCTGATGGGCGAAGGTGTCGACCGGTCGCATGCGGGCGGCACGGGCCGCTTGTCGGACTGGAGCGACGTGGCGGTATCGGCGCGCAATATCGACGGTTCCGACGGCACGGTCGCGGAAAGCCGCGCTTGGGGCTTGGGCGTGCGCAACGCCAGGGGGTCCGACGACGACGGCGAATCGCTGAATCCGGCCCAGCATGGCAACAGCAAGGTCAGTGTTCAGATCAACCACGCCCCCGGATACGGGCCTGACGGCGGATCGGAGGCCTTGGTCGTCGACCTCAACCAACCGGCAAACGCGTTTCGGTTCGAGTTCACCCGCCTGTTCAACAACGAAGGCGAGGTCGGCCGCTGGACGGCCTATGATAACGACGGTGCAATCAGCGGAACTGGGACGTTCGGCCCTTCTGACGTGACGGCCAAGAGCGGCGTCGGATGGATCGATGTCACCCAGGACATGCTGGACGGCGAGGTCGGCCGCGTCGCGTTTACCGCAGAACCCTATGCCGGAGCAGAGCGAAACAACGACAGCTCCGACTATCTGATCCGAGCCTTCGAATGGGTATCCGGCGAAGAAACCGACATCAGCGCCGCCGGCGATGACAGGTTGGACGGAGGCGCCGGAAACGACTGGGTTCAAGGCGGTGAAGACGACGGATCCGTTTCGTTCGCTTCGCGGGTCAACGTGGAATTCGTCGACTCGAACGCCGGCTACAACAACAGCTTCGGCTACTATCGGGCCGCCGATGACGGGGACCCGGTTGATGGCCGGATTATCTGGAACAACCTGAACAGCACGCCGGATGGCGCCGCCTATTCGATCCGGTTGAACAACGTCGATGTCGAGGACGTCGGGTTCTTCCTGGTTCCCAACGGCGACCGCAAGAATGCGGGACTCGACCTGGACCAGGGCGACAAGGTGCGTTTCCGTCTGGAGGACGGCGAGTGGGTCGCACAGACCAAGGTTGACGGACAGTGGACCACCTTGGACGGCCAGTCCAGCAACGCCTATTTCAGCGACGACGTGCTGAATCCGGACGGGATCGCCCATATGCAGACCGGTACGGACGGCGTACAGGGGTGGGAGGATCTGCGCGGCGGTGGAGACCGCGACTACAACGACGCGGAAGTGCGGGCCAATGTCAGTTGGGAAGTGCGCGGCTTCGAGGCCGGCGACCGGCTGTCGGGCGGCGACGGCGAAGACGTCTTCTTCTACCAACGCGGAGACGGCGTCGACGAAATCAACGACTTCGAGATCGGCGCGGACCGCCTGGTCATCAACGGCTACGAGGCTTCGGACGTGGCGTTCATCCAGTCCGGCGACGACACGGTGCTGAAGCTTGGCGACAACGAAGCAGTCAGGCTGAACGGCGTCGATGCTGATGTGCTTGCCGGTCGGACGGGGACCCATACGGCGGCCGTCGATGAAGATACGGACGGCCATCTGGATGTGGGCGAGGTGATCAGCGCTCAGGACGACTTCTTCGGCGATCGCGGCGGGACGGCCCCATCGGCGCAGGATACCTCTGTCGTCTTTCTGACACCTGCCGCGCCAGAGCCCGGACTGGGGGGCGACGAAGATGACGGCCAGGCCGTGTAGCGCCCCTGCGCAGGCCGGCGCCCCCTGGGCGAATTAAGGGAAAATCAACGCTAAACCGCCACTGTTTGCGGGTCGTTCCCGGGATCCGGGGACGGCGATGCGCATCGCCTCGGGGCGAGGCGCACCCCGACCTGACCCCGAATGACGGCGACACCCGGGAGTGCGGCTTAAGTGGTCCACGACGACCAATCTTCAGATCGCCCGCCCGCTGGCCAGCCTGGAGAGGTGGCCGGGCGGCGGGACCGCAGCGCAGATCTGGACCGGCTCATGGGCACACCGGCCGGCCGCGGCCGGCCGCGGCCCGGGCATTCGGCCAGGGAGCACCAGGCGCAGGATCTCACGACAAACCCGGCCATCGAGCCGGACTCGGAGGACGGCGCCGGTGGCGATCTTCTGGATCCCCTGCGATCATTCCGCGAGGCTCCCGAGCCGTTGCCGCAGGCTGCGGCCGGCGAGACGACCGGCCCGGAAACGACTGGCACCGCCGAACCGGCGGAAGCACAGGATCAGGCCGCGGAACACCCTGTGCATGGGGGGTCGGAAAGCGGTGCCAAGGGGCCACAGGCCGACACCGCTTCGCCCGCGGAAGGGGAGCCGGACGGGCAGTGGCGCGTGCCCGATGACTTCACCCCCGATGATCCACTGGTCGCTTCGCTGACAATTCTCTGCAAGCTTTTGGGACGTTCGGTCTCACCGCACGCACTGACGGCTGGGCTGCCCTTGGAAGAGGGCCGGCTGACACCGGAGCTGCTGGTGCGGGACGCTGACCGCGTCGGCCTGACTGCCAGGATGATGCGATGGCCGCTCAAGCGGATTCGCCCGCAACACATGCCCTGTATTCTCCTGCTGTCTTTCCATCGCGCCTGCGTCCTGGCGAAGATCGAGAAGGACCGTGCCTACATCATCCTGCCAGAAGCCGATGCCGGCCTGCGCGTCATTCCGCTGGCCGAACTGCAGCACGAATTCACCGGATTTGCCTTGCTGGCCCAAACACGGTTCGAGTTCGACGAACGCGCGGAACTGGCCAATTGCCCCAATCCGAAGGGATGGTTCTGGGGGGCCATATTCCGCAGCTGGCCCGTGTACTCCGAGGTCGTCATAGCGTCCTGCCTGATCAACCTCTTTGCACTGGCGAGCCCTCTGTTCATCATGAATGTCTACGACCGCGTCGTGCCCAACTTCGCAGAGGATACGCTGTGGGTGTTGGCGTTGGGCGTGGCGATCGTGATCGGTTTCGACTTCATCCTGAAAACGCTGCGAAGTCATTTCGTCGATTTCGCAGGGAAAACAGCCGACACGCGGATTGCCAACCGCCTGTTTCAGTAGGTCCTTGGCATGAAGATGGCGGATCGCCCCAACTCGGCCGGCGCGCTCGCGAACTCGTTGCGGGAATTCGAGCATCTGCGGGAGTTCTTCACATCCAGCACCCTGATCGCGATCGTCGATCTGCCGTTCGTTGTGCTCTTCATCATGATCATCGCATGGGTGGCGGGACCGCAAATCGCCATGATACCGGCGATCGCCGTCCCCGTGGTCATGGTTATCGGCGCCCTTCTGCAACTGCCACTCAAACGTGCAGTGACCAACACGTTTCGTGAGGCTCAGCAGAAGCACGCCATCCTGATCGAGGCGATTACGGGCATCGAAACGATCAAGATCTCGGCGGCGGAAAGCCAGATGCAGCGCCGCTGGGAGACCTTCGTCGACATGACCGCGCAATCCGCAGCGTCGGCGCGTCGCTGGTCGTCCTTGGCCGCACACTGCTCGGGGGTAGCCGTTCAGTTCGTCACGGTCTGCGTCGTCGTCTATGGCGTCTACCTGATCCATGACGGACTGCTATCGGTCGGCGCCCTTGTCGCGGCAACGATCCTGGCGAACCGGGCCATGGCCCCCATGTCCCAGGTCGCCGGCATCCTGACGCGCTTCCACCAGGCGCGCGTTGCGCTGCTGGCGCTTGACGATCTCATGCGCGCGCGGGTGGAACGTCCTGACGGCAGCCGGTTTGTCACCCGTCCCAGGTTTGCGGGCGGGGTCGAGTTCCGAAACGTCACGTTTCACTATCCCGATCAGACTGGCGCGGCGCTGACCAACATGTCATTCCGGATCGCGCCTGGCGAGCGGGTCGGCATCCTGGGCCGAATCGGGTCCGGCAAATCCACGATCGAGCGGCTGGTCGACGGGATGTTCGACGCCACGGAGGGCGCCGTGCTGATCGACGGGACCGACATCCGGCAATTGGACCCGGCCGACCTGCGCCAAAATGTTGGCGTCGTCCCTCAGGACATCTACCTCTTCCACGGGACGGTGCGGGACAATATCTCAATCGGCGCGCCGCACACCGAGGACCGCACGGTGTTGAGGGCTGCGCGGATCGCCGGTGTCGACGAATTCGTTTCTCGCCACCCCCAGGGTTTCGATCCGCAGGTCGGCGAACGGGGCCAAAACCTGTCGGGCGGACAGCGCCAGTCAGTTGCGGTTGCCCGTGCGCTGCTTTCGGATCCGCCGATCCTGATCATGGACGAACCGACCAGTGCAATGGACAGCACGTCCGAGGCCCGTTTCAAGGCCCGCCTTGAACGGTCGCTGGGCAAGACGACCCTGTTGTTGATCACCCATCGCCGCTCGCTTCTGACCCTGGTCGATCGGCTCATCGTCGTCGATGGTGGCCGGGTGGTCGCAGATGGCCCGAAGAACGACGTTCTCGAGGCGCTCTCTTCCGGCCGGATCCAGGTCTCAGGGAACTAGGGGGCCGGCGCGCTATGGCTATCGGGCGAAAAAAGAAGGGGCGACGTTGGACCGATCGTATCTATCCCTCCGACTTCGGGTTTCCCGGCAGCGACGGTCGCATGGGCCGGATGTCGCACGTCCTGCTGTTCGCTGTCCTGACCTTCGTGATGGCGTTTGTTGCATGGGCACAGGCCGCTCCGCTGGACGAGGTGACCCGCGGCGACGGCAAGATCATCCCGTCCAGCCAGACGAAACTGGTTCAGCATTTGGAAGGCGGCATCCTTGCTGAACTGCTGGTGGAGGAGGGCCAGATCGTCGAGCGTGGCCAGGTTCTCATGCGCATTGCCAACAAGGCCGCGGATGCCGAACTCGGTGAGCGACGCAAGAAGTACTTCGGCCTCCTGGCGTCGGCCTCGCGCGTCGAAGCGGAGGCGCGTGGACTCGAAGCAATCCCCTTTCCCGACGACGTCATGCGGGACGCGCAGACGACGGCAGAAGCGGAACGGCGGCTTTTCGAAGCCCGTCAGGTCCAGCTTCGTCAACAGATCGAAATCCTAGGATCCCAGGTGGATCAGAAACGCCAGGAACTCAAGGAACTGGCGTCCAAGGTAGAACAGCTCCGTCCGTCGAAGGACCTTGCCCAGCAAGAATACGACCTCCTGAAGCCGCTGGTTGCACAGGGCGCCGCGCCGCGGCTCGACCTCTTGCGGGTGCAGCAAAAACTGCAGGATCTCGAGACCCAGGTCGCCGGCGTGGAACTCGCACTGCCACGGACGCAGGCGGCGATCGAGGAGGCCGAAAGGCGAATCGAAGAAAAGCGCTCGGATTTCCGCTCGAAGGCGCAGGAGGAACTCAATCGGTTGCGGGTCGAGATCGCCCGCATCCAGGAGGAGATCGGCGCCGGTGAAGACCGCAGTCGGCGCACCGAGATTCCGTCACCGGTGCGCGGCACGGTGAACAGCATCCTGATCAACACCATCGGCGGTGTAGTGCGACCCGGTGATGACCTCGTGGAGATCGTGCCGCTGGAAGACACCCTCTTGGTCGAGGCGCGCATCCGACCGTCGGATCGCGCACAGCTGTGGCCCGGCCTGGGGGCTGTCGTCAAAGTCTCGGCGTATGACTACTCCCGCTACGGGGGGGGGGGGGGGCTGGAAGCAGTTCTGGTTGACATCAGTCCGGATACGATCACTGACGAGAGAGGCGACACGTTCTATCGTATTCGCCTGCGAACCGATAAATCGTCGCTGGGTCCGGATCTGCCGATCGTTCCTGGCATGACCGCCAGCGTGGACATCCTGACTGGACAAAAGACCGTCCTGGATTACATCCTGAAACCGATTCTAAGGGCGCAGGAAAACGCTCTGCGCGAACGGTAGGGATGACCAGGAAAGGCGGATGAACGACAGCCTCGGCGCCTTCGTTGAACACGCCGACGTTTCTCTTGCCGGAGCCGAGACGGGTCCGCTGGCCGGCCTGACATTCGCGGCCAAGGACCTCTTCGACATCGCCGGCCACCGTACCGGCTGCGGCAACCCGGACTGGCTCCTGACCCATCCGCCCGCCGAAACCACGGCGCCAGTGGTGGCGGAGCTGCTGGCGGCCGGTGCCACCTGCGTTGCCAAGAGCCACACCGACGAACTGGCGTACTCGCTGAATGGCGAGAACCATCATTACGGCACGCCCCGCAACGTCAACGCACCCGGCCGCATTCCGGGAGGCTCGTCAAGCGGGTCGGCAGCCGCGGTCGCCGGTGAATTGGTCGATTTCGCCATCGGCACGGATACCGGCGGTTCAGTCCGCGTTCCAGCCAGTTATTGCGGGATCTACGGCCTTCGCACCACCCATGGCCGGATTTCGCTGGAAGGCGTGATGCCCCTTGCCCCGCGTTTCGACACGGTCGGCTGGTTTGCGCGCTCGGCCGATATCATGACCCGGGTGGGGTCTGTTCTGCTGCCGGACCGTGTGCCGCCGCCACGGGCGGGCAGCATCCTTGTCCCCCGAGACGCCTGGGATCTTGCCGACGGGGCCGTCGTCGAAGCCTTGCAGCGGCCGTTGGACCGGATCACCGGGATCGTCGGCGGCCGGCGCGACGGCGCCGTCTCGCAGCAGGGATTGGGCGACTGGTTCACGGCCTTTCGGATCTTGCAGGGCGCGGAAATCTGGCAGGTTCACGGCGAGTGGATCGAACGCACGAACCCCCGTTTCGGACCCGGTATTGCCGATCGATTTCGGTGGGTTGCAACCATCACGCCGGATGAGGTCGCCGAGGCGGAGACGGTTCAGCAGGCCGCCGAGGCCGAGCTTAGGCCCCTGCGGGACGGCAATGCGGTCATCGCACTGCCGACGGCGCCAGGAATTGCGCCACGCCTGAATCTGCCCGCGGAGGAACTGGAAGCCTATCGATACCGGGCCTTGCAGCTGACCGCGATCGCCGGATTGGGACGGTTGCCGCAGATCAGCATTCCTGCCGGCCGCGCGGACGGGTGCCCCGTCGGCCTGTCGCTGATGGCTGCGCGGAGCGGCGACGAACTGCTGTTAGAGCTTGCCGGTGCGCTGGATCAGTCGTCGTAGGCGATCAGCGTGGTGAACGGTACATTCAGGCGATCCCGGCCCTTCAGGAAGGTCAGCTCGATGATGCAGGCGGCGCCGCGGACATCGCCGCCGACTTTCTGCGCCAGCTCGATCGAGGCCGCCATGGTCCCGCCCGTGGCCAGCAGATCGTCCAGCACCACGACGCGCTGACCGGGCTCGATGGCGTCCGCCTGGATCTCGACCGTGTCGGTTCCGTATTCCAGGTCGTAAGTCAAAGAGACGGTTTCGCCGGGCAGCTTGCCGCGCTTGCGGACCATGGAAAAGCCGCAGCCCAGCGTCAGCGCCAACGGCGCGGCGGTCAGGAATCCCCGGGATTCGATGCCGACGAGAACGTCCGGCTGCAGCGGCCGGACAGCGTCGCTCAGTTGCGCCACACAGTTCTGCCATGCCTCCGGATGGGCCAGCAGCGTAGAGATGTCATAGAACAGGATCCCCGGCTTGGGAAAATCCGGGATCGAACGGATATGCCGCTTCAGGTCCATCTGGGCCACGGGAAAGAACTCCATGATCGTAACGCCGGCGCATCCTAGTGACCCGATGCATGGGCTTCAACACGCATTGCCAGCCCGTGCCCTCAATGGTCTCGATCGCATGTTGTGGTGCGCGTGTCTCGTGTTACGGTATTTGCGGGTCACACTACGGAGGTGGAATGGCCGAACTGGCTGACGAGTCTGGTGATCGGATTGGTTGGATCGAGACCAGGCAGGACGGCGATGTGCTGACGGTCAGGGCGGGTGGGCGTTGGACCGTGGCCGATGCGCTGCAGCTTGACCCGTTGACACGGGATCGCATGCCGGAAGGGATCCGTCACGTCAGGGCCGACCTGTCCGAAATCGAGGCCCTGGACACGGCCGGTGCCTGGATACTCTGGCGCTGGGGTCAGGAATTCCGCGAACATGGCATTGACACCGAGATGATCGCGGCTCGGCCGGAGGACGAGACCCTGTTCGATCTCGTCGAGACGTCCCAGTGCACGGCCGATGACACGGTGCGTGAACGGCCCCATGCCTTCACCGAGCTACTGGAGGACATGGGCCGGACGACTTTCTGGGCCGTTGGCGAGCTCACGAAGACGTTCAATTTCCTTGGCCAGGCCATGGTCACCTTTGCCTGGACGGCGGTCCGCCCGCGCACCTGGCGGACCAAGGCGCTGGTGAACCAGATCGAGCAGACGGGAATCCGCGCGTTGCCGATCGTCGGCCTGTTGTCCTTCCTGGTCGGCGTCGTGATGGCCTATCAGGGGTCGGTTCAGCTGGCCGTCTTCGGGGCGCAGGTCTTCACGGTCGACTTTGTCGGGATCGCGACCTTGCGCGAGATCGGCGTCCTGATGACGGCGATCATGGTGGCCGGCCGGTCGGGGTCCGCCTTTACCGCACAGATCGGTACGATGAAGGTCAGTGAGGAGGTCGATGCGATCGAAACCCTCGGGCTGGACCCGATTTCAGGTCCTGGTTCTTCCTCGGCTTCTGGCCCTGATCATCACATTGCCGCTGTTGACCTTTTGGGCGGATATCATGGGGGTGCTCGGCGGGGCTGTCATGATCATCTTCGACCTGGGCATGTCGCCGACCCAGTTCCTCACCCGCCTGCAGGGGGCGATCGGCTACAACCATTTCTTTGTCGGAATCGTCAAAGCGCCCGTCTTTGCCATCATCATCGCGCTGGTGGGCTGCCACGAAGGTCTCGTCACGAAACGAAACGCGGAAAGCGTCGGCAGCCAGACCACTTTGTCCGTCGTCCAATCCATCTTCATGGTGATTGTTGCCGACGCGCTCTTTTCCATCATGTTCTCCGTGTTGGGGATCTGACTCCGTGGACGGGCTGCACCAGGACCAGAATGCGGTCATATCGATCCGGGGCCTGAAGAATCAGTTCGGCACCCAGGTCGTGCACGACGGCTTGGATCTGGACGTTCGTCCCGGCGAGATCCTGGGGGTCGTCGGGGGGTCGGGAACCGGCAAGACGGTTCTGCTGCACACGATCATCGGGCTGAACATCCCTGCGGAGGGGGAAATCAGCTTGATGGGTGAGTACGTCCGCCGCGCCAGTGATCAAACGATGAAAAGGCTGCGGTCGACCTATGGTGTCTTGTTCCAAGGCGGTGCCTTGTTTTCCTCGCTGACCGTCGCCGAGAACATCCAGGTCCCGATGTACGAACATGCAAACCTGTCCAAACAGCTGATGGACTAGCTGGCGGCCTTGAAGGTCCAGCTGGTCGGCCTGCCGCCGAATGCGGCCAACAAGTACCCGTCTGAGCTTTCCGGCGGGATGGTGAAGCGGGCGGCTCTGGCGCGGGCCTTGTCGATGGACCCCCACGTCGTCTTTCTGGACGAACCCACGTCGGGATTGGACCCGATCGGTGCCGCGGCCTTCGACAATCTGATCCGGAGCCTGCAGCGGAGCCTTGGGATTTCGGTCTTTATGATCACCCACGACCTTGACTCGCTGGCAGCGATTTGCGACCGAATTGCCGTGCTAGTCGATAAGAAGATCCATGTCGGAACCATGGAGGAGATCGTGAACGATCCCCATCCGTGGATTCAGGAGTACTTTAACGGCCCCAGAGGGCGCGCAGCGCTCCAGGGGCACATGCGGGCCGAAGGGGGGTAGGAACGCATGGAAACGCGTGCCAGCTACGTCCTTGTCGGCATCTTCGTGATGGTGTTCGCGTTCGGCGTCATCGTCGCCCTGATCTGGCTGGGCGGACAGGCCGGACAGCAAAGACTCGTCGAATACGAGGTCCAATTCACGGATCCCGTCTCCGGCCTGGGCAACGGGGCGTCGGTTCAGTATCGCGGCGTGCCGGTCGGCCAGGTGACCGACATCCAGATCGACGACAAAGACCCCAAGCTGATCCGGGTTCGCATCCAGGTTCGCGACACAACGCCTCTCAAAGAAGATGCCTTCGCGACATTGCAATACCAGGGAATTACGGGCGTGGCTTTCGTCCAGTTGCGAGGCGGAACGCCCGAAGCGCCGCGGCTGATATCCCCGGGGCCTGATGGAAAGCCGGCGGTCATCAAGGCGGAGTCATCGGGATTGGCGGAGCTTGTTGAGAAGGCTCCCGAGCTGTTCTCAAGCGTCAACGAACTCGTGGACCGTGCCGCCAAGGTTCTGGACGAGAAGAATAGGCAGTCAATTGCGGGCATCCTTTCCGACGTGGATACGTGGACGGACGCGCTGGCCGACGGCAAACAGGACACGCGGTAGATTCTGGCCGACGGGGCCGTCGCCATGTCGAATTTCCGTAACCTGACGGACGATATCGAAGCCGACCGCGAAGTCATTCGCGAGAGGATCAAGACCATCACCAATAATCTGAACACCTTGCTCGAAGACGCCCAGCCGATGGTGCAGGATGCGGATATCGCTTTTCAGGAATACACCGTGCTGGCCAAGGATCTGCAGATCACGGCGGAAGAGGTGAACGGGTTCCTGATTCGCAACAGGGAGCCGCTGGACGCTTTCGCCGAGAACGGCCTGCTTGAGATCACGCTGTTCTTCTCTGAAGCGCGCTCGCTTGCCGCCTCGGTCCAGCGTGTGGTGGACGATTTCGGTCGCGATCCGGCCCGCTTCCTGTTCGGCGACCAGCAAAAGGGATTTGAGGCGCCATGATGTTGAAGAAGCCGCGTTTACGCTCGGGGCTGGCGGCGGTCGCAGCGGCGGCCATCGGGCTGGCTGCCTGTTCGCTCGAGCTGCCCGGTCAGGGCGACCCGCCGCGGCAGTTCGTGCTCACCCCGAAAAGCACCTATGACGAGGATGTTCCCTCAGTCGAGTGGCAGCTCCTGGTGGACAAGCCGGTCGCCAAGGCAGGCGTGGATACCTCGCGGATCGCCCTGCGCCACAGTGCCATCCAGTTCGATTATTTCGGCGATGCCGCGTGGATGGACACCGCACCGGGCATGGTACAGGCGCTGCTTGTGGAGTCATTCGAGAATTCGGGCCGGATCATCGGAGTCAGCCGGTTCGCGATCGGCGTGAAGTCGGATTTCGTACTCACCACGGAGTTGCGCCATTTCTGGGCCGAGTATCAGGGCCCGAAACCGGTGGAAGGCCCCAATGCCCGGCAGAGAAACAAAGAGGCGCCGAAAGTCCGGGTTTCTGTGATCGCCAAGCTGATCCAGATGCCGCGCCGCGATATCATCGCCTCGCAGCGGTTCGATACCCTGATTGAGGCGAAAGGGCCGGAGATGCTCTCGATCGTCGAAGCGTTCGACGAGGCCATCGGAAAGGTGATGAAACGGCTGGTGACCTGGACGCTCGAACAGGGCCAACTGAACACAACCTCCTGACCGGTTCCGCTCCTCGATTGCCTGTTTCTAGTCATGGCCCACAAGAGATGACTCATATATTCCACCGACAGCCGCGCGCGCAGCTCCCCGTCGCCGTTAAAGGGGACGGCTGCTATATCGTAGACCAGACCGGCAAGCGCTACCTGGACGCCTCCGGCGGTGCTGCGGTGTCATGCCTCGGGCATTCCCATCCGGCCGTGATTGCGGCAATCAAGCAGCAGCTCGACACGATCGCCTTTGCCCATTCCGCGTTCTTCTCCTCCGAGCCCGCCGAAGCCCTGGCCGACTTCCTGGTGGACCGGGCGCCGGGCGACCTGAACCGGGTCTATTTCGTGTCCGGCGGTTCCGAGGCGATGGAGGCGGCGCTGAAACTGGCCCGGCAGTACTTCATCGAAACCGGCGCGCCCGAACGCCGCCACGTGATCGCGCGGCGCCAGAGCTATCACGGCAACACCCTGGGCGCGCTGGCGGCCGGCGGCAACCTCTGGCGGCGCGAGCCGTTCGAGCCGCTGTTGGTGGAGACCCATCATATCGCGCCCTGCTATTCCTACCGCGACCGCCGGGCAGAGGAAACGGAGGAGGCCTACGGGCTGCGTGTGGCGAACGAGCTGGAGAAGCGTGTCCTGGTACTCGGTCCCGAGACTGTCATGGCTTTCGTCGCCGAACCTGTCGTCGGCGCCACCGCCGGCGCCCTGGCACCGGTTCCCGGATACTTCAAGCGGATCCGGGAGATCTGCTACCGGCACGGCATCCTGTTGATCCTGGATGAGGTGATGTGCGGCATGGGGCGGACGGGAACGCTGTTCGCCTGCGAACAAGACGGTATCGCCCCGGACCTCTTGGCCACGGCAAAGGGCCTCGGCGCCGGGTATCAGCCGATTGGCGCGCTTTTCGTGTCCGAGGCGGTTTATCAGGCGGTCCTGTCGGGGTCGGGGTTCTTCCAGCATGGCCACACCTATATGGGGCATTCGACCGCCTGTGCGGCGGCCTTGGCGGTGCAGCGGACGATCGAGGGCGAGGGCCTGCTGGAGAACGTCCGGACGATGGGCGACCGGTTGAACGAAGCCCTGCACGATCGGTTCGGCAATCACCACAATGTAGGCGACATCCGCGGTCGGGGCCTGTTTCGAGGGCTTGAGCTGGTCGCCCACCGCGCCAGCCGGGAGCCCATTCCGCCCGAACTCCAGTTGCATGCGCGGATCAAGACGGAGGCGATGGCGAACGGTTTGATCTGCTATCCAGGCGGCGGGACGATCGATGGAAAGCGCGGTAACCACATTCTTCTGGCGCCTCCTTTCATCATGGGGTCGGATCAGGTCGATGAACTGGTGGACAAGCTTGGCCGTTCGGTCGATGCCGCACTCGCGTCCCTTCCACGGGCGGCGGAATGACGGATCAGACCCCTGCGGTCATCATGGTCGCGCCGAACGGCGCCCGAAAGACACCAGCGGACCATCCGGCCCTGCCGGTCACGCCGGACGCGGTGGCACGGACGGCGGCCGAATGCGCGGAGGCCGGCGCCTCGGCCCTGCACCTGCATGTCCGCGATGCCGCCATGGAGCACTCATTGGACCCGGAGCTCTATCGCGCAGCGATCGCCGCGGTCCGGCGCGAGGCCGGGGCCGGTTTCATCATTCAGATTACGACCGAGGCCGTTGGGCGGTGCGCTCCGGACCAACAGATGAGCTGTGTGCGGGACGTCAGGCCCGAAGCGGCCTCGCTCGCCGTCCGCGAGCTTTGCCCCGATGCCGAAAGTGAGGCCGGGTTCGGCGCCTTTTGCGAGTGGATGGGGCGCGAACGCGTGGCGCCCCAGTTCATTCTTTATGATGCGGCTGATGTTGAGCGGTTCAGGGACTTGCGCCGCCGCGGTGTCATTGCCCTTGACAGACCCTTCGTTCTATACGTGCTGGGCCGGTACGCTGCCGGACAGCAGTCAGATCCCGTGGACGTCTTGCCGTTCATTCATGCGGCGGGCGACGACGCCCTTGACTGGGCGGTGTGTGCGTTCGGCCGTCGCGAGGCGGCCTGCGCTGCTGCTGTCGCCCTTGACGGACATGCCCGAGTTGGTTTTGAAAACAACATGTTGCTGGTGGACGGTCGGACCGCACCCGACAATGCGGCCTTGGTCGCACAGGCCGTTCGGGCCGCGGAGTTGATTGGTCGCCCTGTCGCATCGCCGGCAGCAGCAAGGCAATTACTGGGAGTAGGCCCTTGATGGTTTCGGTTCTTCGGCGCGTTGTTGCGGGCTTCGCCCTGGCCCTTTCGCTTTTCACGTCGGGGTCGGCGCAGGACGCGCTTGATCGCGCGTCGGCGGTCGTTGTCGGCGGTGGACAGCCTTTCGGGCTGTATTTTCCCGCGGCCGGCGCCGTTTGCTATCTGTATAGCCGTTCCAGCGCTTCGGGACGCTGTCTTGTGGATACCTTCGCCGATTCGGGCGAGGCCCTGCAGGCTCTGGCCGACGGGCGTGTCGACTTCGCCGTCGTTCAGTCCGACTGGCAACAACATGCCGTCAAGGGCACCAGTCGTTTCCGCGCCGATGGCCCGGACGAAGGCCTTCGGGCCGTGTTCTCCCTGCACGGCGAGGCGGTCACCTTGGTCGCGCGGCGAACCGCCGGGATCAAGACCATCGCAGACTTGCGGGGCAAGCAGGTCGACCTGGGACCGGACGAGACTTATCGTAGCCTTTTCATGGACATGATCCTGGCGGCGGAAGGGATGGAAAGGGACGACCTGGCAGGGTCCTCCGGTCTCTCGCTTGCCGCCGGGCTGGCGAAGCTGTGTGAGGGAACGCTGGACGCGGTGTCCGTCGTCGCCGCCCATCCGAATGGCGTGCTGGCTGAGGCATTGGCCCGCTGCGACCTGGAGATCGTGCCGCTGACCGGACCTGCCATCGACAAGCTTCTGCGTGCCGGGCGTGGCCTTAGTGCGATCACGATCCCTGCCGACCTCTACCGGGGACAGGGCAGGGAAATCCGGACCTTCGGTCTGAGGGCGACCCTGGTGACCCGGGATACGCAACCCGAGGATGTGGTCGCCAGGATCGCCTCCTCAACCATGGAAGGCCTGTCCTGGCTGCGGGGACGCCACCCCGCCTTCACTCCGCTTGACCCGAAAACGATGGCGGTTTCCGGGCTTTCTGCGCCATTGCACGACGGGGCGGCGGGGGTCTACCGGGAGAAGGGCCTGCGCTAGGGCCTGTGGCATGTCGCAAGGCGTGTTGACGTGCCCATCCGGTGCCGTGCATAGTCCGAAAAAACAACGCTTAATCAAGGCGCATGGAGCAAACGTGCCGCCGGCCCTGCCTGTTGGTCGCAGTTGCCGGTTCGTTCTGCGACACATGCGTGCGCCGAAAATGCAGGGAGCGTCGGAAACCTGATCACTGTCATCCCAGGCAGAGCGGCCAGACATGTCGTCCCGTCGGCATCCGGAAGGACGAAGTGCGCGCGTGCGCAGCCTGGAATGGACGACATGCTGGCAAACCCAATTCCCGGACCTTCTGGTCCGGCGTGGGGACCGCCGTTCCCGGCGGGCCTCGATTCCTTGGCCGGAGGTAAAGGGAGGGCCCCGGGCCTACCGGACCATCACAACAACAAGATCGAAACAGAGTAGGACCGAAGGAGTTAGATCATGTTCGCAAGGAAGCTTTTGGCTGTTACCGCCATTGCGGCGGCTGCGTTTGGTTTTTCGTCGGATGAATCGGTGGCGCAGGATAAGTTCGTCACCATCGGAACCGGCGGTCAGACCGGCGTCTACTATCAGGTCGGTGGCGCAATATGCCGGCTGGTGAACCGCGGTACCAAGGACCACGGGATCAAGTGCACGCACACCACTGGCGGTTCGGTCGCCAACATCAATGGCGTTCGAGCCGGCGACCTTGACATGGGCGTCGCCCAGTCCGACTGGCAGTTCCATGCCTACAACGGCACGGCGCCCGACAAGTTCCCGGATGGGGCGTTCAAGGATCTGCGCGCGGTTTTCTCCGTTCACCCTGAGCCGTTCACGGTGCTGGCCCGCAAGGATGCCAACATCATGAAGTTCGAGGACCTCAAGGGTAAGCGCGTGAATGTGGGCAATCCCGGTTCGGGCAGCGCGGCACGATGGAAGTCGTGATGGAGAAGTACGGTTGGACCATGGACGACTTCAAGCTCGCCTCCGAGCTGAAATCCGCCGAACAGGCGCAGGCCCTGTGCGACAACAAGATCGATGCGATCGTCTTCACTGTCGGCCATCCCAACGGATCGATCAAGGAAGCGACCACATCGTGTGAGTCCAACCTGGTCAATGTGGACGGCGACATCATCCAAAAGCTGGCCAACGACAATGACTACTACGCGATGACGACGATTCCCGGTGGCATGTATACGGGCTCGGACAATGACACCACCACGTTCGGTGTCGGCGCCACGTTCGTGACATCGACCAAAACCGACGAAGAGACGGTCTATCAGATGGTCAGGGCCGTCTTCGAGAACTTCAGCCGGTTCAAGAAGCTGCATGCGGCGTTCGCGAACCTCGAAGAGTCGAAGATGATCACCAACAACCTGTCCGCGCCGCTGCATACGGGTGCGGAGCGTTACTACAAAGAACGCGGCTGGATGTAGCCGGTTCGAGCGGGCGGGGCGATTGCCCCGCCAGCGTCGTATTTGCGGTGGCTTTCACGTGCAAAGCCTGTCTTTTGTTCTGATTCATGGCTGCGGAGGTACGCCAGGGACGGCATTGACGTCCCCGGGCGGCGGGGAGGCCGGAGCCGCGCCTAAGGCGGGGATGGCATGAGCGAACAGACAAGACCCGGCACGCAGATGTCGGACGACGAACTGCAGGATCTGGTTGCATCGACCGACACCGGAGGACGGGATCCTGCAAACAAGGCCGTTGCCAAGTTCGTGGCCGGCGTGGCCTTGGCTTGGTCCCTGTTCCAGCTTTGGTATGCCTCGCCTTTGCCCTTTACGGTCGGGATCGGTGTCTTCAACGATACCGAAGCGCGCTCCATCCACCTGGCTTTCGCCACGTTCCTGGCCTATCTGGCGTTTCCCGCGCTGCGCCGTTCGCCGCGCGACCGGATACCCATCCAGTACTGGGTACTGGCGCTGGCCGCGGCGTTCTGCACGGGCTACCTGTTCCTTTTCTACGAACAGCTCTCTGACCGTCCCAACAATCCGAATTCCACTGACATCGCGGTCGCGGTTGTCGGCATGTTGTTGCTGCTGGAAGCAACCCGGCGGGCCTTGGGGCCGCCGCTGATGGTGGTCGCCATTGTCTTTCTGCTCTACACCTTCGGTGGCCAGAACATGCCGGGGATCCTGGCCTGGAAGGGGGCGAGCTTCGGTGCCGTCGCCTACCACCAGTGGATCTCCACCGAAGGCGTGTTCGGCATTGCGCTGGGCGTGTCCACCAGCTTCGTCTTCCTGTTCGTGTTGTTCGGTGCCCTCCTGGATACCGCCGGGGCCGGCAACTATTTCATCAAGGTGGCCTTTTCCCTGTTGGGGCACTATCGCGGCGGCCCGGCCAAGGCCGCAGTGGTGGCGTCGGCGATGACCGGCCTGATTTCGGGTTCCTCGATCGCCAACGTGGTGACGACCGGCACTTTCACCATTCCGATGATGAAGCGGGTCGGGTTCTCGCCCGAGAAGGGCGGTGCCGTGGAGGTGGCGTCCTCGGTCAACGGACAGATCATGCCACCGGTGATGGGCGCGGCGGCCTTTCTGATGGTCGAGTATATCGGCATCACCTATTTCGAGGTGGTGACCCATGCCTTCCTGCCCGCGCTGATCTCCTACATCGCGCTGGTCTATATCGTGCACTTGGAGGCCATGAAGGCCGACATGAAAGGGTTGCCCCGGCGCAGCGCGCCCAGCCCACTGCTGATCGCGGTCATGCGCTTTGTGCTTGGTTTCCTGGGTATCGCGACCGTCGCCTACGCCGTCTATTACGGCCTCGGCTGGCTGAAGCCGGTGGCCGGAGACGCCGCATCATGGATCATCGCCGCGGCCCTTGCGATCGTCTATGTGGGGCTGATCAAGTATTGTGCGCGCTATCCTGAACTTCCGCTGGACGACCCCAACTCTCCCATCGTCGAACTGCCCGAGGTTGGTCCCACGGTGAAGTCGGGGCTGCACTACCTGCTGCCGGTTGTCGTGTTGGTCTGGTGCCTGATGGTGGAGCGGCTGTCGCCTGGCCTGTCGGCATTCTGGGCTACGGCGTTTCTCATTTTCATCCTGATCACGCAACGGCCGCTGTTTTCCTTGTTCAGGGGCGACGGGGAGCTCAATGCGGCGGCGCGGCGCGGCTTTGACGAACTCATCAACGGCCTCGTCGTCGGTGCCCGCAACATGATCGGCATCGGCATCGCCACGGCGGCGGCCGGCATCATCGTCGGCACCGTCTCGCAAACGGGCGTCGGCTTGGTCCTGGCCAACCTGGTGGAAATCCTGTCGCTGGGCAATGTGCTGCTGATGCTGGTGCTGACCGCGGTGCTGAGCCTGATCCTCGGAATGGGCCTGCCGACCACCGCCAAGTACATCGTCGTGTCGTCGCTGCTGGCACCGGTCATCGTGACCCTGGGCCAGCAGTCCGGCCTGATCGTTCCGCTTGTGGCGGTGCACCTGTTCGTTTTCTATTTCGGCATCATGGCGGACGTCACGCCGCCGGTGGGACTGGCCTCCTTCGCGGCCGCGGCGGTCTCGGGGGGGGCGACCCCATCCGGACCGGCTTCGTGGCTTTCTTCTATTCGCTGCGCACGGCCTTGCTGCCTTTCCTGTTCATCTTCAACACCGATCTCCTGCTGATCAATGTCACCTGGATCGAAGGGGCACTCGTCTTTGTCGTTGCAACCGCGGCGATGCTGGTCTTCGCCGCAGCGACCCAGGGCTTCTTCTTCGCCCGTAACAGAGTTTACGAGACCGTGATTCTGATCCTTGTGGCCTTCACGCTATTCCGGCCGGGATTCTGGATGGACATGATCTCACCGCCGTTCGATGAACGGCCGGCGGCGGAGCTTGAGACGGTCGCCGACGGGCTTGCGGCAGGCGATGAAATCCGGCTCAGGATCTTCGGCGAAGACGCGGTCGGAAATCCGCGGACGTTCGTCGCCATCCTTCCGCTGGGTGAGGGCGACACCGGTGCGGACCGTCTGTTCGAGGCCGGCATCGAAGTACTCGAGATGGATGGCCAGTGGATTATCGACAATGTAACCTTTGACTCGCCGGCCCAGGCGGCCGGACTGGATTTCGACCAGGTCGTCGAAGTCGTGCTCGCGCCGGCGGACCAGCCGGCCAAGCAGCTGATGTATATCCCGGCCGTTCTGATACTGGCGCTGGTCGTCGTCGTACAGCGGCGCCGGCGGGCGGCCGAGCTCGCATAACGGAAGGACCATACGGAGCCGATAGATGTACAAAGACATCCTGATGCCGATCGACCTGGGCGACGAGAATTCGTGGCGCGCGCTGCCGGTCTGCATCGAATACGCCAAGGCGTTCGGATCGACCCTGCACGTGGTGACGGTCGTGCCGGACTTCGGCATGAGCATCGTCGGATCGTTATTCCCGGCTAACTTCGAACACCAGGCGCTGACGCGGGCGAATGAAGCCCTGCACAAGTGGGTGACCGATAACGTGCCTCAGGGGATCTCGGTCCAGCACATCGTAGCGCACGGGGCGGCATATGAAGAGATCCTGAGGGTGTCCGAGGAGATCAAATGCGACCTGATCGTCATGGCCTCGCATCGGCCCAAGCCTGAGGACTACCTGATCGGCCCGAACGCCGCGCGTGTCGTCCGCCACGCCAACTGCTCGGTCCTGGTCGTGCGCGAGTAACGCCTCGTCGGCACGGAATGGTGACAAGAACACGGGTTGTGCCGGTCGCGGCGGCCGTTTTGCTTGCGCTGGTGACGGCGAGGGCGGCCGCATCCGACCCGCTGCCGGTCCCGGATGTGGCCACGATCCCGGCCGGCCCTTCCCTTCGGGGTTCCGACCGTGCCGAGCGGGACATGGCATACGGGCTGGACGAGGCCGCATACGGGCACGACGTGACCCGGCGACAAGGGTGGTACGAAAGCGAGTATGCGCGCGCGCCACTGGAGCTTGAGCCCTACCAGATCACGGTCACTCCCGTCACCAATCGCCAATACGCTGTGTTCGTTCGCGACACCGGGTATCCCGCACCCGATGTGGATCCCACAACATGGCAGTCATACGGTCTGATTCATCCCTACGCGCGGACCCGGCGCCATGCCTGGACAGGTGGGGCGTTGCCGCCCGGACGAGAAGACCACCCGGTGGTGCTGGTCTCCCAGGCCGATGCCCAGGCCTATGCGGCATGGCTGTCGCGCCGGACGGGTGCCCGATGGCGGCTGCCGTGGGAGGCTGAGTGGGAGAAGGCCGTCCGGGGCACCGACGGCCGTGCCTTTCCCTGGGGCCGGACGTTCGCGCCGGGTCGGCTCAACAGCCATGATGCCGGCCCGTTCGATACCACCCCGGTTGGGGCCTTTCCGTCCGGTGCCGGCCCGTTCGGGCTGCTGGATGGTGCCGGCCAGGTCTTCGAATGGACGCGCTCGAAGACCTCGAGTGGACGGGTGATCGTCAAGGGCGGTTCCTGGGACGACAAGGGGTGCGGCGTCTGCCGTCCGGCAGCACGGCACGGCCGCCCGGCCGACCTCAAGCACATCCTGGTCGGGTTCCGGCTGGTCCGGGAGCTGCCGCGATGAGGCGCCCGGCTGCGCCCTCTCGAAAGCGTGATATGGCCCAGGGACTTGCCGGACTTATGTAAATGGCGACATGTTGGACACCATAAATACCGAACCGAACACGACCGAAGGGATCTTGTCGATTGATCCCATCGACATGAATGAACTGCCGACCGGGACCTTGCGGGAAATGCTGGCCGCCGGGGACGTCGTGGCGAATTGTCACCGTGTCTTGTCGAACACCGGAGACAACATCGTCGGGGAACTGATCAAGGACGCCGGCACGTTTTACGAGTGGCAGCATTACCCCGACGGCGACGTCTACGACCGCGGGACCCATGCGCAGTACTACTATCACGCCCACCTCAAGGAAGAACGGATCGGCGAGCATGGCCATTTCCACACCTTCCTGCGGCCCAAGGGCATGCCCAAGAATGTCCATCCGTCGCGTGCCGTGCCCGACTATCGTTCACCCCGCGAAGACAACGAGGCCCTCAGCCACCTGATTGCCGTCTCCATGGACCGACAGGGTTCCCGATCAGGCTGTTCACTGCAAACCGCTGGGTTACCGGTGAATTCTGGTATCGGGCGTCGGACGTGGTCCGAATGGTGGAACGGTTCCAAATCGACCATGCCCAGCCGTCCCGGCCCGTGAACATGTGGATCAGCGCCATGCTGACCTTGTTCAGCCCGCAGATCAGGGCATTGATCCTGCAGCGCGATGTTGCGGTTGCCCAGTGGCAGCGGCTCAAGAAGCCCGACAACGTCTACGAGGACCGGTCGCTGGAGGTCACCTCGGAGGTGGCAATCGAGGTCGACCAACAGGTCGAGGCCATTCGTGCGGCCTTGGCCGGGCGCCCGAAGGAATAGGCCGAACTCCTCAAAATCGAAGGCCCTCTCCGTGGGAAGAGGGGCCTTGTAAAGAGCCTTTCCGGTGCCTTCTCCAAGGGGAGGAGCCAACCGGTCTGTATGATCATGCGAAGACGTCGATCACCTGGCCAATTGTCCGGGTCTGTTCCGACTGGTCCGATTCGCTGCCGCTGACTTCGGCGTTCGAATTCTCGTCGCGCACCGCCTGGTTGGTCTGCTCGGGGCGGACCGGCTCGGCGGCGTCGGCTGCAGCTGTGGCGTTCGCCGCCGGGACCGGTGGCTCGCCGACAGCGGGCGTCGGCTGAGCAGGCTGGGCCTCGTTCGGACGGGCCGTCGCCGCGCGGTCATTGGCCGAGGCTTCCCGGCCCTCCGCCGCTGCAGGGACACCAGGCTGGGGCGCGACTGTGGGCGACCCTTCCGCCTGCGCCCGGGCCGCGATCTGCGCCTCCGGGCTGATAAACACCGTGTCGGACGGACGGTCCGTTCCCCCGGCGGTGAAGTCACCCGTACTTGCCACATTCCGTTGCCCGTCGCCGTCGTTTGCCGTCTGCGGCGACTGCGTGACCTGTTGCTCCGCCTGTGCCGCGTCGTTGCGTACCGGCGTCGCCGTGTTGTCCTCAACGCGCGCATCCTCACGCGCGGGCCTGTTCAACCTGCCGTTCTCTTCTGGCGGGAGGCTTCCCTTGGTCACGGAAAACTCCGCACCGCCGATCCCAGATACGTCTGCCATGTCTCTACCGTTCGTTCATGCCCGCCGCCCGCACAGGGCGGTCCGGCTGCGATTATGGGACTGCGAACGTCTTCTGGGCTCTGCCCCACGCAGGGCCGGGTCCTTCTGGATCCCGGTGCCGCGCCCGTTGCCGGCCGCGGCGCAGATCTCGCCCTCTCTCTCCAACACATGAGTATAAGTTAATGTGGCCAAGTTTTCAAGAATTCGGGTCGAAATATCATTTAAAATGCGCGATATTATTTACCGATTATTATGGTTAATATTCAGTCAACATCAGGTTCATCAAGGGCTCTGGGGTCCAGGGCGTCCTGCAGGCCGTCACCCAGGAAATTGAAGGCGATCACCGTGGCGAAAATCAGCGCACCCGGCCAGAAGGCGATTTCCGGTGTATCCCAGATCAGGTCCTGGGCATTGGTCAGCATGTTGCCCCAGCTCGGCACCGGCGGCTGGATGCCCAGGCCCAGGAAGCTCAGCACCGACTCGAACAGGATGATATTTCCCACAGACAGCGTGGTCGCGACGATGATGGGGGAGACCACGTTGGGCAGGATGTGGACCCGGGCGATGCGCCAGGGGGTCGCGCCCTGCGCCTCGGCGGCCCGGACGAATTCCCGCGCCCGCATTGACAGGGTCTCGGCACGGACCAACCGGGCGACGGTGGTCCAGCCCACAAGTGTGATGATGGCGATAATCCGGTAGAGGCTGACCGCTTCGGAGGCAACCAGCCGCTCTGGAAGGCCCAGCTTGCCCAGATCGATGGCCGCAAGAACGATCAGAAGCGGCAGCACCGGAAGCGATATCACGCCGTCGGTGAACCGCATCAATAAGGCATCGATCCGTCCGCCATAAAACCCAGCCGCCAGGCCGATGGCCGTGCCGATAATGGCCGATGCCGCGGCGGCGGCAAGACCCACGGACAGCGAGATCCGGCCCCCATAGAGAAGCCGCGCCAGCAGATCGCGTCCCAGCTCGTCGGTTCCCAGCCAGTGTTGGGTCGAAGGCGGAGCCAGCCTATTGAACAGGTCGGCGGCCTCTGCATCGACACCCAGCGCGGCCTCGATGGCAGGGGCGAAGACCGACAGCAGGCCGAGCACCACCAGCACGCCGGCACTGGCGATGGCCAGGCGATGACGCAGGAAGCGCCGCCGTGGCGAGTCGGGAGAGGGCAGGGCGCTGCTGTGCACGCTCATCGGGTCGCCTCCCGTCCCACGAAGGAAACCCGCGGGTCGAGCGCCACATAGGCAATGTCGGCCAGGAAATTCCCGAACAGGGTCAGCGCCGTCGCCAGCAGCAGCCCGACGAGCGCCAGGTTATAGTCGCTTCCCAGGATCGCGTCGTAGATGGTCTTGCCCATGCCCAGCCAGGCGAACATGGTCTCGGTGATCAAGGCTCCCGAGAAAAGCCCGCCAAAGCTGAGGGCGATGACCGTGGCCAGCGGGATCAGGGCGTTTCGAAGCGCGTGGCCGACCACAACGCGCACCGATGCCGCACCCTTGGCGCGCGCGGTGCGGATGAAATCCTGCCGCATGGTCTGCAGCATCGCCGCGCGCATGAAGCGGATGAAGGACCCCACCGAAAGGATGGTCAGGGTCAGGACCGGAAGAACCAGGTTGGGCAGGCGTTCCGCCAGGCCGGCGCCGGGTGCACCCATGCCGCCAGCCGGCAGCCAGTTCAACTGGACGGCAAACAGGATGATCAGCATCAGGGCCAGCCAGAACGGCGGAACCGAGATGCCGGCAAAGCAGAAGAGGTTGATCCCGTAGTCCAGCAGCGAGTAGCGCTTGATCGCCGCGAGAATGCCGAGGGGAATGGCCAGCGCGATGGCCAGCGCCAGACTGAGACCCAACAGGACGACGGTGTTGCCCAGCCGCGGCCACAGGACCTCGGTGACGGGCCGGGTGTGCAGACGGGAATAGCCGAAATCGCCGCTCAGCGCATTGGCTGCCCAGGCCAGATAGCGCTGGAAGATCGGCTGGTCCAAGCCGTAAAGCGTCTTCAAACGGGCTGCGTCCGCCGGGCTGAGATCCGGGTTTGCCATGACCATGATGTCGATCGGATCGCCCGGCATCAGCCCGATCAGGCCATAGGTCGCAAACGAGATCAGGGCGAGCACGACGAGGCTTTCGAAAAGCCGGCCCACGATAAAACGCAGCATGCCTGGACGTACGACCCCTGTCTGCGGTGCGTCGGCCCGATGCGGCCGTGGCCGACAGTCTAGGGCGGCCGGCGGGATTTGCCATCCCCGGATTGGTCGCCATGGCGCTTGCGGTATGTCAACGCCGCCCCCGCAGCGGAATGATCCAATGCCAGGCTTGGAGGAGACCCGGGATGTCACAGGCCTCTATCGTGATCAGGACCGAGCACCGGAACCTGGCCTCGGTTCTTAACTGTCTGCGCAACGTCGTGCGCGATATTGACGAACACGGGTCCGTGCCCAATTTCGACCTGTTCGACAGTATCTATGACTATATCGAGCGGTTCCTGAATACCTATCACCATCCAAAGGAAAACGACTACCTGTTCAAGGCGCTGCGCCGGCGCGATCCCGACATGTCGGGCACGCTGGACGAGTTGGAAACCCAGCACAAGCGCCATGCACCGCTGCTGCGCGAACTTCGCGACAAGACCGAGGACTACCGGGAAGGCGGCGCCCAGTCTTTCGGTCCGTTCAAGAAAGCGGTCGAGACCTATTTGCAGGCGGAATGGGATCATATGCGCCTGGAAGAAGACGCCGTGCTGCCGGCCGCGGAGAAGGCTCTGTCGGCGCAGGACTGGCAGGAGATCGACGCCGCCTTCCTTGCTAACGAAGACCCGATTTTCGGCGACCGTCCAAAGGCCGAGTTCAAGGCGCTGTTGCACCGGATCGCGTCCGCCGCACCGGCTCCTTATGGTCTGGGGGCAGGGCGCGACGCCGGGGCCTAGGCGGGGCGATTCCGGGGGCTTTGTCCCCGAAGAGGGCCGTGCGGGCTAGTCGGATCCGGCTCCGCCGTACGGAGCCGCACTGGCGGCAGTCACGTGATCTGTCTGCCCTGTCGCCGTCCGCAACCAGCGCGACAGAACCCGATGCAGGTCGTCCTGGGTGAACGGCTTGCTGATGAAGTCGTCCATGCCAGCTGCAAGGCAGCGGTCGCGGTCGTCCTTAAAGGCGTTTGCGGTCTGTGCAATGATGGGCAGGCGAGCGGCATGTCCGTTGCTCTGTTCGCGAGCGCGAATGATCTGTGCCGCCTCGAAGCCGTCGATGTCGGGCATGTCGCAATCCAGTAGCAGAGCGTCGAAGTCCCTCTTCGAGACAGAATCGACGGCCGACCGTCCGGTTCCGACGATTTCAACCCTGAAACCGAGGTTCTCCAGCATCGCGTTGGTCACCGCCTGATTGACGGGGTTGTCCTCCGCCAGAAGGACGGTGCCGGTCAGTTCGTTCGTCCGCTCCTGGGACTCCTTGAGGTCGGCGGCGTCGGCGCTTTGCGCCGGAACCGTCTCGGTATCCGTTCGCCGCAACGCCACCGTAAAGCGGAACACGGATCCCTTGCCCGGTGCGCTGGTCACGCCCAGATCGCCGTCCATCAACTCCGCGAGTTCCTTGCTGATGGCAAGGCCCAAGCCGGCGCCGCCGCGGTTGAGCGTAGAGCCGGATTCTGCCTGTGTGAAGGCGTTGAAGATCGTTTCCTGGGTTTCCCGGCCAAGTCCCGGTCCGGTATCACGGACATCGAAACACAGCGAGACGCGATCTCCGGCGGTCTCTTCGACCTCAACCGAAAACGAGACACTGCCCTGACTGGTGAACTTGATCGCGTTACCGATCAGGTTGATCAAGATCTGGCCGATCCGGCCTCGGTCGCCGATCATCATGGGAAGTGGGCGGCTCGGCAGTTCCCATTCCAGCTTCAACCCTTTCTTTCTGGCCCGCTCAGAGAACAGGCCCTTCAGGTCGCTGACCAACAGGGGCAGATCGAATTCCTCTTCCTGGAGGTCCAGCTTCCCGGCCTCGATACGGGAGAAATCGAGGACGTCGCTGATGATCGCCTTCAGGATGCGGCCCGAGCGCATGATCGATTCGACCGAGCCCTTTTGCTTATCGTCGAGGCCGGTATAGGAAAGAACCTCGGCCATGCCCAGGACGCCGTAGATCGGCGTGCGGATCTCGTGGCTCATGTGGGCCAGGAACTGGGACTTCGCCTCGCTGGCGGCTTTCGCCTTGTCGGTGGCGGCCTCTAGGGCACGTGCCTTCAATAGCAGGTCTTCCTGGGTGCGATGGAGGTTGGTTCCCATATCCTCCAGGGTCTTGCCCAGTTCGGCGAGTTCATCCTCGGTCTTGACGTTGACGGGCGTCAAGAGCTCGCCCGCCCCCATGGCATGAGCGGCCTTGCGAAGCCGCGACACCGGTGTCAGGACCAGCCGCTTCAGGACAAGCAGGATCAGTATGCTGGTCACAATGATGGTAACGCTGACGACCGCCAGGGCCGCCATGCCCATTGTCCTGCTCGCGGAAATCAGGTCCTCCTGTGGCAGGAGGGCGATCATCTGAAGATTCGGCGTGACCTCACGGACGTGCATCAGCATTTGCGCGCCGCCGCCTTCTGGTTCGTAGGCGACGGCTTCGTCTGTCTGCTTTGCACTGCCGATGGCACGCAGGAAATGGGGTTCGAGGTAGGTTCCGACCTGTGCGGGGTCATGATGAAACAGGATCGTCCCGTCCGACGATGCGAAGACCAATCGGCCGCTCTTGCCGATGATCGTCTCTCGTACCAGGCTCTCCAGATTGCTGAGATCGACCGTGATTGCAAGGAAACCGCGTAGCGGAACATCCGCCAACAGCGGTTCTTTGGCCTGGTCTCGGAGGTAAAGCGGGACTCCCACATGCAGACTGACGGATCCGTCGTCTGGATTGAAATAGAATGACGTAACCGATTTGCCTTTGGAGGCCCTCAGCGCTGGCATGTAAGCTGCGTCCGACTCGTCGTCGCTGGCATTTGCGAGTGCGGTGTCCGCCGACCGGGCATCTTCCATCCCGTTGGGTGTCAGCAAGCGGATCTCCTTGTAGGTGGGATAGCCGCGGCGGATCAGTTCCAGTTCTTCCAGAAGCGCCGGCAGCAAGAGAGAGTATCGTTCGAGGGGATCCTCAGTCAGAACGTATTTCTCCACCAGGTTCAAGCCACTGAACAATTCTGCGTTGGCCCGCGCCGTCGCGATCTCCCGCTTCACGATCTGTTCGATGCGCGCTGGAACGGTTTCGAGTTCCCTGATCAGAAACTGCTCGGAATCGGCTCTCAACTGCACATAGGCAAGCGTGCCAAGCGCCACCAGCGGCGCCACGATCAAGGGCACCACCGCAAGCAGGAGCTTTGTTTGCAGTCGCACGAAACCTGTCCGAAGCTCTCTCGGCCTAGTCCGTCACGTGCGCCCAGATCGTTGCGTAACGACGCATTGCCTGGGCGGACAGCGTTCGGTAGGTCGTGGAGCGTTCGACCAGCTCACTGCTTGGAAAGATCAACTCATCCTCCAAGAACTCGGGGGAGAGATGTTGCTCCGCGCTCCTGTTGGGCGTCGGATAGTAGAGATACTCGGCCAATCTCGCGGCGTTCTCCGGCTCGTTGAGGAAGTTGATGAACTTCCACGCCAGTTCCTTTTTCGGGGAGGACTGCATCACGGCCAGATAGTCGACCCATAGAATGGTGCCCTCCTCCGGGACGACGTAGGTGATGTTCTCGTGATGCCCCTGCACCGCCATTGCATCGCCGTTGTACATCATCACTGCATGCACATCCCCGGTGACAAGGGCCGAGCTTTCATCCAGCGTCACGTAGGAATAGGCCTGGACATACGGCTTTTGCTGCATCAGCAGGGCCTCGGCTTCGGCAAGTTCGCGCGGGTCTTCGGCGTTCGGCGAGTGGCCGAGGGTTGTCAGCGCCATGCCGATCAGGTCGCGCGTATCATCCAGTACGATGATCTTTCCGCGCAGGGACTCGACCGGTTCGAAAAGCTGGCGCCAGCTCGACAGTTCCTTCTCGACCAGGTCTGATCGATAGGCGATCCCGAGTGTGCCCCAGAAGTAGGGGACGGCATGATCTTCCGCCGACCGGTGTGCGCTTCTCCAGCGCGGGTCGATGTGCCGCAAGTTGGGGATCCGGTCTGTCTCCAGCGGCGCGACCCAGCCTCGCTTCACATAGGATCCAAGCGTGGTTCCATCGACGATGGCCAGGTCGTAACCGCGACCGTCAGTCTGCAGCACCAGCCGGTCGCGCTCTTCGTCGTTGCCGAAATAGAGCTGTCGCACCCGGACGCCATGGCGTGCTTCGAATTCGGCCACCAAGCCCGGGTCCATATAGTCCGACCAGTTCAGCAGGATCAGCTCCTGTTGATCCGGCGAAACCGTCTTCAGGCCAGTGGCGGCCAGCGCCCCAGAAGCCAGGAGGATGAGGACAAGGAATCCGACGGCAAGATCCGCCAAACGCCGCGTTAGGTTCATCTTTAGGACTCCAATTCTTCCGCGCTCGGACTGACCATTCTCGGACGAGGGAATCGACGGCCCGTGGTGCCCGGCTGGATCCGGCGCTGAATTGCCAGGCAGAGAAGGAACCCGCTCGAAGGGCAGATTGGCCTCACTATCCTTTTACGATCAGACGATTAAGCCCCGATTAAGTGTCGATTGGCGCCACTTGGAGAGCGCCGCGCAGGTCTGGACCTGCGCGCTCTGGGCAGCCTAGGCGCGGTCCGCCGGTGCTACGAGGTTGGCGAACAGCCGGTAGGCGCCTGGCACCAGCTGTTCCAACTGGTGATGCAGCACCAGGCTGGTATGGGTGTGTCGGCCCGCGCCGATCCGGGCCGACAAAAGGGCCCCGTTCAGCGGGGCTTCCCCCGGGTCGGCCATCTCCAACAGGGCTTCGTAGGCAGGGTCCCAGTCGCTGGCGAAATAGAGGCCGCGTTCCTTCTGCCACCCTGCCCAGTCGTCGTCGCCGATCCTATTGGGCAGGTTCAGGAGCGGATGATCGGGAAGCAGATGCCGGACCGATGCGTTCTGGTCGGTCACGCGCCAGCGCACGGACGGGGAGCCGATCGTCAGGGGGCGCGGTGGCGTCGTGTCCGGGTCCCAATTGTCCCAAGGACGGTGATACAGAGTCACAAGGTTGCCGCCCGCTTGCACGAACTCCTTGACCCTGGCATTGGCCGCCGACAGGTCCGGACGTATCCGGTAGGCGAAGACGCCGATCACCAGCGTGTCGAATGCCGAGAGGTCGCCGTAGGCTACGTCGTTCTGGTTCAGGCAGGTCACATCCAGACCGACTTGTCTGAGCCGGTCTGGGACCTGGTCGGCCCCGCCGTCGATATAGGCGATCCGTGTTGCCGCTGGCAGGGCCACATGAGCCGTCTGAACCGTCACCGTGGCCGGGCCAACCGCGTAAGTCTGGCCGGTGTGGGGGTGCGAGAGGAGTGTGACGCATTCGTTCCCTGCCAGCGGTCCGCTGGCCCGGATGGGCATGCTGAACCGGCCGGTTCCGGATCGCTTGTCCGGCGTGACCGTGAAATCCACCTGGCTCGTTGCGCCCACGCTGTCCAGTACAATGTCCGCGCTGCGGGGTTCGACGGCCCACCCGTCGGGCACGTCGACCGCAACGGAGGTGCCGCGGCCTTTCCCGGCGAGGCGTTCCGTCTCGATCCGGAGTGGAATGGGTGCACCCCGCGCTGCGAGATTGTACAGCACGCTGGGCCGGATCGGCCGTAATGAGACCGGCGGAAGGACGGCGACATCCGTGTTCGTCTCGACGAAGGTGGTGACCTCGGTGTCCATTGCTTTCCAGGTGACGGCGCCGAACAGTGTGGCGTTGGGGCCAATAGGCGAGAACCGCCCGCGATATGAAGCTTGCAGCGGCGTGTCATCAGGCACCGCCACCGTGAAGGTGGCCAGAACACTCCCGGCGCGGCGGGTCTGTTCCCACGGTTCTAGCGTCCAGCCGGGCGGTACTTTGACGTCCACATCCGATGTTTCGCACGGAACGGGCCCGTCGAAACGGAAGCTTAGCGTAACGTCCGCCCTCGCCCCGGCCGTCAGGACCGACGGCTGGCAGACAAGCCTGGCTTCCAGTCCGGCGGCCGTCGCGGCGGCCCGCGCAAGCTGTCGCTCCTTGAGTGTCAAGCGGTGCGCGATCGCCTCGGCGATCTCCGGGCCGGGCAGTGATGCCGCGGCAAGGCGGATGCACTGGAGCGCCGCCAGAGTCTCTTTCAAAACCGACTTGGTCTCTGGAAACGCGCTAATGGCATTGACGATGTGCAGTTGCGCCGCATCCAAGGCATCCGCGGCCGGGGTCTCTGGGCACAGCGCGGCGAGGTCTCCGACGGTGCGTGGCAGGCCGTCCAGGATGGAAGACTCGTTTTCCGACAGACCGCGCCTGGCGAATAACCGGTGCAGCGGCAGTGGCTTTGGACCTGGCTCGACCCAGTGCCCCATACCCTGGGTGCGGTGCATGACCCGCGACCATTGGGCGATCTGAGCGTAGGTGGCGCCGTAGACGGGGTCGTGGTCGCCTGCTTCGACAGTGACGGTGGCATTTGGCGGCGGTTCGCTGTCGTCGTAGGCATCGCCGGCACCCGACCAAGCCGGGAGATAGAACTTGGATACCTGCCATGGGCTCAAGCCCGCGTCGATGTGTTCCGGAAAGGCGGACGGGTCCGCCGCCAGTTCCGAGGCTTTGACCGCCGCGCGGGTCATTGCACGGTGGTGTCCATGCTGGCCCGGAACGTCCAGGAAGGTCGGGCAGAGGATGTCTGGGCGATCGGTTCGGATCACCCGGACAAACCTTTCCAGCGTCCGTTCCAACCCCCAGGCCGCAAAGGTCTCCTCTGCGCTTTTCGAGAACCCGAAATCGAAAATCGGGTCGTCGGGAGATTCGCTCAGCCAATAGAGGTCCATGTCCAGAACCCGGGCCGCTTCCTCCATCTCTCGCGTCCTGATCGCGCCGAGATCTCCGGCGGTTTCGGTGCCGATCGCGTTCTGTCCGCCTTCGCCCCGATTGGCGCAGACATAGGCGATTCGAATGCCGTCGCGCCTGGAAAGGGCGGCCAGCAGGGCACTTGTCTCGTCGTCGGGATGGGCGCCGCTGTTCATGAAGCTGATCACCGATTTCAGCGGTACCAGCGCTTCCCACAGCCTGACGATTGCCGGTCGTTGCGCCTGCGCGGCAATGCGTTCGGCGTCGGTTGCCATGCCTCTCCTTGGCGGTCCCGTGGATGGGTGCAGCCGTCAATGCGCCCAGGGTCCGGCGCGCGGGCAATCTTGGACATGTCCCGGTGCGGACTCAAGCCGCTTGATTGATTGACACCCCGACCGCTTTTGCAGAACCATGTTTGACCTGCAAAAGAACGCCGGGAGGCCAACAGGCCGGCCCAGCGATAAACGGCGTCCGGGGATGTCTTTCCGGCGGCCGGTGGACAGAATATGGAGGCGACAATGAAACGCATGATCGGTGCGGCGTTTGGTGTGGCGCTGCTGGCGGCTGCTATCGGCGGCAAGGCGCAGGCGGTGGAGATCGAGTACTGGCAGTACTTCTTCGAGGCGCGCGTCAAGGCCATGGACGCGCTGATCGAGAAGTTCCAGGCAGAAAACCCGGGGATCACCGTCAAGCACACGCATTTCCCGTATGCCGACTACCGGACCAAGGTTGCTGCTGCCGTTCCGGCGGGTGAGGGACCTGATGTGGTCCAGCTGTTCTATGGCTGGCTGAATGACTATATCGACGCAAGCCTGATCCAGCCGCTGCCGGCATCCGATTTCCCTGTCGCGGAAATCGAGGCGGAGTATTTCCCGATGGTGCAGGCGATGAAGAGGGGCGACAACTACTATGCCCTGCCCACAGCCGTTCGGTCGCTGGCATTGTTCTGGAATACCCGCCTGTTCGAGGAGGCGGGTCTCGATCCGAACCGCCCGCCGCAGAACCTCGATTAATTGGTCGAGTATGCCAAGAAACTGACCAAGAAGGACGGCGGTGGAAACCTGACGCAGGTCGGGATCACCCTGGGTATGACGGCCCAGGATCACCATTGGTGGCGCGAAGTGCTGGTGCGGCAATTCGGTGGCGCGCCCTACGGCGCGGACTACACCAAGGTCGCCTACGACAGCGAGGCGGGCCGCAAGGCGTTGGAATTCTATACTGGCCTGATCACCCAGCACGGGGTCAGCCAGATCGGCTTCATGGACGAACCACAGGCTGCCTTCAAGGCCGGCCGTGCCGGAATGCACATCGACGGCTCGTTCCGGATCGGCGCCTTGGATCGCACCCGCGGCCTGAAATGGAATGTCGGTGAACTGCCGGCAAACGCCGAAGGCAAGCGGTTAAATTTCTCGTCCTACTGGGTCAACGGCATCACCACCAAGGCGACCGGCGAGAAGTTCGACGCCGCGGTCAAGTTCCTCAAATTCGTGAGCTCTCCCGAGGCCATGCAGCTTTGGCTGGATGTGGTCGGCGAATTGCCGGCGCGCCCGAAAGTGGCGCTAACGGCGGAAAACACGGCGCACCCCAAATACGGGCCCTTCATCAAGGGCCTGGACTACGCAAACGCCACGAAGTTTGCCAATGAGTCCGCACAGCGGTCGCTGATGGTCAACATGGTCGACCGCGTGCTGCTGGAGAACCAGAGCGCGGCTGACTCGGTTGCGGTCGCGGCACAGGAAGAACAGAAGATCCTGGACGAGTACTACAAGTGAGAGTCTGGCAGGACGGTGGGGCGCCGCCCGGCCGCACCGTCCGCCACGGCCTGACGGTTTAGGGGCGCGCATGTTTGGCTGGTACCACGAGCTGTCGATCCGGCAAAAGCAGGTCGTGTGGGCGTGGCTGTTCCTCAGCCTGCCTTGCGTCTTCTACGTGGTGATCCGCTTCTATCCCACGTTCCAGTCCTTCTACATTTCCTTCAACGACTGGAACCTGCTCAGCGACATGCGGTTCGTCTGGTTCGAGAACTATGTCCGGATGTTCACCGATCCGCTGTTCTGGAAGGTGTTCAAGAACACCTTCCTCTATCTGATTCTGGGCACGCCCATCAGCATCGCGATTTCCTTCATCATCGCCTATTACCTGGACCAGGTGCGGTTCATGCACGGCTTCATCCGGGCGCTTTATTTCGTGCCCTTCCTGACTACGGCAGTGGCGATGGCGTGGGTCTGGCGCTGGTTCTACCAGCCCGTCCCGATCGGCGTGTTCAATAACGTCCTGGCGACGATGGGGCTGGAACAGCAGCCATTCCTGCGCTCCACCACCCAGGCGCTGCCGGCGGTCCTTGCACCGGCGGTGTGGCCCGGGCTGGGCTTTCAGATCATCATCTTTCTGGCCGGCATCCGGGCAATCCCGGGTTCCTACTACGAGGCCGCGCGGATCGACGGGGCGGGACGCTGGATGATCCTTTGGGAGATCACCATCCCTCTGTTGAGGCCGACGATCATCTTTCTGGTGGTCTTCAGCTCGATCGACTTTCTCCGGATCTTCGATCAGGTCTTCAATATGACGCCACAGGGCGATGGCGGACCGCTGAACGCGACCAAGCCGCTGGTGCTGTACATCTACGACACCGCCTTCAATGGTTTCGACATGGGCTATGCCGCCGCACAGACCGTGGTGCTGTTCCTGGTGCTGCTGGTGGTGTCGCTGTTGCAGCTGCGGCTGTTGAGGGACAAATGACGACGACGGCAGGCTCGCTCGGAGCTTCTGCGGCGCCGGCCGCGGCGCGGTACCGCAAGCCTGTCCGTCCCGGCCGGGTCCTGGCCTGGACCCTGTTGATGATGGGCGGAATCGTGATGGTGATGCCTTTCGTCTACATGATCTCCACCTCGCTGAAGTTCCCGCACGAAATCTACGACCTGCGCCTGATTCCCATCGAACCGACCTTGGAGAACTATGCTTATGTCCTGGAGGACGGGCGCTTCTACCGGTGGTTCGTCAATTCGCTGGTGGTCGCGACATTGACCACGCTGTCCGTGGTCTTCTTCGACAGCCTGGTCGGCTACACCCTGTGCAAGTTCAAGTTCCGGGGCCGCTACATCGTCTTCATTGCGATCCTGTCGACCCTGATGATCCCCACGGAGATGCTGATCATTCCCTGGTATTTGATGTCCAAGTCCTTCGGATGGCTCGACACCTACTGGGGCATCATGTTTTCGGGCATCATGACCGGCTTCGGCACCTTTCTGATGAAGCAGTTCTTCGAGACCGTGCCCGACGAATTCCTGGACGCGGCCCGCATCGACGGGCTCAACGAATTCCAGATCTGGTGGGAGATTGCCATGCCGCTGGTGACGCCGGCCCTGTCGGCACTGGCCATCTTCGTTTTCCTGGGCAACTGGACCGCGTTCATCTGGCCGTTGATCGTCACCACCGACTACGACCTCTACACGATCCCCGTCGGTCTCGCGTCCTTCGCGGTCGAGGCGCAGGTGGAATGGGAACTGATCATGACGGGCGCCAGCCTGGCGACCATTCCCACGCTGATCGTGTTTCTGGTCTTCCAGCGCTACATCATCCGCGGCGTGGTGCTGACGGGGCTGAAAGGGTAGAGCGATGGCGAACCGCGCGCCTGAAGACGGCGGCTTTCCCGCGCCGGTCTACAACAGGACCGTTCTGGCGCCCCTGTTAGATCACTCCAAACGTCACTATGCGGCAGACCTGATGCGGATCAACCGCGCGCATGCGGTGATGCTGGCCGAGACCGGAATTCTGGAGCGTACGCAGGCAGTCGCCATTCTCGACGCGCTGCAGGCGGTCGAAGCCGGCTTGGATCCCGACGCCTTGAGCTACACCGGCGAGGTCGAGGATTTCTTCTTCTTCGTGGAGGAAGCGTTGAAGAAGCGCCTGGGCCCGGACCTGGCCGGGCGCCTGCATACCGGGCGCAGCCGGAACGACATCGACCATACGGTCTTAAAGCTCGCCTTGATGCGACGCCTGGACGACCTGGTGGGCCGCGTCTGCACATTGGCTGGAACGGCGATCGATGTCGCTGCGCGCGACGCGGACAGGCTTATCGTCGCCTACACGCACGGACAGCCGGCGCAGCCCAGCACCTTCGGCCATTATCTCGGCGCCCTGATCGAGGTGCTGCTGAGGGACCTGGATCGCCTGGCACTGGCACGCGATACGGTCGACCGGTGCAGCATGGGCGCTGCGGCGATCACGACCACGGGGTTTCCCATAGACAGGCAGCGGGTGGCGGTTCTGCTTGGCTTCGCGCACGTGCAGGAAAACGCCTATGGCTGTATCGCGGCCTGCGACTACATCACCGCGCCCTATGGGGCGATGAAGCTGCTGTTCGTCAATCTGGGGCGTTTCGCCCAGGACATGGCGCAATGGGCGGCGTTCGAGGTCGGCCAGCTCTTCGTGCCCGACGCGTTCGTGCAGGTCAGCTCGATTATGCCGCAGAAACGCAACCCGGTGCCGCTGGAGCATCTGCGCCTGCTGAGTTCCCTGGTGGCCGGCCATTGCGACGGCGTGATCGATTTGATGCGGAACACGCCGTTCACCGACATGAACGACAGCGAGGCCGAGGTCCAGACGGCGGGTTACGAAGCCTTTGAAAAGGGCGCGCGGGCGCTGGACCTGTTCGCGGGGTTGCTGGGCGCGGTGTCGATCGACGAAGCGCGGGTCCGACGCGACATCCGGGAAAGCTGCATCACCATCAAAGAGCTGGCCGACACGCTGGTGCGAGAGGAGGGCCTGTCCTTCCGCCAGGCGCACGAGATTGCGGCGGCGGTGGCACGCGCCGTTGTTGCCGGCGGCGGCACCTTGGATGCGGATGGGTTTGCGCCGTTCGTGCAGGCCTTTACGGACACGGTCGGGCGTGCGCCGGGATTGGGCGAGGCGGCATACCGGCAGGCCGTATCGCCCGAGCATTTCGTTGCCGTGCGCGACCGGTTCGGCGGCCCTGCGCCGGCGGCGCTGGCGGCGGCGCTGGAACGGTACCGTGCGGCACTTACCGGTCACCGCCGGGCGCTGAAAGATCATGAAAGCCGGCAGGCCGCCGCACGGCAGGCCTTGGGGGACGCGGTCGGCGGGCCTGACGACGGCCGGCGGCGCGGCCGGGCAGCCGGCCTAGGGGGACAGCAGTGGCCAGCGTTTCCATTCGCAACGTGAAGAAGCGGTTCGATACCGTCGAGGTCATCCACGGTCTGGACCTGGAGATCGCCCACCAGGAGTTTGTTGTCCTGGTGGGGCCGTCCGGCTGCGGCAAGTCGACCATGCTACGTATGATCGCGGGCCTTGAAGACGTCAGCGATGGCGAGATCTGAATCGGTGATCGCAAGGTCAACAACGTCGAGCCCAAGGCCCGCAACATCGCCATGGTGTTCCAGAACTACGCGCTTTATCCGCACATGACCGTGTTCCGGAACATTGCCTTCGGCCTGCGCGCGGCGAAACTGCCGAAGGCGGAGATCGAAACCCGGGTGCGCGAGGCGGCGGCGATCTTGGAGCTTTCCGAACTGCTGGAGCGGCGTCCTGCGGAGCTCTCGGGCGGCCAGCGCCAGCGGGTGGCAATGGGGCGCGCAATCGTGCGCGAGCCGGAGGTATTCCTTTTCGACGAACCCCTGTCGAACCTGGATGCGCAGTTGCGCAGCCAGATGCGCACCGAAATCACCAAGTTGCACCAGAAGGTGCGCACCACAGTGATCTATGTGACCCACGACCAGATTGAGGCGATGACACTGGCTGATCGGATCGTGATCATGCGCGACGGACACATTCAGCAGATCGGGACACCCACCCAGGTCTATGAAGAGCCGGCCAACATGTTCGTCGCCCGTTTCATCGGCAGCCCGGCGATGAACATGCTGAACGCCCGCGTGACGACGCAGGATGACCGGCTCATGCTGGCGCTTGAGGATGGCACCGTATTGCCCGTACCGGCCCGTGCCAACGGCCGTCTGCACGAGGGGGCGGCCGTGGTCGCCGGAGTCCGGCCCGATGATCTGTTCGCCCAGCGGGGGTCGGCCGTGGGCGAGGGGCACTGGCCGCTGCCGGCGACCGCCGCGGTGGTTGAACCCTTGGGGCCGGAGTCGCTAGTGCACGCGACGATTGCAGGCCAGAACGTGATCGCCAAGGCGCACGGCCGCGACGTCCCGGCGGTCGGCGAGAGCCTGACCTTTGCCTGCGTCTTGGACCATTTGCATGCTTTCGATGCGGCGACCGAACGAGCGATCTGCTGAAGCGGCGAGAGGATGCAGCCTGAAGTCGTTTGCCTGGGCGAGCCGATGCTGGAGTTCAATCAGGTTCGTGGCGAGGCCTATTACCTGCCGGGGCACGGCGGCGACACGTCCAACGCCGCGATTGCCGCGGCGCGCCAGGGGGCGGCGGTCGGCATGTTGACCGCGCTGGGCGCAGATGCGTTCGGCCAATCCTTCATGGATCTGTGGCGGGACGAGGGGGTGGACGCCTCGCGGGTGATCCACAATCCAGATGCCCACACGGCGGTCTATTTCGTCACCCATACCGATGCCGGCCACGCGTTCTCCTATCTGCGTGCCGGTTCCGCCGCCAGCCGCATTGGGTCGCAGGACATCCCGGCGGACTACATCGCGCCGGCGCGGATCATGCACGTCTCCGGCATCAGCCAGGCGATCAGCGACAGTGCCTGCGACGCCGTCTTTCACGCGATTGAGATTGCGCGGGAAAACGGGACCCAGGTTTCCTACGACACCAATCTCCGGCTGAAGCTGTGGCCGCTGGACCGGGCTCGCGCGGTGATCCACGCGGCGATGACCAAGTGCGACATCGCCCTGCCAGGGCTGGAAGATGCCCAGGCGTTGACCGGTCTCGATGCGCCCGACGCGATCGCCGATTTCTACCTGGGGCTTGGTGCCGGCATCGTTGCGTTGACCCTGGGGGCCGAAGGCACGCTGGTCGCCACCGCCGAGGAGCGGCGGCTCGTGCCCAGCATCCCGGTCAAGCCGGTGGATGCCACGGCGGCCGGCGATACCTTCGACGGTGCCTTCCTGGCCGAGCTGTCCCGTGGCCGCGACCCCTTTGCCGCGGCGGCTTATGCCAACGCCGCTGCCGCCCGGCCGACCCAGGGCTACGGCGCCGTCGCGCCGATGCCCCGGCGTGCGGAGGTGGAGGCCGTGCTGGCCAGCGGGTAGAGCGCCCGACCCCGGCGGGGAGAGCGTTCGGAGTGAGGGGCTCCGGCATCAACTATTCAACGGCCGGCTGATTCGCCAGCCACGCCTCCCGGGTGATGCGGAAGCCGGGACATGGGTACGAATAGGCTTTGCGCGTGCCTTCGTGGATCAGCCCGCATTTCCGCAGCACGTGCTGGGACGCCGCGTTTTCGGGGGCGGTGACAGCGACGATCTCCTCCAAGGCCGTCTCTTCAAAGGCGAACCGCAGCAACCGCGCGCAGGCCTCGGTGGCATAGCCCTTGCCCCAGGCGGATGGCTTGAACAAGTAGCCGATCTCGATCTCCGCGTCCGGCAGCCGATCGCCGCGGACCAGATCCCAGTTCGTGTCGTCCTCGTCGACCGGCAGGGGAAGCAGAATGGCGGTGCCGAGTTTCTCCCCGGTCGCCCGGTCGGTCACGCACCAGATCCCGATCGCACCGCCGGCACAGCGCCGGACGACCGTCGGCATCTGTTCGACGACCTCGTCGCGTGTGTAGGTTCGGCCGGCATATCTTGTGACGCGGGGGTCGGTCAGCAAGTCGAACCCCAGATCGACGTCCGACCCGTCCAGAGGCCGCAACAAGATACGCTCGCTTTCCAGTATCAGGTTCATCGCCTTTCTGGTTGTCTGTTTGTTCCGTCACATCCAGACACCGAAAGCGTGACGAATCAACCTCAAGCCGGCCGGAAGGAGTTCCATGGTTCTTGATCCCGGTTAGCGACGCGGTGCGGATTTGGGACTAGGGCTGCCATGAGGTTGCCGGTCCATATAGGGCCCCCGGTCGCGACTTCGCGTTTGAACCAGAGCCGCTATGTGAGGATCATCATGCCACTGAGTCTGCCGCATATGTTATCGGGCGGCGGGACGTCGGACGGCGCCCAGCTGGATGCGCACTTCGATGAAATCAGAGGGTTCGGTAACCACCTCGAAAGCGAGATCGATCGTCTCGAAGGCCTCATCAATGGTCTCGAAGGCCGCATCCACGCTCTGGAACAAATGCTGGGGAACCTGGAGGTCGACGACCAGACCGGGGATTTCGTAATCAACAGGGTGGGGCTCAAGATCGAGGACGGCGCTCTTCACATCGACGGCGTGGAACTGCACGTCGATGCCAACGGGAATCTCCACATCGACAATGGTTCCCTTTTTAACGGGGGCAGCAGCATCCCCGATGCGTTGGCAACGCTGAACTACGTGACCATTGACAGTGCCACCAACAGTTTCACCATCAATGACCTCAACCTGCGCATTCGCAGGGGGACGGACCATGCGGAGTTCCGGCTCGACACGAACGGTGACCTGCACATCGCGGGCATTCGCCTGCAGGACCTGGCGGACAAGCTTGCACCGGTAACCGTCGATGCGGAGGCCGGCGAATTTGTCATCAGCAACATCGACGTGAAGGTCGAAAACGGGAACCTGCACATCCACAGCGGCAGCGGAAGCACGGATGGGCAGGTGAATGGCAAAGGGAACATCATCGTCGGCTACAATGAACGCCGCACAGGTGACGTTACCGATCGTACGGGCTCGCACAATATTGTCGTCGGCAGCGGCCACAACTTCACAAGCTATGGCGGGCTTGTTGCGGGCGACTCGAACACGATCTCGGGGGCGTACGCCTCTGTCCTGGGCGGTGAACGGAACAGCGCAACCGGTTTCGAAAGCGCCGTCGTCGGTGGCAAATACTGCAAGGCGAAGGGCGAGTACAGCCTTGTGGCTGGTGGCGAAGGTGAAGGCCGCGAGCACGAAAACAGGGCTACAGGCGCCTTTTGCGTCACCGTGGGAGGCAAGAAGAGCCTTCAACAGCGTCGCGCTTGGCGGCGAGGAGAACTACGCCCAGTCATTCTCCGTATCGGCCGGCGGGTATCTGAACAAGGCTATGGGCCTCCACAGCGCGATCCTTGGCGGCGGCGAGAACGAGGCCAATGGCCCAAAATCGAACATTAGCGGCGGGAAGAAGAACACGACAGATGGCGGTTATGCCTCGGTGAGCGGAGGTTGGCAGAGCCTTGCCTACGGGGAACACGCCTCCGTCAGCGGCGGAAGCGACAACGAAAGCATCGGTGACGACACATCCATTCTGGGCGGCAAGAACAACCGCGCAGGGGATCCTGATGCAAACGACAGGGATGTCGGCACTGGCGCAACGATCAGCGGTGGAATAGCAAACCGTGCCAGCGGAGATACAGCCTCCGTCTCTGGTGGCACCGAGAACCACGCCTTCGGTCCGGTGACCTCGATCCTGGGTGGGACCAGGAACACTGCGGGCGACGCAAACAGGGAAGACCATCAGATCGGCTGGTACGCCACCGTCAGTGGCGGCCATTACAACGTGGCCGAGGGCCATTCCGCTTCGGTGACGGCCGGGTCGACCAACAAGGCATCGTCATACTGCGCCGGTGTCGCGGGAGGCCAACGCAACGTGGCCAGCGCGGACTACAGCGCAATCAGTGGCGGCTGGATGAACAAAGCCCGAGGCCTGAAAGCTTCGGTCAGCGGTGGTGCGGACAATAGGGCTGATGGCATCTGCTCCTCCGTGAGCGGCGGCTGGTCGGATGACGCGCCCGGCAATCACGACTGGGCCGCGGGAGACGACTATTTCAGCTCGATGTAGACGCTGGAAAACCAACGGGCGTGTGCCCATGCGGCGTCAGCCCGCAGCACTGGGAACGAGGGGCGAAGGATCATGGCCAAGGCAGCGATAGAGACCAGACGGAAAACCAAATCGAAGTCCAGGACACGAAAGCGAACCTCCACCGAACAGCGTTTCGTCCGCCCTCTCGAGGCGTTTGCGAAAGCGTTGGAGGAGTGCGAGATGCTTGCCGAATGGTTCCGAAGTGGTGACGGGTCGGTTCGGAAGAAGCTTGCGAAGGCGGAGGTGACCCTGGAGAAACGGGTCGAAGAGGTGCGGACGGTGCTGGTCAAGTCACGGGCAGCCGGAACCGATGCTAAGACACGGCGCCGGGCGATGAACGGGGTCCTGAAGAGCGCCTTGCCGCGACTGAAGGCCCAAACCAGAAAGGAGCAGGCAGCGCTGAGATCCGCGTCCCGCGCGGCGATCCGCGATGCGAAACGCGCCGCGGCACGGACCCGCGCCGAGGAGGAAAAGACGGCAAGGCGGATCGAACAGGAAGAAAAGGCCTTTCGCGCCGCCCTAAGGAAGACTGCAAACGCACGCGCCAAGAACACCCGCAAGCGGACATCACGATAAACGGGAGCCTGGGAACATCGCCGCACTGTCGATGGGGATGGAGTGAACCCCTTGCTCGACAGGGCGGACGCTAGACTGACGCCTCCAAGATCAAGCCGTGCAGACTGTCCATGCGGTCGAACACCTGATCCGCACCCGCCGCCGCAAGCTTCGGCCCATGCACCTCGGTTTCCACATGGCTGCCGCCCGTGAAGCCCAGCACGGTCATGCCCGCGGCCTTGGCACCGGTGACACCGGCCGCGCTGTCTTCGATCACCACACAGCGTTCCGGCGCCGCGCCCATCCTGGAGGCGGCGTAGAGAAAAAGGTCAGGTGCCGGCTTGCCTCGTTCCACCATGGTGGCGCTGAACACACTGTCGCCGAAATGCCGGGCCAGGTCGGTCAACTGGAGCGAGCGCTCGATGCGTTCGGGATTGCTGGAGGAGGCAACGCAGCGCGACGCCGTGATTTCCGAAAGCGCGCTTTCGATGCCGGGAATGGCCTCCAGTTCACCCTCGTAGGCAGCGAGCAGGTCCCGGCGCAGGTCGGCGATGAACGCGTCGGTCAGCCGCAGCCCCGTCTCGCGTTCGATCATCTTCACCATCGAGGCATTGGAGATGCCCAGGAAGCGGTCCAGAACAGCCGCCTATTCGACCTTGTAGCCCGCATCGTTCAGCGCACGCGTCGCAACGCGGGCGGAGATGATCTCGCTGTCGACCAGCACACCGTCCATGCCGAAGATGACGAGGTCCATTGCCTACCAGGAGGTATAGCCGGCGTCCGCCAGCACGATGCTGCCGGTCATTAGGCTCGAGGCGTCGGAGGCGAGGAACAGCACCACCGAGCCGATTTCGTCAGGCTGGCCGACCCGGTGCATCGGCGTCGAGTCCAGCCACACCGGATACATGCGTTCGTCCTGCATGGCGGCGCGGGTGAGGTCGGCCTCGATATAAGTCGGCGCCACGACGTTGACGCGGACCCCGCGTGCGCCCCATTCGGCGGCCAGCGATTTGGTCAGGTGGCGTACCGCCGCCTTTGACGCGTTGTAGAAGGATTGTGGCTGGGGCTTGTTGACGATGCAGCCCGACATCGACCCCACATTCACGATGACGCCCTGACCCTGGTTCAGCATGTGCCGGCCGAAGGCGCGGCAGCACCAGAAGGTGCCGTTAAGGTTGACGTCGAGGACGTTCAGCCAATGCTCATCCTCGACATCCTCCGCGCCAACGCCGCTGCGGCCGATGCCTGCGTTGTTCACCAGGATGTCGATGCGGCCGTGGCGTTCGGCGACCCGGTCGGCGACGTCGTTGACCTGTTTGGAATCGGTCACGTCCATTTCTTCGACTCCCGCCGCAAAGCCCAGCTTCGCCAACGTCGCCTTGCCTTCGGCGGCGACGGCGGCATCGATCTCAGCAAGAACGACGGTGGCACCCGCCTCGGCCAGGGCCTGCGCGCAGGCCAGACCGATGTTGCGTCCGCCGCCGGTCACGACCGCCGTGCGACCCGTCAGATCGTATTTCTTCAGATACATCGTTCCCGTGCCTATCTTCGCTTGGCCTGAATTCGTCATAACGGATCCCTGATCCGCCGCCTACACACGCTCTGCCTCCGCCTTGCCGGCCTCTTCCGTTGTCGCCGTTCCACCCAGGTCGCGGGTCCTGAGCGCCGGCTCCTTCAAGGTCTCGGACACCGCCGCCTCGACCGCCGCGGCGGCTTCCGTCTCGCCAAGATGGTCCAGCATCATCGCCATGGAGAGGATCTGGCCCACCGGGTTGGCGATGCCCTGGTCGGCGATGTCCGGGGCGGAGCCGTGCACCGGCTCGAACATCGACGGGTGCTCCTTCTCGGGGTTGAGGTTGGCGCCGGGCGCAATGCCGATCGACCCGCAAGTTGCAGGTCCCAGGTCGGAGAGAATGTCGCCGAACAGGTTGGAGCCGACCACCACGTCGAACCAGTCGGGATGCTGCACGAAGTGGGCCGCCAGGATGTCGATGTGAAACTGCTGGGTTTCGATCTCCGGATACCGTTCGGCCATGGCCGCAAATCGTTCGTCCCAGTAGGGCATGGTGTGCACGATCCCGTTCGACTTGGTTGCCTAGGTGACCTGCTTGCGCGGCCGTGTTTGGGCCAGGCGGAAGGCATAGTCGATGACCCGGTCGGTACCCTTTCGGGTGAAGACCGAGGCCTGCATGCACATCTCTTCGTCCGTGCCCGTGTTCAGGCGGCCGCCGATTTCCGAGTATTCGCCCTCATTGTTCTCGCGCACGATGAGGTAGTCGATATCGCCAGGATTTCTGCCAGCCAGCGGGGAAGTCACGCCCTCGTAGAGCTTGACCGGCCGCAGGTTGATGTACTGGCGGAACTGGCGGCGGATCGGGATAAACATGCCCCACAGGGACACATGATCGGGCACGCCGGGATAGCCGACCGCGCCCAGGAGGATCGCGTCGAACGGCGCCAGCGTGTCCAGCGCTTCATCCGGCATCATCCGCCCGTGCCGGGTGTAGTACTCGCAGCTCCAATCGTGGCTTTCGGTGGAAACGGAGAAGCCGAACGTCGACGCGGCGGCGTCCATAACCCGCTCGGCCTCGGCAACCACCTCCCTACCGATGCCGTCGCCCGGAAGGACGACGATGGAATAGTGACGATCGGACATCCTGGCCTCCCACCGGCCGCACCGCGGTTCCGGCGTTTCTTTTTGTGGACGGCGCGGACCCTCGTGTGAATCCGCTGGCCTGTCATCCCGCCATACGAAAAGGCGGACCCGGGCACCGGTTGGGACCGTTGCCCGGGTCGCTCAGGTGATCAGGACGTGGGACTGCACCGCGTGCAGTTCGCGGTAGTGCCCGTTCGCCAGCCTCAGCAGGGCCTCGTGCGGGCCTTGCTCGACGATCGCACCGTCCTTGAACACAAGGATCCGGTCGACCCGGCGGATCGTCGACAGCCGATGGGCGATGATGATCGTCGTGCGGCCGACCATCAGCTTCTCGATCGCGTCCTGGATCAGGTGTTCGGTTACCGAATCCAGGCTGCTGGTTGCCTCGTCCAGAACCAGCACCGGCGCATCGGCCAGGAAGGCCCGGGCCAGCGCAACGCGCTGGCGCTCGCCGCCCGACAGTTTCACCCCGCGCTCGCCGACCAGGGTGTCGTATCCCTGGGGCAGGCGCCGGATGAAGGCATGCGCATGGGCCCGGTCGGCGGCCGCCTCGATCTCCTGGCGCGTCGCGTCCGGCCGCGCATAGGCGATGTTCTCGGCCAGCGACCGGTGGAACAGCACCGGTTCCTGCGGGACCAGCGCGATCGCCCGGCGCACGCTGTCCTGGGTTGCCGTGGCGATGTCCTGGCCGTCCAGCAGGATACGGCCGCCGTCCAGGTCGTACAGCCGCTGCACCAGCTTGACGAAGGTGCTCTTTCCGCTGCCGGAGTGACCCACCAGGGCGACCTTCTCACCTGGGGCAATGGTCAGCGAGAAGTCGCTGTAGATCGGGGCGTCCTGGTTGGCGTAACTGAACGTCACCCGGTCGAATGCGACTTCACCGCGGGGCGCCACAAGCTGTCTGGCCCCCGAACGGTCCGCGACGGCCGGTTCCATGTGCGAGAAGCCGACGATGTCGTCCAGCTCGTTGACGGCCCGCTGCATAGATCGCACATGCATGCCGATCTCGCGCAGATAGCCGTTGACCACGAAATAGCTGGTCATCACGAAGGTCACGTCGCCGGCGGACGCCTCGCCGCGTGCCCACAGCATGAGAGCCAGGCCCAACAGGCCCACCTGCAGCAGGACCGTCAGTGCCGACTGGACGATCTCCACATCCGTCTGGCGGCCCCAGCTCTTCAGCGCGCTGGTGCGCCAGCGCTCTGCCACCGAGAGGAAACGGCTCTCCTCTCTTTGCTCGGCACCGAAGGACTTGATTGCCGCGTTGCAGCCGATCGCGTCGGCCATGGCTGCACCGATTGCGGAATCCGCCTCGTTGGCAAGACGGTTGGCCGGCGCCACGTAGCTCATCGACAGCGCGACGCAGGCCGTGACGTAGACGGCGCTGGCGGCCAGCACGTATCCGCCCATCAGCGGCCAATGCAGGCTCAACATCAGCGTCGCCCCAACCACCACCACGACGGCGGGAAACAGGCCCAGGACCAGCGTGTCGGCAAACTCGTCATAGGCCCACATGCCGCGCGAGACCTTGCGGACCGTAGCACCCGCGAAACTGTTGGCATGCCAGTCGGTGGAGTAGCGCTGCACCCGCGTGAAGGCATCGGTCACGATCCAGCGCATGACCCGTGTCGCCAGGCGGATCCACAGCTTGTACGAGATCTGGCGGGCTGCATGGGAAAAGACCGCCAGGCCGATAAACGCCGCCAGTGCAGCGATGGCGGCAGCGACGGCCTCACTCCCGACCTGTTCGGTGAGGGAATCGATCAACCGGCCTGCAAACAGCGGGATCAGGACGTCGCACAGAGTCGCTGCCAGCACGGTCACGCCAACACCGGCGAACAGCACGGGCGCCTGGCACCAATAGCGCCAGACGAAGAAACACACATCGCGGAATGTCACTCTTTCCATCGTTCCAGTCCGCCGCATGGCGGCGGCTCCTGCATCAGAGATTCGACACCTGCGCCCGCAGTTGGGGGCGCCTTGCACGAAAACCGACCGAACCGTAGTTCCGAAACGAGAGGTTGGGCACGTGTCCGCACAACGGTGCGGTACGGCTTCTTCTGGTCAGGGCATGAAAAGAAACGGGCCCGGTCGAAACCCCGGGCCGGTCGGGCGTCAGATCGTCAGATCAGGTTAGGCGCCCGTGCCCCGGGGGAGTGGATCGCTCTCGCCATCAACTTCATAGAAACTCCCTCCGGCAAAAAACGGCGGGCCCTTTGGACAACGCCGACGGGCCGGATTTTGCCACAACCCTGCGCGCCGGGAAAGCAGCGGGCGAGCACATTCTCGTGAAAGGCGCAGAGCGTTGCGCCGATGCAACAGACTGCGAACGATCGACCCAGCAGAGTTTGTCGCTTGCCCGATCAGGCGGAGCGACCATGCCGATTCGGTCTACAAGTAGAGTTGAGGATTGCGGTGGCGCCGGAATTACCTGTCTGGTCGGGGAGGCGACCGAGCGCCCAAAAGGTAGTCGCAATCCGCGCAGGATCAGGCGGGAGAAACGCCATTTCTATTGTGCACTTGTCAGCAGACGGCCTCGCATCAGGCCAAGACCCCAGGCGCCAAGCACGATGAAACCCACCGTTCGATATGACGCGGCTCGGATCAGTCGCCACGCCGCGGCTGGTCTGTGTTACGCTCTGAATCGAAGGTCTTGCCGGTTCGGTTCATGACGCCGGCTTGGCGACGGTTAGGTTTTCGTCGGTTCGCATCGCAACACGCTCGGGTCGGAAATTGCGTGGTTTTCTGAATCTCGGACAGTTTGCGCTCGGGGTCGCCTTCTTGCTGCTGGGATTGTGCGTCTACCTTTTCGATCGGAATTTCGTGCCGTTTCTTGGCGTACCGGCCGATGTCTATATCGACGTTTCACTGGATCTTGGCGTCGTCTCCGGGTTTTTGCCGTCGCTCCTCCACCCCTTGTCTTATTCGCTGCTGTGCGCCAGCGCCGTTCGCGCCGGTCGAAGAAACACCATGATCATTTGCGGTGCTTGGGCCGGCATTCACGGGCTGTGCGAACTCGCGCAAGCGGAAACCCTCTACCCTTGGCTCTCTATGGTCTTCGAAGCGGCTGGGAGGGACCAGGGCTTCGTTCGCTACCTGGACACCTATTGCCTTCTAGGTGTGTTCGACTTCCGGGATTTGATCGCGGCGGCGGCAGGGTGCGTCCTCGCGTGGTTCCTGATCGGGGCTTTGGATGATGACAGGAGGAAAAGAAATGCCTAGGGGCAGTCGGTTCATTCGGACCGCCTTTCTCACAGTGGTCGGTATACTGGGTGTACTGTCGATCGTCGCGAAGAACGGCGGGGACGTCTCAATTGCCTACGACACGAGTTGCGGAAATGGCGTCTTCGGTTTCGAACCCTATCCCGCCACGGTCCCGCCGGGAGTCGCTTTGCCGAGCTACCACACTTCGGATGCGGACGCGAGCTGCGTATCACCCGGCGGCACTCTGTCGGCCTGGCCGATTACCAACAAGTATCCCGATCTCGTATCAATCACCAAGATTGAGCTCGTGATCTATCATATGCGGCTCTTGGAAGCTTACGACGGAAGTCAATACTGGCACGGCAAGCAAGATCCCGAATACTACGCCCTCAGTTACTCCGTTGCGGGGAACCCGGTTAGTGTCGTTGAAGTGGATATTCCGCCATTGACAGGCCTGCCGCCAACCGCAGCCGACATACGGATGACCTACCTGGACGACAATGGGTATACGCGGGAGGTGCTCTTCGAAGACGGTCGTGGGAACCTCTCCGACCACAAGCTGTTCTTCGTGCCGGAATACTCGTTGAACCTGGCGAGACGCCGGGTGGATATCGGGTGGGACGTGAACAGCCGCACGATGACGGGAAGACTGAATCCGCTGATGAGCCCATATATCCCACGTGGTTGGGAAACATACTGCCAGCTCTTCAGGGCCAGTATCTACGATCATAATTTCCCGGGAACGGCAAAGTTCTGGGATACAGCACCGAGCCGGTATAACCCGGGTCACGCGTATCACGTTGAAATGCCGGCTGCCACAGAGGGGTACTTCCATTTTCAGTACACGATTATCTGCCCCAAGGGGATGCAGCCCACAGGCAGCAGCTATTTCACCTCGTGGGGCGTTCTGGGCGACCATGACGGGTCGATGATCAGCGGCGGCCTTCCACGCTACGAAGGGGTCACCTATCCGCCGGACTCTTGGCATCCGCCCGAGCACCCAAATAACTGATCCTGCTATTCCGCCGCTGCCTATTCCTCCACGCGCCATCCCCCCACCCACGGGCTGGACGGCCGCCCGTGCCCCGTGGGGCGCCCGCCCTTCAGCCATTTCGGAAGGATATAGGGCGTCCAACGGTAGTGGAGAGGGATCACCGCGCCGGTGGGCCCAAGCCCATCATCGCTGACGACTTGTCTCCTACCTCGTGCCGTCGTGCGCGTCCGCCAGCTTGTCCCAGTCGAATTCGACGCCGGTGCCGGCCGCGTCCGGCGAGACAGCCAGATGGTTCTCAACGACCAGGGGCCGGGACGTGTAGGTGTCGATGGGGAAGGAGTGGACCTCCAGCCACCCGGCGTTGGCCTGTGCAGACACCAGGCCCACATGCAGCTCCTGCATGCCGTGGCTGCAGACGGGAATGCCGTGGGCACGGGCCCCTTCTCGGCGACCCGCAGCCACCCGGTGACGCCGCCGCAGTTTGACGCATCGGGCTGTATGTAGGACAGGCGGGACTGTGCGAAGGCCAGGTCGAACTCGTGGATCGTGTGCAGGTTCTCGCCCATCGCCAGCGGCACGCCGGTGGCCTCCGCGATCAGGGCGTAGCTGGCGAAGTCGTCGGGGATGATAGGTTCTTCGAACCAGACGATGTCGTGCTGCTTGAAGGCGTTGGCGGCGGTGATGGCGCCCTCCCGGTCCAGGGCGTAGTTGGCATCCACCATGAAGGCGGTGTCCGGTCCGATCAGGTCGCGCACCGCCGCGACCCGCGCCAGGTCCTCCGCCAGCGACGGCTTGCCCACCTTGATCTTGACCGCATTGAAACCTTCATCCAGATAGCCGGCGACCCTGCCCAGCAGTTTGTCCAGCCCATAGTTCAGATCGATCCCGCCGCGATAGGCCTTGCAGCGCCGGCCCGCGCCGCCGGCCATCTGCCACAGCGGCTGGCCAAGGGTCTTGCCGCGAAGGTCCCACAGCGCGATGTCGACGGCGGAAATCGCGAAGGAGGCGATGCCGCCGCGGCCCACATAATGGATGTGCCATTGCATCGCGTCGTGCAGGGCCTCGACGTTCTTGCCGTCCTGGCCCACCAGGAAGGGCGCCAGGTCGTGTTCGACCATCGCCAAGACGGCTTCGCCGCCGCGCCCGCCGGTGTAGGTATAGCCAGTGCCCTTCAGGCCGTCATCAAGTGTCACGGTCGCCGTGATCAGGTCGAAGTGGGTGTGGTCGCCATGCTTGGCGTCGCTCAGCACTTCCGGCAGCGCGATAGGAAACAGGCGTGCCTCGATTGTGCTGATTGCCGGCATCCTTGGTTCGCCCTTTGGATCTTCGTGAGAGTCAATTCGAGGCACTGCCCCGGGCGGCAAGGATCAAATCATGCGAAGGGGCTTGCTTCCACCTGGAAATATGGGACATGAAGGACTCCATGGACGCGGCTCACGATTTGCAGGTGCCAAGCCGGCAGCGCCGCGCGGCCTTCCTCGCCGTGACGGGGCTGGTGCTGGTCTGGGCCGGGCTTCTGGCGGGCGTCTCTTTCCTGGCGACGCCCGTCAAGTTCCTGGCGCCCGATCTTTCGCTGACGGTCGCGCTGGAGGTGGGTCGCGTCACCTTTCGCGCACTCAACTGGACGGAACTCGCATTCGGCGTCATCGCAGTGGTTCTGTCCCGGCTTGCGGGTGGTCGGTTGCTCACCCTCGCCCTGGTCATCCTGCTGGCGCTGGTAGTGGCGCAGACTGTCTGGCTGCTGCCGGTGCTTGGCGAACGGACCGACATTGTTGTCTCCGGCGGGACGCTGCCGCCGTCTTCGCTGCACACCTGGTACGTGGTGTTCGAGGTGACCAAGCTTGCCGGTCTGCTGGCGGTCGGCATCACCGCGCTTGTGCGCGGTCCCACAGCCTCCTAGCCACGATTGCCTCGCTGTTCTGAAGTGACCGTTGAATGACCGCACCTCAGCCGTCGCAGAACAACAATCCCACGCTGGGGATCTTTTCGTGGTTCTGGGCATGACGTGCATTTCGGTCAACGACATGCTGATCAAGCTGCTGTCGGGCGACTATCCCCTGCATCAGATGGTGTTTGTCCGTTCGGCGATCGGCATTTCGTTCAACCTTGTGGTGCTTCAGTTCGAGGGCGGCTTCGCGGCGCTCAGAACTGACAAGCCGTTTGCCCATCTCATGCGCGGGCTGCTGATCGTCGTTTCGAACATGGCGTTCTTCGCAGCGCTGGCGGTCATTCCGCTGACCAGCGCGACGGCGCTTTTTTTCATTGCGCCGCTGCTCATCACGCTGATGTCGATCCCGCTTCTCGGCGAAACGGTGGGACCTCGGCGGATTGCGGCCGTGGTTGGGGGCTTCGTGGGTGTCTTGATCATGCTGGGTCCTTGGAATGCCGGGGAAGGGGCGGCCGGCACCGTCTGGGTCCTGCTGTTGCCGTTGCTCAGCGCCTTCACCTACGCCTCCATGCAGATCCTGACCCGCCGTCTCGGCGTTGCCTCGACGGCTTCTGCGATGCGATCTACATCCAGGGAACGTTTCTGGTCGTCGGCGCGCTGTTCTGGGCCGTTGCCGGCGATGGCCAATATGCCGGCACCGTGGAACACCCCAGCCTGCAATTCCTGCTCCGAGCGTGGCGCTGGCCGGACGACGGGGACCTCGTGTTGTTCCTGGCCCTGGGCGGAGTTTCGGCGGTCATCGGCTATTCGCTTTCCCAGGCCTACCGGTCAGCCCCTGCGGCCACCGTCGCCCCGTTTGAGTATGTCGCCCTGCCGCTGGCGTTTTTGTGGGGCTGGATGTTCTGGGGAGAGCTTCCCGATGCCCAGGCGATGGCCGGCATCGCCCTGATCGTGGGGGCCGGGCTATACATCTTCCTGCGGGAAGGCATTCGCCGCCAGGAGGTCGCGACGCGGCGTCCCATCCGCCGTTGGTGAACGGCTCTCCCCAAGGACACCGGGGCGCCCGCAGCCGCCGTCAGTAGGACAGGCAGGGCGATTGACGCAGATAGCGCAGGTCCGTCAGTTGGTGCAGCATGAAGCCGGCCACATCGGCCCGCGAGATCTTGAGTGTCAGCGGTTCGCCCGGATCGGGCAGCCCGTGTTTGTAGGCCCCGGTCGCGGCCCCATCGGTGAAGGCTCCGGGCCGGACGATGGTCCAGTCGAGCCCGCTTTCTCGCACCAGGTCTTCCTGGGCCTCGTGATCGGCATAGGCGTCCTTCAGGAGGAACCCGAACATGATGCGTTTCCAGAAGAACGTCAGGAGGGCGCGGCTGTGGCCAGTTCCCAGTGTCGACTGACAAATCAGTCTGCGTAGTCCGTGCCGTCTCATCACCTCGATGATGTGCCTTGTGCCGGCCGAACGGACCGTTCCTTTTCGGCCTGCTCCCAGCGCGACAAGTACCGCGTCGTGGCCCCTGACCGCATCGTTGACCGAGGCCGCGTCCAGGACGTCGCCGGAACGCACTGTGAGGCTTGGATGGCTCACCCCGAGTGCGGCCGGGCGGCGCGCGAAGGCGGTGACCGCGTGGCCCTCAGACAGCGCCTGTTTGACCAGGTGGCGGCCGATCGTTCCCGTTGCGCCGAAAACAATGATGTTCATTTTCAACCCCTTATAACTTGACATCGTGTGAATTGACATGGTGTCAAGTACATGCTATTTGACACCATGTCAAGTCGCAATCCCGAAACCCGCCAACGGATCCTGAGGGCCGCTCTGGAATTGCTGGAATCCGGCCAGGGTGAAGGCGTACGCATGAGCGATATCGCCAAACGGGCCGGGATTACGCGCCAGGCGCTCTATCTCTATTTCGGCACCCGGGCGGACCTGCTGGTTGCCACCACGCGATATCTCGATGAGATAAAACGAACCGAAGAACGTCTTGGTCCCAGTCGTGCGGCACAAACCGGCACCGAACGTCTGGATGCCTTCATCGAAGCGTGGGGCGGTTACATACCGGAGATCTACGGTGTGGCGAAGGCACTGCTGGCAATGAAAGACACGGACGCAGCGGCTGCAAAGGCGTGGAAGCAGCGAATGTGGGACATGCGCGAAGGTTGCGAAGCCGCGATCGATGCTTTGGAGCGGGACGGGATGCTGTCGCCGAACCATTCGCCGGATCAGGCAACGGATATCCTGTGGACGATGCTGTCCGTCCGAAACTGGGAGCAGTTGACCGTCGAGTGCGGGTGGCCGCAGGAACGCTACGTCAGGACGCTCAAGTCACTGGCGCGGCGTGTCTTCGTCGCGGCCGGATAGGGGAACGGGGGCACAGGATTGCCCCTCGACGAATTCCGCGTGGAACACAGTCGTCGTGCGCGATGTATTGAGGCACGCTGGCATATGTAATATCGGAACTCTTAGGATCGCGCGTTTCTGGGCCCTACGCTGATGGCGAACAGCGCTACGCCTCGCCCCTTCTGCAAGTGACCATTCAAAGCAATGACATCACGTTTGCTCGCCAGCGATGGCATGGAACTCTCGCTGTTGAGGCTCAACACAGACAAGTACGCGAATGCGTCTTCAAGCCAACTTCTGCTGACGGACTTTCTCGCGTATGCACGACGAGTAGAAGGGCATCAAAATGTGCGCCTTCATGCGAGTTACCCACCTTATTGTCTGAGAATCAAAGATCTAAATACTCGCCTGATGTAACCTTGCTTGCTATCTCGCCGATGTTTTTTATCGTGTCGCTTTTTAGCGCATTAAGGAGCTCAAGTCTCTTGGTCAGTTGGTCCCTAACTGCAGCATTGGCAGTATTTTGAATGCTTCCGAGTTGCTCTTCCGTGTTCCTAATATCATACTCTATTTCTTTAAACTTTATTTGATAAAGTGAGACTTCGACTTCCGCAGTCATTAGGCATCTTACTTGCTTCACGTAGGATTTCGTGGCGAAGATCCCATACATCCAACTGGAACCGCTAACGAACAACACCAAGATCAGAATGAATTCTTTGTACTTTATGATCTTCTCGAGCATATCGGATTGACTTGCGTTCCAAGGTCATTGAGGAAAGAACAGAGATGTGCCCCTGAGGTAGCTTTGTCAGCGAGAGCAGTACCCGAGAACATTGGTTTCGACGTCTTGTATGAGCTTTCTGAGAGATTCAGCCTCCGCGGGTTCATCGTCAAAATCTCGAATGATCCGGTATGTTGGCGGCGAGGAGGACGTCGTGACCGAACCAACCAAAAGTCCGTAGCATGTGTTTGAAATCACGTAATCCGTCATGATATCATCCGTACCGGGTTCCGCCCCGAACAATAACGCCAGCTCGGATTCCGTAAGTATAACTGAATCACTAGCTCTTGGGTCATTCTCGTCCGAAGAAGACACGCGAATAAGCGAGCAACTGGAGAAGCCGGCTCCCAACGCATACCTAATGCTGTTGTAATTCAGGTACCACTTTAGTTTCCAAGTGGTTCCTTCGTTTTTCCTTATAAATACAAACCCGTCACCATCTTCCGTCGATAGAAAGACGGACGACGCCTGCCTGATATCTGGAAACACATAGAGCTTGGTTACTTCTTCTGCCGTCAGAGTTTTGCAGTGTTCTGTTTCAAGTGAATGAGTGAGTAACTTTCTGGCCTTGGTCAGTGACTCAAGCAAAGTCACGCTCTCAAGATCCGATTGTGCTGCAGACACCGAAAGCAACGGCAATGCAGATACAACGGCTGCAAGAAAGTGTGACACCGAGCGACGAATTGACCAGCGCACGGGAAACCTCAAATTACAGCTGCACTTTCATTCAGAAATCACTAATACAATATCTACCCAACCGTAGCTGCCCTGTGTCAAAAATGCCATACAAAAAGCGGAAAGCGATAAACAGCATTTTCTTGGGACATGCTGGGTATCAAGAACGCCTTCATTTTCGAAGTTGGGATTCGGAGCTTGATCGCCTTTTCTTATAGGGTACACGATGCTCTAGTTCGCGAATGAGTTCGAGAGAGTTCCTTCAATTTCAGACCCGAATCCTGGACTCAGACTCAGGAAATGCACTTTCGTCGAATCTCCTGCTGCCCAAGAGGCGTCCATCGAAGTCGCTGCATTACCGAGTCTTTTTCATCCAATAGGATCATTCGCGGTCCGGTCGACAACTAGCTATTTCTCTACTGTCCATTCCTCCACCCACAGGCTGGATGGCCGGCCGTGTCCCGTGGGCCGCACGCCCTTCAGCCACTTCGGGAAGATGTAAGGCGTCGAACGGTAGTAGAGCGGGATCACCGGCAGGTCGTCGGCGTAAAGCGCCTGGGCGCGGTTCCACAGGTCATGGTTCGCTTCCGGTTCGCAGACCACTTCCAGGTCGTCGATCACCTGGTCCATCTCCGCGCTGCGATAGCCGGGGTAGTTCTGGCCGGAAAAGCCGTTGGCCTCGGTCGGGATCTCCTCGGAATGCAGCGTCGAGCGCGGGATGTTCTCGGGGAAGGTGAGCCACGCATACATGGTCATCCCAGTGAACCTGCGTTGCGAGATCGTCTCGCCGAACAGCACCCGGGCCGGCTGGTTTCGGATGCGCACATCGACGCCCACCTGCTTCCAGTTGCTTTGCAGCACCTGCTGTACGGCCTCGCGTGTCTTGTTGCCCGCGGTCGTCATGATCTCCAGCCGGAGCGGTGCACCCTCCGCGTTCTGTCGAATGCCATCCGGACCCACGGTCCAGCCGGCCTCGTCCAAAAGCGTCGCCGCCGCTTGCGGATCGAAAGCGTACTGCCGGACATCGGGGTTGTAGACCGCATCCTGCGGGTTGATGTTGGCGTGCGCCACCGGCTGGCGGCCGTCGAACAGGCGCTGGTTGATGACCTCCCGATCGATCGCATGGATCAGCGCACGCCGCACCCGGATGTCCTGCAAAACGGGATTGTCCAGCATCAGGTCGATATGTTCGTAGACAAGGCCGGGCTTGTAGACGAAGTCGAACCTGTCGCCGTGGCGCCGTTCGAAGGCCAGGGCCTGGTCCAGCGTCGGGCCCAGTTCGCCGGCGATATAGTCGATGTCGCCTGACAGCAGATTTGCGGTCAGCGCCGCGGTGTTCTCGATCGCCCTGACGATGATCCGGTCGAAGGCGGGCGGTTTGCCCCACCATTTCTCGTTGCGTTCCAACACCACGTAGGCGCCGGGCTCCACTTCCGTCACCCGGTAGGGGCCGAACCACAGGCCGGGATTTCCGGGGTCGCCGTCATAGGCCGTGCGTTTGGAATAGCCGGTCTTGCCCGCCTCGAAGACGGCGCGTTCGATATGCGCCGGCAGGATCTGGAAGTCGTCCATGCCCTCGTAGTCGCAGGTCCGCTTGTTCACGTGAAAGGTGAAGCGCTTGTCGCTTTCGACCTCGACCTTTTCGATCCGGCGGTAGAGTTCAAGATTGCCCACGCCCGTGGCTTCGTTGCGGCCAACCTCCCAGGAGAACACCACGTCCTCGGTGGTCATCGGCGTGCCGTCGCCCCAGACGGCTTCCGCCGGCAGTTCGTAGGTGACCGCGATGCCTTCCTTGCCGGACTCGGTGGTGATCAGCCTGGCCGACCCCGCCTCAAGGCTGGGCAATTCCAGGCACAGCATGCAGATCTGCTGCCAGTCGGCGTCGTGCGTGGTCAAAAGACGCCGGGTCATGCCCAGGATGTAGGACTTGGCAAGCTGGCTTTCGAAGCTGGGATGCAGCGTGGCAGGGAACTGGTTGATTCCGATTGTCAGGGTGTCGCGCGCCGCGGCCGGGTTGAGGCCGAGACAAATGGCGAGGACAAGACCCGGAAGGAATCGCAGCATGGACGGTTGCTCCTTGGCAGCGGGGTGGAACCCTGATGCGTCAGCCTAGCAGACCGCCGGTCCCATTCCAGGGTCAAGTCGGGACGCGGCTATTGCTCGACCGGCGGCGGCTCTCGATAGGTATGGTGCGTGCTGCCGCGGGCGGCTGCGGACATGCAGTAGTAGAGTGCATAGAGCGCGGCGAAGGTGGCGGCGCTGAGAACAAGGGTGGCGATGGTGGCCAGCAGAACGCCGCCGATCCATTCGTAGGGCATCAGCAGCAACAGCGCGATGGCCGCGACGGCAATGACGCACAGCCAGGTCCGCGGATCCGCCGGTGCCTGACGTGCGGCGCGGACCGCCGGCACGATCTCGCCCAGCGTCGGCAGGACCAGGATTGCCAGGATCACCGCCGTCGGGTCGGCGAACCCGCCATTGATGCCCTGATAGCCGAAGAAGGCGAAAACCGGCGCCGCGGTGCGGGCTGCGCGTTCGATCGGCGCCGGCGGGTGCAGCACCCAGCCGGAGATCGCGTGCGCGAAGACCAGGGCATACAGCCCCAGGGCCGCAAGAAGCCCCAATAGGTAGAGCGCAACGGAGACCACATAGAGTTCGTGGGCGATACCGGCGACCGGTGTTGCCATGAACCCGCACGGCACCAGGAACAGCGCCGGCGGCGGCGAGGCCGGCAATGCCGCAGACCCACAGGACAAGCGACAGGCCGGGCGCCCGGGGAAGGGCGGCACCGTCCAGGAGAACGGCCGTGACCGCCCCGGCACTGATCGCCAGCGTGCGGCCCGGAACGGCGGGGTGTGTATCGGGATGCCGCCAGTGCCGCACGACAGGCACGGCGATCGCGCCGGCGAACAGGACCAGCAGGCCGGCAGCGAATCCGGTGATCATGCCCCCCGGGCCGGTCGGCAGCGCGAAGACGAAGGCGGCCTCGCTCCAGGCGAGGCCCAGCGGCGCCAGCAACAGCGTCGCGGGCGGCGGTTCGGCCATGCGGGGGTTTGCGGTCAAGTCAGTTGACGTTGCGGCGGGGGTGGTAGGCGCCGTCTTCGAACCGGTCGAAGTATTCGTCGATCAGCGGGTGTGCGATCGGTTCGCCGGTCCCGTCCGGCTCCAGGTTCTGCTCGGCCACGTAGGTCTGGTGAACGGCGTTGTGCACCAGCACGTGGTACCAGGGTTCGTCGCGCGGCGGGCGCGACTTTGCCATGGTCTGGTACCACTGCTCGGTGCCCTGGAAGACCGGGTCCACGTCGACGATGACGCCGCGATAGTCGAACAGCAGGTGATGGACCGTCTGGCCGACCCGGAAACGGGCCTCGAACTGGCTGGTCATCGTCGTGTCGCAGTCGCCCTGGCTGTTGAAACACTTGGCAGAAGGCGACTTTAAGCGGGGCGTTGTGCAATTTCCACGGGAAAGGCGGGGGCGTGGTTTCCGGGGCTCGGGCGCGGGGCAGGCGAGGCGAAGACCGCACATGGCTTGACTCGATCCGGGACCATAAATAAAACAAAAAAGGAACAAAAAGGGATCATCATGAGTCCGAATCGGGGTGATCGGAAACTGGGCCGGTTGCGCGCACGGGTTGCCCGGATCGAGCGTGGCGGCACCCCCGGCGACCCGGCGGGGCGGCTGCCGACGGGCGTGGCCGCCCTGGATACGGCGTTGCCGGAAGGCGGGCTGGCGCGGGCCTCGGTGCATGAGGTGGGTGGGGCGGCTGCTGATGGGTTCACCGCTGCGCTGGCGGCCGGGCTGGCGGGGCCGGTGCTGTGGTGTGTTGGGCAGGCCGGGGCGGACCGGCTTTATGCGCCCGGGCTCGCCCGCTTCGGCCTGGGTCCCGACCGGCTGGTGGTGGCCGTCTGCCGCAACCGGACCGACTGTCTGTGGGCGATGGAAGAGGGGCTGCGGTCGGGCGCGCTGGCCGCGGTGGTGGGCGAGCCTGACGGTACCGTCGACCTGACCGCTAGCCGCCGGCTGCAACTGGCGGCCGAAAGCGGCAGGACGACCGGCTTTGTTCTGGTGCGCGGGGCGGTGCAGGGACGGCTGGTCCCCAGCGCGGTGGCCAGTCGCTGGCAGGTGACGCCGCGGCCGGCCCTCGGCCGCGGCGCGGGTCTCGGCTGGCGGGTCCGGCTGTTGCGCTGTCGCGGCGGCGGCACGGGAACATGGGAGATCGACTGGGATGAAACGGCGGATCGTTTCGGTCTTGCTGCCGCGGCTGTCGACCGACCGGTTGAACCGCGACGCCAACGGCGCCTGGGCTGAACGCCCGCTGGCCGCGATCGAGGAGATCGGTGGCCGGGCGGTGATCGTGGCGGTCAATGCCGCCGCCGAGGCGGCAGGGAGCGTACCGGGGATGAGCCTCGCCGACGCCCGCGCCCTGTGCCCGGGCCTGACGGCGGTGCCGCGCGACGGCCATGCCGATGCCCGGGCGCTGGACCGGCTGGTCGGATGGTGCGAACGCTACACTCCCTGGGTCGCGAACGACGGCGCGGACGGCCTGGTCCTGGATGTCACCGGCTGTGCCCACCTGATGGGGGGCGAGGCGGCGCTGTTGCAGGATCTCAGCCGCCGGCTCAGGGCGCGCGGGCTGACGGTGCGCGCGGCCCTGGCCGACACGCCGGGCGCGGCCCGGGCCGTGGCGCGGTGCGGCCGCCACGGCACGGTGGTCCCGACCGACGGGACACGCACCGCGCTGGCAGACCTGGCCGTCGAAGGGTTGGGCATCGCGCCGGACGTGCTGGCGACGTTGTCCAAGCTGGGGCTCAGGACCATCGGATCGTTGTTGCCGCTGCCGCGGGCGTCGCTGGCGGCGCGCTTCGGGCGCGACCTGGTGGTCAGGCTGGACCGGGCGCTAGGCGTTGAGACCGAGCCGATCGGTCCGCGCCCTTATCTGCCGCCGTTCCGCGAACGCCTGGGTTTTGCCGAGCCGATCGGCACGCCGGAGGATATCGAACGGGGCTTGCATGTTCTCTTGGAACGGCTGTGCCGGCGGCTGGGTGGGGCCGGTCGCGGCTGCCGCCGGCTGGTCTTCAGCGCGCGCCGGGTCGACGGCACCCGGCATGACGTTCATGTGGGAACGGCCAGCCCGGTGCGGGCGCCCGATCATCTGGCGCGGCTGTTCACCGAAAAGCTGACGGCGATCGACCCGGGTTTCGGCATCGACGGGCTGTTGCTCGAGGCGTCCGTGACCGAGCCGCTGGCTGTCGATCAGGTCGCAATCGCGCTGCGCGACCCCGATCCCGCAGCCAAGACGCCTTCGGTGGTAGCCGCCGGCACCCCGTCCGTTTCCCCCGGCCTGGCACGGCTGGTCGACCGGTTGGGCAGCCGGCTGGGGCTGGCCCAGGTGGTCCGGCTGGTGCCGGTCGAAAGCCACCTGCCGGACCGGGCGGTTCGGGCACAGTTCGCCTGTGCGGTGCTTCCCGCCCGAGGCGGCTGGCCGCGCACCCCGCCGCGCCCGACCCGCCTTTTGGACCGGCCCGAACCGATCGATGCCGTCGCCCCGCTGGGTCCCGACGATCCGGGCGCGGCGCCCGGCCTGTTCCGCTGGCGCGGCCGGCGTCACCGTGTCTGTGCCGCCCAGGGGCCGGAACGCTTGGCGCCGGAATGGTGGCGGACCGACGACCGTCGGGCCTGGGCGTCGGGCGGGCGCGACTATTTCCGGGTCGAGGACGAAACCGGGGCGCGGTTCTGGATCTTCCGGACGGGAATAGAAAACGGGGCAAACGGGTCTGTATCCCGATGGTACCTGCACGGACTTTTTCCATGAAACACGCCTGTCAAAACGGCGTGACAGTCTGACGGCCAACCAGAACAAAGGAACGGGCACATGACATTGGGACGCATGCACCATCTGGGTCTGGCATTGAGCGATCTGCCATCCGCCGAAGAGGCCTTCTACCGGCCGGTTCTCACCTTTCTGGGATACCGGAAGATCGAGGACGAAAACGGCATGACCCTGTGGTTCTCCGAAACCGCGCTGGCGGCGGTCAATCTGTGGCAGGCGCCGCCCGACCTGGCCGCCGTCCGGCACCGGGACTACACGCCCGGACTGCAGCATTTCGCGTTGGAGGCCGACAGCCGCGAGGAGGTGGACGCGCTCTATCGCCTGTTGCAGAGCATTGAGGCCACGGTGCTGGACCCGCCGGCCGAGTACGACTATTCGCCCGGCTACTACGCGGTGTTCTTCGCCGATCCCGACGGCATCAAGTTCGAGCTGGTGCACATGCCGCCGCCAAGCGGGGCCTGAGAGACGGCCATGACCGGGCTGCCGGCCTATGCCGAGCTGCAGGTGCTGACCAACTTCTCGTTCCTGGAGGGTGCCAGCCATCCGGACGAGCTGGTGCTGACGGCGGCGGCGCTGGGCTATGCGGCGGTTGGCGTGGCCGACCGCAACTCGCTGGCCGGGGTGGTGCGCGCCCACGTTGCCGCCAAGCAGGCCGGCATCCAGCTTGTGGTCGGCGCGCGGCTGGACCTCGCCGACGCGGCCAGCCTGATCGCCTATCCCATGAACCGTGCCGCCTACGGCCGGCTGTCGCAGCTGATCACCCTGGGCGGGCGCCGGGCGGAGAAGGGCGACTGCCATCTGACGCTGGACGATGTTCTGGATTATGGCGCAGACATGGTGCTGATCGCGCTGCCGCCAGCCGAACCGGATGCTGCCTTTCACCGCCAGCTCGCGCGTCTGAACGAGGCCTTCCCGGGCAGCCTCTATCTCGCCGCCAGCCACCTTTACCGGGGCGACGACCGGGCGCGGATCGCCGCGCTTGCGGCGCTTGCGGCGGAGGCGAATGTGGCCCTGGTCGCGACCGGCGACGTGGTGATGCACGAACCCGCGCGCCGGCCGCTGGCCGACGTTCTGACTTGCATCCGCGAGAAGGTGACCGTGGACACCGCGGGGCTGAGGCTTGCGCGCAATGCCGAACGCCACATGAAGCCGCGCGACGAGCTGGCCCGGCTGTTCGAAACTCACCCGCAGGCGCTGGCCGCGACGGTGGAGATCGCCGCGCGCTGCAGCTTCAGCCTGGACGAGCTTGCCTACGAATACCCGGACGAGGTGGTCGCTCCGGGCGAGACGCCGCAACAGTCGCTGGAGCGGCTGGCCTGGGAGGGTGCCAAGGAACGGTATCGCGGGCGGTTGCCGGACAAGGTCAAGCAGCAGATCGCCCACGAGCTGGACCTGATCGGGGAGCTTTCCTATGCGCCCTATTTCCTGACCGTGCACGACCTGGTGCGGTTCGCCCGCGCACGCGGCATCCTGTGCCATGGGCGCGGCTCGGCGGCCAATTCGGCGGTCTGCTATTGCCTGGGCATCACCGCGGTCGACCCGGCGCGGCTGGACCTCCTGTTCGAGCGTTTCGTCTCGGCCGAACGCAACGAACCGCCCGACATCGACGTGGATTTCGAGCACGAGCGCCGCGAAGAGGTGCTGCAGTACGTCTACGAGAAATACGGCCGTCACCGCGCCGGTATGACCGCGACAGTCAACTGCTACCGGGCGCGCGGTGCGATCCGCGAGGTCGGCAAGGCGCTGGGGCTGTCGGAGGACACGGTCGCGGCGCTGTCGTCACAGGTCTGGGGCTGGTCGTCCGACGGCATCGACGAGGACCAGGCACGCGAGATCGGGCTGGACCCCCGGGACCGGCGGCTGCGCCAGGCGCTGGCGCTGACGGCCATGCTGATCGGCTTTCCCCGCCACCTGTCCCAGCATGTGGGTGGCATGGTGATTACCCGCGCCCGGCTGGACACGGTGGTGCCGATCGAAAACGCCGCCATGGAGGACCGCACCGTCGTCCAGTGGGACAAGGACGATTTGGACGCGCTGGGGATCCTGAAGGTCGACGTTCTGTCGCTGGGCATGCTGACCTGCGTGCGCAAGGGGTTCGATCTTCTGCGCGGCCATTACGGCAAGGACTACGACCTGGCCACCGTGCCGCCGGAAGACAAGTCGGTCTATGACATGCTGTGCAAGGCCGATTCCATCGGCGTGTTCCAGGTGGAAAGCCGGGCCCAGATGGCATTCCTGCCGCGCATGAAGCCGCGCGACTTCTACGATCTGGTGATCGAGGTGGCGATCGTGCGCCCTGGCCCGATCCAGGGCGACATGGTCCACCCCTACCTGCGGCGGCGCAACGGCGAGGAGCAGGTGGACTACCCTTCCGAAGATCTGCGCGCGGTGCTGGACAAGACCCTGGGTGTGCCGCTGTTCCAGGAACAGGCGATGAAGATCGCCATCGTCGCCGCCGGCTTCACCCCGTCGGAGGCCGACCAGCTGCGCCGGGCCATGGCGACCTTCCGCAAGATGGGCACCATCCACAGCTTCCACGAAAAGATGGTGGCCGGCATGGCCGAGCGCGGCTACGACCCGGAATTCGCAGAACGCTGTTTCCGGCAGATCGAAGGCTTCGGCGAATACGGCTTTCCAGAAAGCCATGCCGCCAGCTTTGCGTTGCTGGTCTATGTCTCCGCCTGGATGAAGTGCCACTACCCGGCGGTGTTCGCCTGCGCGTTGTTGAACAGCCAGCCCATGGGGTTCTACGCGCCGGCCCAGATCGTGCGCGATGCGCGCGAACACGGCGTCACGGTGCGGCCACCGGACGTCAACCTGTCGGACTGGGACTGCACCCTGGAACCGTCGGACCGGGGCGACGGCTATGCCCTCCGGCTGGGCCTGCGCCAGGTCAAGGGTCTGTCGCAAGAGGACGGCGAATGGCTGGTGGCGGCGCGCGGCAACGGTTACCGGCAGCCAAGCGACATCTGGCGCCGCGCCGGGCTCTATCCCCGCGCGCTGGAGGCGCTGGCTCGGGCCGATGCGTTTGCGTCGATGGATCTCGACCGGCGTCAGGGCCTGTGGCAGGTCAAGGGCCTGGGCGGCGGCGCGCCCCGCGCCCGGCCGCTGCCGCTGTTCGGCCACGCCCAGGAAGCCGAACACGGGGCCGAGCCGGATGTCCTGTTGCCGGCGCTCACCCTGGGCGAAGAGGTGGTGCAGGACTACTCCTCGATCCGGCTGTCACTGAAAGACCATCCGGTCCGTCTGGTGCGCGACGCCCTGGAGCCGGTGACGCCGGCGGCGCATCTGTTGGAGATCGCCGACGGGGCCAAGGTCAGCGTGGCCGGGCTGGTGCTGGTGCGCCAGCGCCCCGGCAGCGCCAGCGGCGTGATCTTCGCCACCCTGGAGGACGAGACCGGGTCGGCCAACGTGGTGGTCTGGCCGGCGGTCTTCGAGGCGCACCGGCGTATCGTGCTGGCTGCCCGGCTGATGCGGGTGACCGGCGAATTGCAGTGCCAGGGCATCGTCACCCACCTGATCGCAGAGAAGCTGGAAGACATGTCGCCGCTGTTGGACGGGCTGGCGGCTGGCGAGGAATTCGCTGTCGCCCACGACCGCGCCGACGAGGTCAAGCGCGGCACCCGCCCGGATCCGCGACTGGCCGCCAAACAGCGACGCCCCGCCGCCGTCC
>Ga0209782_1000020_pt1 | contig 94023 bp, 76 predicted proteins | sample WorMetmaBAHAMAS1_FD_187390 | JGI IMG/M metagenome (GOLD analysis project Ga0209782, IMG submission 187390) | Marine gutless worms symbiont microbial communities from Max Planck institute for Marine Microbiology, Germany - Inanidrilus... | ecosystem: Host-associated > Annelida > Digestive system...
AACCCGCCATGATGATCATCCGGGCCGATGGTCACGGTGAGATCGCCTTCGGCGCAATGCAGGCAGGCCTCGATCTCGAATACAGCCGGTCGATGGTTTTCTTCACCTGGGACGGCTTCGACGAAATAGACGAGGCCATCGGGGCTGGATCGGCCGAACTGCTCGACAACGGCACGCTCGAGATCGAGCTTGCATACCACCTCGGCGACGAGACCACCCTCAAAGCCGAGCAGGCGACTTCTTCAACAGCCTGCTAGGCCGCGATGGGCGGTTCGTCGTCGTCGAGGTCAAGGCGTCGGTGGCGGATTTCCGCGCCTACGCGAAGTGGCCCGACTACTTGCCCTTCGGGGACGAATTCTATTTCGCTGTCGGTCCTGAGTTTCCATTGGACCGACTGCCCGCCGGTGTCGGGATCATTGTCGCCGACGTCTACGCGGGGGCCGTGGTGCGACCGGCGCCCGTGACGTCCATGCATGCGAGCCGCCGAAAGGCCCAGACCATCCGCTTCGCCCGAACCGCGGCGGCCCGGCTCGGTGCCCGGCTCGATCCGGCGGTCGCACAGGGGCAGGGGCGGTAGTCGGTCAGCGTCCGGATCTGTGGAACACGACGGAGAAGTTATTGGTCGGCATGGCAACGCGTTCGACGAACGCGAGGTCGTGGCGGGCCGCCGCGAGAATCACGTCGCCAAGGTCGCGGACGCCCCAGCGCGGGTCGCGTTCGCGGAGGGATTGGTCGAAGGCCTCGTTGCTTGGTGCCGTATGCGCACCCTTGATGCGATACGGGCCGTAGAGGTAAAGCACGCCGCCCTCCCGCAACACGCGCCCCGCTCCGGCCATCAGGCCCAGGCACGATGACCAGGGCGCGATGTGGATCATGTTGATGCAGACGACCGCATCGGCCCTCGCGAGGGGCCAGGTCTCCGCCTCAACGTCGATGGCGAGGGGAGGTGGCGCGTCGACCTGCTCGACCTCCATCCACGCGACGATGCTCGCCCGTGCCGTCGGGTCCGGATCGCTGGTTTGCCAACAGAGACCGGGGAATCGGGGCGCAAAGGCAACGGCGTGCTGTCCCGAGCCCGAGCCGATTTCGAGCAGCGTTCCTGTTTTCGGGAGCACCCGTGCCAGGACATCCGCGATGGGTTCGCGGTTGCGCTCTGTTGCCGGGGCGAATTGGCGCGCATAGGTCATGCCGCGGGTCCGTGTTCTAGCCCGTAGGTCAAACGTAAGGGCACCACGCCGCAGCGGCAAGCAATCAGCGCAAACCCCTGTCCAACGCGGGGTTGTCCGTCATCGGCCGGTGTGTTACCCAAAACCATGATCGACCGGCTCAAGGCCCTGTTTGGGGGCGGTCCGGCCGCGGCAGCGGGGGCAAGCGTCAATCCTGGGTCCGATGACCTTCATCTCGCGGCGGCGGCACTTCTGGTCGAAGCGGCGACGATGGATGGCCACTTCGATCCTGAAGAACGCGATGCCATTCGCTCTGCCCTCGAGGACGGGTTCGGGCTCGACGCGGATGTCGCCGACGAGTTGATCGTCGATGGTGAACAAGCTGCGGCAAGGTCGACGCAGTTGGTTGGCTTTACGCGGGTGATGAAGGATCGCCTCGAGCTAGAGGATCGGGTGAAGCTGATCGAGATGTTGTGGGAGGTCGCCTACGCGGACGGCGAAGTGCACCACTACGAATCGAATCTTGTTCGCCGGGTCGCTGGCCTGCTCTATGTTCCGGACCGCGACAGCGGTGCGGCGCGCAAGCGGGTCGCCGATCGATTGGGCGTAACGGGCGCCGCAACATGAAGCGGGATCGAGGTTAAGGGCCAGGAATCGGGGGTCTCAAACGGAGAATGCCATGACCTACATCGTCATCGAGAACTGCATCAAATGCAAATACATGGATTGCGTCGAGGTCTGCCCGGTCGACTGCTTCTACGAGGGCGAGAACTTCCTCGTCATTCATCCGGATGAGTGCATCGACTGCGGCGTCTGCGAGCCTGAGTGCCCCGCCGAGGCGATCGTCCCCGATACCGAACCCGGTAATGAGAAGTGGCTGGACATCAACACCCAATACGCCCAGGAATGGCCGAACATCACCCGCAAGGGCGAACCTTTGCCGGATGCAGATGAATGGAACGGCAAACCCGACAAGGAAGGTATGCTGAGCGCAAACCCTGGTGCTGGAACGTAAATTCGTTCGTCGGACGCCCCCGGAGATATATCCGGGGGTGTATTTTGCACTGCAATGATGTTATAGTAGGTCGCGCTGGTGCCGGCGGGCCAGCTTTGGTTGTTTCGGAATTTCACATCCGAGCCCAGACCTCACAAGGGTGACAACCGCCTACAATCGATGGGGACTGCATCCGCTTCGCGCCGTGGGGCGCGCAGGTGCGGTCCGATTGCGTACCGCGGCGACACTGGCGGGCGCAGTGCGAGCTTGAGTGAAGAGAGAGAAGAAAAAAATGTCAGCAGAGCTTGAATTCAATCCAGGGGACTACGTGGTCTACCCCACGCACGGTGTGGGGAAGGTGATCTGCATCGAAAGCCGCGAGATCGCCGGCCATGACCTGCAGTTGTTCGTCATTTCCTTCGATCGCGACCGCATGACGTTGCGGGTGCCGGTGTCGAAGGCGTCGACCTCGGGGTTACGCCGGCTGAGCACGCGGAAGGTGATGAACAGCGCGCTGACCACGCTGAGGACCCGGGCCCGGATCAAGCGTACGATGTGGAGCCGCCGCGCCCAGGAGTACGAGGCCAAGATCAACTCCGGCGACCCGGTATCCATCGCCGAGGTCGTCCGCGACCTGCATCGCAACGTCGGCCAGCCCGACCAGTCGTTCAGCGAACGCCAGATCTACGAAACGGCGCTCGACCGCCTGGCTTGCGAACTGGCGGCGTTGGAAAAGATCGACAAAGACAAAGCGACCGCCAAGCTGGAAGGTCTGCTCACCGCAGCCTGACCACGTCCGTAGCGGTCGGATCCCGCCACCCGTCGTCGGCGACGATCGTCGGACCATGCCGGAACAAACCATCTTCGTCACGCTGCCGCCGGGTCGAAAGACCTGGGCGGTGGCGGCCGTGCACGGCGAGGCCCTGCGCCTCGCCGCCCTGCACGCGCGTATCGCCGAGTGCATCGGCGCCAACGACAATCTGGTCTATCTCGGAGATTTCCTAGGCCGGGGCGACGCCGTCGCGGAGACGGTGACCGAACTCCTGTTGTTCCGTCGCCACGTCATGGCCGCCCAGGTCGGTGCCGGAGGCACCATCGCCTACCTGCGTGGCAGCCAGGAGGAGATGTGGCACAAGCTGCTGCAGATCCAGTTCGCGACCAATCCACGCGAAGTATTGGATTGGATGCTGGCGCAGGGCGTCGAACCGACGCTGCGGGCCTACGGCGCCACGGCGACGGAAGCGCGCGATGCCGCGCGCCAAGGTCCGGTGGCTTTGTCGCAGTGGACAAACCGGCTCCGCGCCACCATGCGCGCCGCCGAGGGCCATGATCGGCTGATGAGTGCGCTCCGTCGCGCCGCCTACACCGAAGACCACACGCTCTTGTTCGTCAATGCCGGTATCGATCCGGCGCGACCGCTTTCGGAACAGACGGACACGTTCTGGTGGGGCGGGCGCGACTTCGATCTGATCGACGCCCCGTACGGCGGGTTTGGGCTCGTCGTTCGCGGTTTCGATGCCCGCGGCCAGGGCGTGCGGATCTCCGACAACGCGGCCTCCATCGACGGCGGCTGTGGGGCCGGCGGCCCATTGGTTTGCGTCGGGTTCGGGCCCGACGGCGCTGTCACCGAGGTTATCGAAGCCTGAACACGCAAAACCTCACCATTGTCTCGGGCGGCCAGACAGGCGTCGACCGCGCCGCCCTCGACGTTGCCCTGGAGCTTGGCCTGCCTTGCGGCGGCTGGGTACCGAAAGGGCGCCTTGCCGAGGACGGGCCGATCGACGCGCGTTATCCCATGCGCGAAACCGGCCGCGCCGCCTACGCTGTCCGCACACGCCTGAATGTCCGCGATTCCGATGCCACGCTGGTGATGACCTGCGGCCACCCGACTGGTGGCACCGCGTTGACCATCGACTTCGCGAAGCGATCCGGATGCCCGTGCCGGGTTCTCGATCTTGACATCGACCCGGATCCGAATGCAGTCCGGACGTGGCTCGATTCGCACCGAGTCCATGTGCTCAACGTCGCTGGACCGCGCGAGAGCACGTCGCCGGGCATCTACGGCACGGCCGCAGAATTCCTGCGGCAAGTCCTCATCGATCGGTGACGATCTTGACCCGCTGGTCAGGTTGTAACCGCGCCCCGTACGGGAGTCCGTTGAGCGCCAGGAACCGCTCCAGCCGATACTCGGCAAATGGCATCTGTTCGGCGAAGGTCTCGGGCGTGTCGCCGGAACGGACGGTGACGATGCGGAGCCTCAGGGGCTTGATCGCGGCGGCCTCGGCCGCGGAGAGGCGCCGGAAGCTGAACGTCGTCCGCTGGAGCTCGGTCGCCAATTGCCCGGTCAATTGGGCGGGCATGACGAACAGGAACCGGTAGACGCGGTTCTGCCGTTCCTGGATCGCCACGAGACGCACGTCCGAGGTTCCGCTGTTGGTGCGAAGCCTGGCCGCACCCGTGGCGCCGTCCATGCCATTGACCGTGATTCGTTCCAGCGACTGCAGGTCTAGGCGTCCACCCCAAACACGCCCGACGTAGTCGCTCATCGACTGCGCCTCGGCCACGGCACGCGGATCGGCGGCATCGAAGGCGATAAGCGATTTGCCCGGGCCGCGGGCAACAAGCTGTCGGGCGCTGTTGAACATGACAAATCCCGGCGGTACGCGGAACGCGAAGCCGAGTGCCGGGTGCAGGAAATCCCGGCCGCGGCGGACGCCTTGGCTCGGGTGATCGCCGAACAACATGCCGTCGATGCGGGCAAGGTAGTCCTCTTCGGGCCGCGGACGGGCGATGGCCGTGCCTCGTGCAAGCTGAAACGCCTGGGCGACCCGGTCGCCGGTGCGCGGATGCGAGGCCATGATGCTGAACCGGTTGGCCGCGCCTGGGTCCCCGGCCATGACCGCTTGAAGCTCGGTAAATCCGTCGAGCTTGCGAAAGAAGCTGACCATTGCCGCCGGGTCGTAGCCGGCCCGGCTCATGTAGCGGATACCCAGCATATCCGCCTCGAATTCCTGTTCGCGCGAAAAGCCCTGTAGGTAGGCTTGGGCGCCAAAGGCCGCAAGGTCGCCAACGCCCGAAGGCGTTCCCGCAGCGGCCCCGGCAGCACCGAGAATGGCGAGGCCGAGATTGGCGACCATCGCCTGGCTGTAACGTTGGGCGGAATGGCGGGCGGTGACGTGGCCGATCTCGTGGGCCAGCACGCTTGCCACCTCGGCCTCACTGTTGGCCAAGGCGAGCAACCCGCGGGTGATGTGGACATAGCCTCCGGGCAGCGCGAAGGCGTTCACCTTTTCGTCGTTCAGAAGGGTGAAGCTGTAGCGGATTTCGGGGAACTCGGTGACCTGAGCGACGGTGGCGCCGATCCGCGTAACGTAGGCGGCAAGCTCTGGATCGTCGTAGCGGCCGCCGAACTGTTTGACCAGTTTGGGGTGTTCCTGCGCGCCGACGCGAACTTCCTCGGCCGGTGACATGAAGGCGGTGAAGCTCCGCTCGCCGGTCGCCGGATTGACCGTACATCCGGTGACAAAGGGCAGCGCGCAGGCGAGGACAAAGGCGGCGAGCAGGCGTCGCATGGCCCCGGATTATGGAGACGGCTCCGCGCCTCGGCAACCCGGCCGCGGGGTCAATCGGCGCCGCTGACGCCGGCCTCGGCGAAGGTTGCCATGCCGCCATGACATGCCGAGGCGGCGCGCAGAACCGCTATCGCCAAGACCGCGCCCGAGGCCTCGCCGAGGCGCATATCCAGGTCAAGGAGCGGATGCTTTCCGAGGCGTTTGAGAAGACGTCGATGCCCTGGCTCAGCCGAGGCGTGGCCGACTTGGCAGTGGTCCAACGCGTCCCCCCGGCAGGCGGCGAGCGGCGCCACCGCCGCCGTACAGACGTAGCCATCGAGGACCACGGGGATGCGCCGCAGCCGGGCGGCAACAGTGGCACCGGCGATCGCCGCCAGTTCCCGCCCGCCCAGCCGGCAAAGCAGATCGACGGCGTCCGTCGATTCCCTTTCGTGCCGGTGCACGGCCCGTGCGACGACCGCCGCCTTGTTGGCCAGTTCCGCGCCGTCGACCCCGGTTCCGGGACCGGTCCACTCCGCGGCCTCACCGCCGAACAGCGCGTGTGCGAGCGCCGCCGCGGACGTCGTGTTGCCGATGCCCATCTCGCCGAGGCAGAGCACGTCGGTGCCGTCGCCGACCGCGTCGATGCCGGCGTTGATCGCCGCGACACAGGCGGACTCGTCCATGGCCGCCGCGTGGGTGAAGTCGGCCGTCGGGCGGTCGAGGTCGAGTGCGGTGACACCGAGGTCGACGCCGAACGCTTGGCAGAGCTGATTGATTGCCGCGCCTCCGGCCTCGAAGTTGGCCACCATCTGCACCGTGACCTCGGCCGGGAAGGCCGAGACGCCCTGCGCCGCGACCCCGTGGTTGCCGGCGAACACCCGCGCCGCTGGCCGCTCGACTGTCGGCGGATGACGTCCCTGCCAGGCGGTGAGCCACGCCGAAACCGCTTCCAGCCGGCCCAGCGAGCCGGGTGGTTTTGTAAGCTGCGGCTCCCGTGCCGCCGCGGCTTCGGCGGACAGCGTGTCCGGTCCCGGCAAGGCATGGAGCAAGCGACGGAAATCGTCGAGGCTTTGGATACGGGTTTTCGTCGCTTCGGTCATCCGGTGTTCCTCTTTCAAGCCGGCTCCCCTATAACCGATTGCCACGTCAGTTACCCCATCGAAATCACGGATTCTCATGCCGGACCCCGCCGACAGTCCATCATCGACCGCCTCTGCCGCCGGCTGGGGCCGGGACCTGAGGATCGCCGCCGGGTTCCTCACGCGTCTGCCGGTGGCGCCGAAGGACATTGCTGCCGAGGGCGGTTCGCTCGCCCGGGCGATGGCACTGTTTCCGATCATCGGTGCTGGTATCGGTGCGTTCGGCGGCCTCGTACTGCTCGCCGGCTTCGAGCTGGGGTTCGGGCCGCTGGCCAGCGCCTTCCTGGCGGTCGCGGCGACGGTGGCGATCACCGGCGCTCTGCACGAGGATGGGCTCGCCGACGTCGCCGACGGCCTCGGTGGCGGCAGCGACCGCGAAGCCCGATTGCGCATCATGCGCGACAGCCGCACCGGCGCTTACGGGGTGCTGGCCATCGTCTTCAGCGTCGGCCTCAGGGTGAGCCTGCTGTCGGCGTTCTTCACCCCGGGCGAGGCGGCATTGGCGCTGATCGCCGTCGGGGCGCTGTCACGGGCGCCGATGGCGCCGATGGCCTATCTGATGGGGCCGGCGCGGACCGACGGGCTCGCCGCTGCGGCCGGGCGGCCGGATCGGACCGCCGTCGCCATCGCCAAGATCAGCGCCTTGGTCATCGCCCTGGTGATCATCGATGTCTGGGCCGCGATCGTCGCCGCCATTGCTGTCGCCGTTGCCGCCGGTTGGATCGCGATCCTCGCCGCCCGCCGGCTCGGCGGTCACACGGGCGACGTCTTCGGCGTCGCCCAGCAGGTCTCGGAGATCGCCGCGCTCGCGACCATCGTCGCCATGCAATGACCGGCGCTGGGGGAGCGACAACACGCTGGTGGTGGGTGCGCCACGCGCCGGTACCCGGCCACTTGGGCCGGCTGTACGGGGCCATGGACGTCGATTGCGATACGTCGGACGCGGCTGCCTTTCGCGTCCTGGCGGCGCGCCTTCCCGAGGATGCGGTGTGGGTGACAAGCCCGCCCAAGCGGACCGCCCAGACCATGGCGGCGATCGCCGACGCCGCTGGATTTTCGCTCCCCGACCCGATCGTCGCGGATGACCTCGCCGAGCAGAATTTCGGCCTCTGGCAGGGGCTCAAGTGGGGCGATATGGAGGCCGCCGACCCCGAGGCGTACCGGGCCTTCTGGACCGATCCGACCCGTTCGGCGCCGCCGGGCGGCGAAAGCTTCGCCGACCTCATCGCCCGCACCCGGAAGGCCATCGAACGGCTGACCGCCGAGCATGCCGGCCAAGACATCGTCAGCATCGGCCACGGCGGCACCATTCGAGCGGCGGTGGCGGTCGCGTTGGGACTCGATCCGGCCGCGGCAATGGCGGTCGTTGTCGACAACCTGTCGCTCACCCGCCTCGATCACGTCGCCGCCGGCCTGCTCGGAGGCCACGGCGGCTTGTGGCGAGTGGAGTGCGTCAACGTCCCGGCGCTGGATTCCTGATTTGCGGCCGTGCTAGGTTGCGGCCCCGTGCCGAGACAGGGAAGCCGGTGCGCGGTCGTTATGTCCGCAAGTCCGGCGCTGCCCCCGCAACTGTGAGCGGCGAGGCCGCGGCAAGGAACGCCACTGGCGCCCCCGATACCGGGCGCCGGGAAGGCGCCGCGGCCGATGAACCGAAGCCAGGAGACCTCCCCGGCACACCGGCGTCAACGATCCTCGGGTGGAGGAAAACGGCCTCGTGCCCGCAAACGATCTTCCCTTACCGTCAGTGACCTTGGTCCTTGGAGGCGCACGTTCGGGCAAGAGCGCCTACGCCGAGAGTCTGATCGAGGCCGTAGGTAGCGGCACCTATCTGGCGACGGCGGAAGCGGGCGATGCCGAAATGGCCGAGCGCATCCGCCGTCACCGCGAACGCCGGGGCGAGGGGTGGGAGACCGTGGAAGAAGCGCTGGATCTCGCCGGCGCTCTGGCCGGCCACGCCAAGCCCGACCGTCCGGTGCTGGTGGATTGCCTGACTCTCTGGCTCTCCAACGTGATGGGCGCCGGCCGCGACGTCGAAGCCGACTGCCGCGCCCTGACCGATGGTCTCGGCGATCTGGCCGGTCCGGTGGTCCTGGTGTCCAACGAAGTCGGCCTCGGGCTCGTCCCCGAAACGCCGATCGGGCGGGCCTTCCGCGATCACGCCGGCCGGCTCAACCAATCCATTGCCGCGCGGGCCGACCGGGTGGTGTTCGTCGCCGCCGGCCTTCCAATGGTGCTCAAGAACGGAACCCAATGAGATGAAGATCCCCGCCACCGTGATCACCGGATTCCTTGGCGCCGGCAAGACGACGCTGATCCGCCATCTGATCGAGAACGCCGGCGGGCGGCGTCTCGCTCTGGTGATCAACGAGTTCGGCGACCTCGGCATCGACCGCGAACTGCTGCTCGGTTGCGGCGTCGAGGGTTGTGGCGAGGACGACATCGTCGAGCTGCCCAACGGCTGTATCTGTTGTACCGTCGCCGACGAGTTCCTGCCGACCATGGAGATGCTGCTCGACCAGCCCGAGCCCCCCGACCACATCGTCATCGAGACCTCCGGCCTGGCGCTGCCGAAGCCGCTGGTCAAGGCGTTCAACTGGCCGGAGATCCGCTCCCGCGTCACCGTCGACGGGGTTATCGCGGTGATCGATGGGCCAGCGGTGGCGGAGGGTCGATTCGCCGAGGACCCGGCAGCGGTACAGGCCGAACGCGAGGCCGATCCGGCGCTGGAGCACGAGTCGCCGCTGGAAGAGGTCTACGAGGACCAGCTGGGCTGCGCCGATCTGGTGGTGTTGAACAAGGCCGATCTGTTGGGCGCGGACGGCGTCGAGCAGGTCCGCGCCGAGATGCGGGACGCGGTGCGGCCGGCAACCAAGGTGGTGAGCGCGACCAACGGCGCCCTCGATCCCCGCGTCGTCCTCGGTCTTGGGGCGCATGCCGAGGACGATCTCGATGCTCGGCCCTCGCACCACGACGGCGTGGACGGCGAGCACGACCACGACGACTTCGAGAGTTTTGTCTGTGATCTCTACCCCGTGAATGACCCGGCGGCGTTGGAGGACCGTATCCGCGCCGTCGCCGCCGAGCACGACGTACTCAGGGTCAAGGGGTTCGTCGACGTTCCGGGCAAAGGGATGCGCCACGTGGTGCAGGCGGTCGGCGACCGCATCGAGCGCTATTTCGACCGCCCGTGGAAGCCCGACGAGCCGCGCCAGGGCCGCCTCGTCGTCATCGCCGAGAGGGGCATCGACGCCGCCGCCGTGCGGGCGGCCCTGGTCGGTTAAATGCATCTCCTTGCAGCCCAGCCGGGGACGGTTTCCGACGGCACCGAGGCGGTCGACCTCGGTCAGTCGCCCGGCGACATCGCCTTCCTCTCGGCCGCCGACACCGAGCTTGCCTGCATGGCGGCGGCGCGGGCTCGGCTGCCGGAGAACGGGTTCCCCAGCCTGCGGCTCGCCAGCCTGCTGCATCTCGGCCACCATATGTCGGTGGACCTCTACGTCGAGGCGACGCTCACCGGCGCCCGGCTCGTCGTCGTCCGCATCCTCGGCGGACGGGGCTACTGGGACTACGGCGTCGAGCAGGTGGGCGGGCTCTGCCGCGAGCGGGGCGTTCCGGTGGCGTTCCTGCCGGGCGACGACCAGCCCGATCCCGAACTGGCTGCGGCTTCGACGGTGCCGGCCGAAGCCTGGCATCGGCTCTGGCAGTACTGCGTCCACGGAGGCGTCGACAACGCCGTCGATTTTCTTCGCTTCGCCGCCTCGCTGGTCGGCACCGAGAGCGAGTGGCGCGAGCCGCGGCCGCTGCTACGCGGGGGACCGTACTGGCCGGGCGCCGCACATCCCGATCTCAATGCCGTGCGAGCACAATGGCGGGACAGGCAACCGCTGGCGGCGCTGGTGTTCTACCGGGCGCTGGTGCAAGCGGGTAATCTCGCTGCGGTCGATGCACTGATCGCCGGGCTTGCCGAGGCTGGGCTTAACGTGCTGCCGGTCTACGTCGCCAGCCTGAAGGACCCGGTGGCGGCGGCGACGCTCGAGGAATTGCTGTCCGAGGCGCCCGCCGACGTCATCGTCAACGCGACCGGCTTCGCCGTCTCGGCGCCGGGCACCGGACGCGTCGAGACGCCGTTGGATGCCTGCGGCGCGCCGGTGATCCAGGCGGTGTTCTCGGGCGGTAACGAACCGGGATGGCGCGAGACGACGCGCGGCCTCTCGGCGCGCGACATCGCCATGAACGTGGCGCTCCCCGAGGTCGATGGCCGCATCGTTTCGCGCGCCGTCTCGTTCAAGGGCCGCGCTCGGCGGGATGCCCTCACCGAAACCGATATCGTCGCCTACGAGCCGGTCGCCGACCGTGTGGTCTTCGTTGCCCAACTGGCGGCCAACTGGGCGAAGCTTCGCCGCACGCCGGCTGCCGAGCGGCGTGTGGCCCAGGTGCTCGCCAACTACCCCAACCGGGACGGCCGCATGGGCAACGGCGTCGGCCTCGACACCCCGGCCGGCACGGTCAACGTGCTGAACGCGCTTAGCCAGCACGGCTACCGGATCGAGGACGCTCCGGCCACCGGCCGTGAGCTGGTCGATCGTCTCGCCGCCGGACCGACCAATGACCACCGCCGCCTCGGCGAACGGGACGTACGCGAGACCCTCTCCCTCGCTGACTATTCGGCGTTCTTCGCCGCGCTTCCCCGCGCCGTGCAGGACCAAGTGATCGAGCGCTGGGGCCCACCCGAGACCGATCCCTTTTACCTCCTCGGCGAGCTGGACTGCGGGCGGTTCGCCATCCCAGCCTTCCGCTGCGGCAACGTTGCCATCGGCCTGCAGCCGGCGCGGGGCTACAACATCGATCCGTCTTCCACCTACCACGATCCGAACCTGGTGCCGCCCCACGGCTATTTCGCCTTCTACGCTTGGGTGGCGCAGGCGTTCGGGGCGCACGCCGTCGTCCACATGGGCAAGCACGGCAATCTGGAATGGCTGCCGGGCAAGGCCCTGGCGCTGTCGGCCGAGTGCTTTCCCGAGGCGGCGCTGGGGCCGCTGCCGCATCTCTATCCGTTTATCGTCAACGATCCTGGCGAGGGCACCCAGGCCAAGCGCCGCGCCGCGGCGGTGATCATCGATCACCTGACGCCGCCGCTCACCCGCGCTGAAAGCTACGGGCCGCTGCGTGACCTCGAACGGCTGGTCGACGAGTACTACGAGGCCGCCGGCGTCGATCCCCGCAGGCTGCGCGTGCTCAGGGAAGAGATCCTGTCGCTCTGCCGGGTCACCGGCCTCGATGCCGACTGCGGCATCATCGACGATGACGACGAGGACGCGGCGCTCGCTAAGCTGGATGCTTATCTCTGCGAACTCAAGGAGATGCAGATCCGCGACGGCCTCCACGTGTTCGGCGAGGCGCCCGCCGGCACGGCCCTCCGCGACCTGCTCGTCGCCCTCGCCCGCGTGCCAAGGGGAGCCGGCGAGGGCGGCGATGCGTCCATCACTCGTGCACTGGCTGCAGACCTCGCTCTCGACTTCGATCCCCTCGATTGCGCCATGGCCGAGCCGTGGACCGGACCACGGCCGAATGCTTTGAACGGCAACGGCAGTGTCTGGCGTAGCACGGGCGATACCGTCGAGAGGTTGGAAGGGCTTGCGGCATCGCTGGTCGAGAGGTCCACTGAGATAGATCCCGACTGGCAACGTACCAACGCGGTACTGGCCCAGATCGATGGGGCCTTGCGCCCGGCGGTCGAAGCCTCGGGCGCGGCGGAGATCGACGGCCTGTTGACCGGACTCGACGGGCGCTTTGTCGACCCCGGTCCTTCTGGGGCGCCAACCCGCGGCAAGCCGGACGTGCTGCCGACGGGGCGGAACTTCTATTCCGTTGACACCCGCACGGTGCCGACGCCGGCGGCGTGGACGCTGGGCTGGAAGTCGGCGAGCCTGCTGATCGAGCGTCACACCCAGGAGCACGGCGCCTTTCCCCGTACCATGGCGCTGACCGCCTGGGGCACCTCCAACATGCGCACCGGCGGTGACGACATCGCCCAGGCGCTGGCGCTGATCGGCGTCCGGCCGACCTGGGACTCGGCTTCGCGCCGGGTCACCGGCTTCGAGGTCATGCCGGCGTCGGTTCTGGGCCGGCCGCGGGTCGACGTGACGCTCCGGGTTTCCGGGTTCTTCCGCGACGCCTTCCCGGGATTGATCGACCTGTTCGACTCGGCGGCGCGGGCGGTGGCGGCCCTCGACGAACCGGACGCCGACAACCCCCTGGCGGCGCGGGCCCGCGACGAGCGCGCGGCGCTCGTCGCGTCGGGACTCAGCGAGACCGAGGCGGCCGAGCGCGCGGGTTTCCGCGTCTTCGGCTCCCAGCCGGGCGCCTACGGCGCTGGCCTGCAGGCGCTGATCGACGAACGCGGCTGGCAGACCGACGCCGACCTCGCCCGCGCCTACGTCGCCTGGGGAGGCTACGCCTACGGTTCCGGCGCCGAAGGAAGGGCAGCGCACGGGTTGTTCGAGACCAGACTCGCCGCGGTCGAGGCGGTGGTGCAGAACCAGGACAACCGCGAGCACGACATCCTCGATTCCGACGACTACTACCAGTTCGAAGGCGGAATGACGGCGGCCGTGCGCGTCATCTCTGGCGCCCAGCCGGCGGTCTATCACGCCGACCACTCCCGACCCGAGACGCCGAAGGTGCTGACCCTCGCCGAGGAGGTCGCCCGGGTCGTCCGCGCCCGTGTGGTCAATCCGAAGTGGATTGCCGGCGCCATGCGCCACGGCTACAAGGGCGCCTTCGAGATGGCGGCGACGGTGGACTACTTGTTCGCCTTCGCCGCGACGGCGCACTGCGTCGCCGACCACCACTTCGACGCGGTGTTCGACGCCTATCTCGGCGATGACGCGGTGCGCGACTTCCTCGCCGATGCCAACCCGGCGGCTCTCAGGGAGATGAGCGAACGCCTGACCGAGGCCCAGGAGCGCGGTCTCTGGCGGCCAAGGCGCAACGATACTTACGAGAGGCTGCAATCACTGGCGTCTCAATAAGCGTCGTAAACAGGCCGCTAATCGACATAGTCGTGTCGTTTTTTTTCTGTACAATTCCAACGAGAGTTCGTGCCGGTTTTGCCGCGGTCATTGAGGCCGTCACCGGCGCGCAGGGGAGGTACGGACATGAACCACGGCAACATTTCTTTGAACACGGCTAAGGGCATCAAGGCGCTTCGCAAGCGGATCGAGGGCCAGAAGCAAAAGATCCCATCGTCAAAGCTGGACGAGTCCCTCAACGTCGCGACCTGGAATATCCGCGAGTTCGGCAAGAAAAGGCGCTGGACGGAATCCATCCACCTGATCGCCGAGATCATCTCGCAGTTCGACCTCGTTGCGATTACCGAACTGCGCTCGAATCTGGGCGATCTTCGGCGGGTGCTCGATGTCCTTGGGCCCTACTGGGACGTGATCTATTCGGACTACACACAGGACTATGGCGGCAATTGGGAGCGGTTCGCCTATGTCTACGACCGTCGGATGGTGGCGTTCACCGGTTTGGCGGCGGAAGCCGATCCGTTCCGCAAAAAGACTTCGGACGGGCGTTGGATGCCGAGCGAGACATGGTGGCGCAGCCCTTATATGGCCTCGTTCCGCGCCGGCAACTTCGACTTCGTGCTGCTGTCGGTTCACATCCGCTGGGGCGACAAGGCCTCCGATCGAATCCGGGCGCTCGAGATGCTGGCGAAATGGGTCGACAAGCGGCGCAAGCACAAGGACGTCAGCGACAAGGACATCATCGTCCTGGGCGACTTCAACATCCCCAAGGTCGGCGACAAGCTCTACGAGGCCGTTACGTCGAAGGGGATCCGCATGCCGAAAGCGCTCGAGGGCCTGCCCAACCAGGATGCGACAACCAACCTGGCCGGCAACAAGCGATATGACCAGATCCTCCACTACCCCCGCATCACCAAGACATTCACCAACCATGCCGGTGTGCTGGACTTCTACAAAGGAAGTTGGAATGCGCTATTCCCCGGACGCAATCCGACCAAAGCCGCTGGCACCTATCAGCTTTCCGATCACCTGCCTTTGTGGGTGCAGCTCGACACCTGGACGGATGACGAGGAACTCGATCAGCTGATCGCCAAGCGCCAGAAGGCGGCCGCGCGTGCACGGAGCCGCCAGTAGCCCGGCAGGGGAGACGGAACGAAAGATCCCGAGCCCGAGCAGGCGGGAGAATAGTGGCGTAGCGTCCAATGAAAAACGAACGCCCGCACCGGATGTAACACCGCTATCTGGATTCCGCCGCCACCACCTCAAGTATCTCGGTGCCGTAGCGTTCCAACTTGGCGACACCGATGCCGGGGAGGCGGGCCAGTTCGTGGCGATGGCGCGGGCGGGCACGGGCGATCTCGATCAGGGTCGAGTCGTGGAAGATCATGTAGGGCGCGATGCCCTGGTCGCGGGCCAGTTCCAGCCGCCGCGCGCGTAGCGCCTGGAACAGGGCCCCGTCTTCGGGGTGTTCGAGGGCGGCGCGGCCGCGGGGCGCCTTGGCGGCTTTTTTCGGCCTTGACCGTCCGGCGTCCCTGCGCAGCTCGATCGGCTGCTCGCCGCGCAGCACCGGCCGGCTGTCGGGGCCGAGTCTCAGGCCTCCGTGCCCTTCGGTATCGACGGACAGCAGGCCAGCAGCGACGAGCTGGCGGAAGATGGATTGCCATTCTTGGCGGGTGAACTCCTGGCCGATGCCCCAGGTAGACAGCCGGTCGTGGCCGAACCGGGTGATCTTCTCGGTGCCGCCACCCCTGAGAACGTCGATGACGTGGGCCGTACCGAAGCGCTGGCCGGTTCGGTAGACGCAGCTCAGCGCCTTTTGCGCCGCCTCGGTACCGTCGAAGGTCTCGACCGGCTCCAGACAGGTGTCGCAGTTGCCGCACGGATCGGCGAGCATCTCGCCGAAATAGCCGAGCAGCACCTGGCGGCGGCATGTGGCGGTCTCGCAGTAACCGAGAAGGGCGTTGAGCTTCTGCCGCTCGACCTGCTTCTGGCGCTCTGGCGCTGCCGAGGCCTCGATGAACTGCAACTGGCGCACCAAGTCCTGAGTGCCGTAGACCATCCAGGCGTCGCTGGGCAGGCCGTCGCGCCCGGCGCGCCCCGTCTCCTGGTAGTAGGCTTCGAGGCTTTTCGGCAGATCCAGGTGGGCGACAAAGCGCACGTCGGGCTTGTCGATGCCCATGCCGAAGGCGATGGTCGCGACCATCACCACGCCGTCCTCCTTGACGAACCGCTCTTGGTGGTCGGCTCGGGCCGCGGCGTCCAGTCCGGCGTGATAGGGGAGCGCTGCGATTCCCTCGGCAGCCAGCCAGGCGGCGGTGTCCTCCACCTTGCCCCGCGTCGCGCAGTAGACGATGCCGGCATCGCCGTCGTGCTCAACACGGAGGAAATCGAGCAGCGGAGCGCGCCCGTTTTCCTTCGGCAGCACGCGATAGCGGATGTTGGGCCGGTCGAAGCCGGCGACGAACACACGGCCGTCCTCCAGTTCCAGCCGCTCGGCGATGTCGCGCCGGGTCGGCCCGTCGGCGGTGGCGGTGAGCGCGATCCGGGGAATATCGAGGAACCGCTCGTGCAGCACCGTGAGCTGGCGGTACTCGGGCCGGAAGTCGTGGCCCCACTGGGACACGCAATGGGCCTCGTCGATGGCGAACAGCGCCAGTTCGCAGGCTTCCAGGTGGTTGAGGAACGGCTCGGTCAGCAGCCGCTCCGGCGAAACGTAGGCCAGATCGAGGGCACCGGTCCGCATCTGCCGTTCGGCCTCGCGGGCTTCGGCCGGCGCCATCGACGAATTGATCGCCGCCGCCCGCACGCCGAGTTGGCGGAGCGCCGTCACCTGGTCCTGCATCAGCGCGATCAGCGGCGAGACGACCACGGCACAACCCGGACGTGCCATCGCCGGCACCTGATAGCACAGCGACTTGCCGCCGCCGGTCGGCATCAGCACCAGCGCGTCGCCGCCGCCGATGACGTGATCGATGATCTCCGCCTGCTGGCCGCGAAAGCACTCGAAGCCGAAAACCGTCTTCAGGGTTTCAAGGGGCGCCGGACCCATGGTTTGGCTATAGCCAAGGTTGTACCGCTCGACAACGGTGGGGCGAATCGCCAAGCCGCCGCGCCGCTTGGGACTGTTCGGCGCTCGCCCGTTCTGCTATTGCCGGGGCGAATCGGACCACGGAGGAAGCGCCATGAGCGACGCCGACGACGCCCGCCATGCCGAGAAAATGGCCAAGAAGAAAGCCGCTCGCGACAAGATCATCGCCACCAAGACCGAGGAACGCGGGTTGCTGATCGTCCATACCGGCAAGGGCAAGGGCAAGTCGACGGCGGCGATGGGCATGGCCATGCGCTGCATCGGCCACGGCATGCGGGTCGGCATCGTGCAGTTCGTCAAGGGCGTGTGGGCGACCGGCGAGCGCGACGTTCTGGCAAAGTTTCCCGAGCTCTGCGACATCCGCTCCATGGGCGAGGGATTCACCTGGGAAACCCAGGACCGTCAGCGCGACATCGCCGCCGCCCGCCAGGCCTGGGAGATGGCGAAAGCGATGATCGCCGATCCGGCCTACAGCATGGTCATCCTCGACGAGCTCAACATCGTCCTTCGGTATGACTACCTCCCGATCGATGAGGTCATCGCGGCGTTGAAGGCCAAACCTCGCGACCTGCACGTCGTCGTCACCGGCCGCAACGCCAAGGACGAACTGATCGAAGCCGCCGACCTGGTCACCGAGATGGCCATGGTCAAGCACCCGTTCCGATCCGGTGTGAAGGCGCAGGTGGGAGTGGAATTTTAACCTTTTCCGGGTATCGCGAGGCTTAAGCGACTCCGTCCCCGGGAAGGGAGATCCACGATGACTCATCCATTTCGTCTTGCCGTTTTGGCGATTTCGGCCATCGGCCTCGCCGCCTGCGCGCTGTCGGTGCCGCCCAGCACCCAATCCGAGTCCCTGGTCGAAAAGGCCCGCACCACTGTCGAAGCATTCAAGCAGCGCGCCGAACCGCCCAATGACATCTTTCGCGCCGAACTGCGCAATGCCCGCGGCATCGTCGTGCTGCCCGGCGTGATCAAGGGCGGACTGTTCGTCGGCGCCGAAGTCGGCGACGGTGTGCTTCTCGCTCGCGACGACACCGGAGCCTGGGGCTATCCAGCGTTCTACACCCTGGGCGCCGGCAACGTCGGCATCCAGATCGGCGCCGAGGCGTCCGAGGTCGTCCTGGTGCTGCGCAGCGACGAGGCGGTTGCGGCAGTGGTCAACCACCAGGGCAAGTTGGGCGCCGAACTGGAAGTCACTGGTGGCACCGTCGGCGCGGGAATTGGCGCGGCGACAACGGCCAATGTCGGCGCCGACATCGTCGCCTTTTCCAAGGGAGCGGGCTTGTACGGCGGAGGCGTCATCGAAGGCGCGGTGCTGGCCCGGCGCAAGGACCTCAACGAGGGATACTACGGTGCCGGTGCGACGCCGCAGGCGATCGTCCTGGAACGCAAACATACCAATGCCCACGCCGACATCCTCAGGAACGCGCTTGCCGTCAACTGACGATCCTCACCCGTATGGGACCGCCCGTGCCCTGATGTTCCAGGGCACGGGTTCGGACGTCGGCAAATCACTGATCTGTGCCGGGCTGTGCCGGGCCTATGCGCGCCGCGGCCTCTCCGTCCGACCCTTCAAGCCGCAGAATATGTCCAACAACGCCGCCGTCACCGCCGACGGCGGCGAGATAGGCCGTGCCCAGGCATTGCAGGCGCGGGCCTGCGGCATCCAGCCGCTGACCGACATGAACCCGGTGCTGCTGAAGCCGCAGACCGACATCGGCGCCCAGGTCGTTGTGCAAGGGCGCATCCACGGCAACGCCCGGGCGCGGGACTACCAGGCGCTGAAGTCGGAGTTGCTGCCGCGCGTTCTCGAGAGTTTCGGCCGTGTTTCCGCCGGTGCCGACCTGGTAGTGATCGAAGGCGCCGGCAGCCCTGCCGAGGTAAACCTGCGGGTCAGCGACATCGCCAACATGGGTTTCGCCGAGGCCGCCGACGTGCCGGTGGTGCTGGTCGGGGACATCGACCGTGGCGGTGTCATCGCCGCCATCGTCGGCACCTGGACGCTGATTACCGAAGCCGAACGTGCCCGGCTCCGCGGGTACATCATCAACAAGTTCCGCGGCGACGTGTCGCTGTTCGACGATGGCCTACAAATCATCACCGAACGCACCGGTCTGGCGAGTTTCGGAGTGGTGCCCTGGTTCGCCGACGCACGGCGGCTTCCGGCCGAGGATGCGGTCGCCGTCGAGCGCCACCGCCCGTCCGGCCGCGAAGCACCGATCCGCGTCGCCGTGCCGCTGCTGTCGCGGATTGCCAATTTCGACGACCTCGACCCGTTGATCGCCGAACCGGATGTCGAGGTCGACTTCATTGCCGCCGGTGGCCCGCTGCCCGGAGATGCCGACCTGATCGTGTTGCCGGGTTCGAAGGCGACCATCGGCGACCTCGCTTTCCTGCGTGCCCAAGGATGGGATGTCGACATCGCGGCGCATGTTCGGCGTGGCGGCACCGTGGTCGGGCTTTGCGGCGGCTACCAGATGCTCGGGACGTTGGTCCGCGATCCCGGCGGCATCGAGGGTCCGGTCGGCGAAGCCAAGGGCCTCGATTTGCTCGACCTGGAGACCACGCTCACCGACGACAAGACGCTAACCGAAGCCTCGGCGATCGAGGCGGTGACCGGCGAGGAGGTCTACGGGTACGAAATGCATGTCGGCCAGACGTCAGGTGCCGGGCGGGGCCGTCCGATGCTTTGGCTCGGTGAGCGGTCCGATGGTGCCGTATCCGCCGACGGTCGGGTCATGGGCTGCTACCTGCACGGCCTGTTCGCTGCAGATGGATTTCGGCGGGCATTCCTTGGCCGATTGGGCGCGGCGGCGGGAACCGGCATTTCCTATGACGTCGAGGTCGAGAGCACACTGGACTCCCTGGCCGAACACCTCGAGGCCCACCTTGATCTCGATCGGCTGCTTGCCGCGGCGGGATGAGCCGTCGGGCCCTCGATCACACCGAACCCCATCGCAGCACAAACAGGTCGCCGTCCTCGGATCCACCGGCACTTCTGCGGATTTCGACGCGCTCGCACAGGTCGATAGAGAACCCGTTCTCGTCGGCAAGCTGGCCAACATAGGACCGGCTGTGTTGATAGCGGCCTGTCTCGACGAGCCGGAACGATCCGCCGTCAAAGCGCTCAACCGAGAACACGAACACGCCTGACGGGTTGAGCGCCGCGGCAACAGCGGCGAACAGCGGCCCGAGATCGCCGATATAGATGAACAATTCTGCCGCGATGACGAGGTCGTAGCCCATCCTGGCGGTCGCCGGGCGCGCCAGATACGCAACCACGTCACCGACATCGAGCGAATCGTAGACGCCTTTTTCGCTGGCGCGCTCGATCATCCGCGGCGACAAATCGACGCCGTGGATCTCGGCGGCAATGTCGCGAATGGCCTCTCCGACAAGACCCGTCCCGCAGCCGAGATCGAGGGTGCGGGCAAAAGCCGGCTCATTGGCGGCTAGACGTTCGAGGGCACCCCGCATCTTTAGCGGCACGGCATAGTCCAACTCGTTGACGAGGTGGTCGTCAAATCGGTTTGCATAGCCGTCGAACAGCTCTCTCACGTACATTTCTGGCGCGCAGTCGGTCGTTTCACCGCCCAGTGCGGCGACCATGTGTCGAGCCGACTCGTTGGCGGGATCCAACTCAACCGTCTTGCGATAGGCCGCCAGCGCGTCATCCGTTCGTCCGATGTCCTTCAACACGCTGGCTAGATTCTTGTAGCCATTCGCGAAACCCGGATCGCAGCCGATCGCCGCCCGGTAGCAGTCAAGGGCTTCGTCCAGATGCCCCAGGTGCTTGAGCGACGTTCCCATGTTGTTGAGGGCGTCTGTAAACCGCGGGTTCAAGCCGATGGCTGTCCGAAAGCATTCGATCGCCTTGGCGAGTTCGCCGACGTCCTTGAAGGCGTTCCCAAGATTGTAATGGAAGTGCGGTTCTTGCGGGGCCAGCCGGATGGCCCTCGACATCAGCTCGATCGCCTCGTCGGCGTCACCTGACTGAAGGGCAACGGCGCCGAGAAGGTGGCAGGCGTGGGCGTCGTCGGGCCACTCCCTCAGCATCCGGCGATAGATGATTTCCGCCCGGTCCAAACGGCCGGCTTGGTGATGCGCCAACCCCTCCCGCAGGGCCGCGTCGCGCGACATGGGCGCTAACCCGTAACCTCGGAGCGGAAGTCCTCGTATTTGCCGTTGGCGGCTTTCGGAATGTCGTCGACGTACTCAATCGGGAAGGCGAAGCGGTGTCCGATCTCGTCGGTGAGTGCCGCGCGCAGGGCCTCCTCCTTGGCGGCGTCGAACGGAGCGTCCACGACCAGCCGCACCACGATTTCGTCGACGCTACGCTGGATGAGCTGAATCTGCCTGTAGTCGAATCGCTCGGCCATGACTCCATAACGCAACGCCGGCCATTTTCGGTTGCCGTCCGGCAATGTCATCATGTTGCGTGTCCGGCCCATGATCTGCGTGAGCACCGGCAGCGCGCGGCCGGTCGGGCAGGGGTCGCCGACCTCAGCGTGATCGCCGATATCGTAACGGACCAGCGGTGTCGCGAAGTTGTGCAGGTCCGTCACCACGACACGCCCCACGCTGCCCGGCGGGCACGGCATCCCCGCGTCGTCGAGCACCTCCACATAGACGCTCTCGGCTTGGACCAGATAGTGGTCGTAGCCGGGGCATTGCAGCGCGATGATCCCAACCTCCTGGGAGCTGTACGTGTCGACGATGGGCACCCCCCAGTGTTCGCGGCAGGCGTCGCGATGTTCGCTGGTGACGATCTCGCCCAGGGTTGCGACCTGCTGCAGCTTGGACAAGCGGATGCCCTTTTCGCGGGAGCGCTCGATCAGTGCAAGGACGTTGGAGGGATAGGTGAGCAGGTACGCGGGATTCAGTTTGGCAAGCCAGGCAAGCTGGTCGTCAACGGTTTTGCTGATATCGAACCGGAACATCCCTCCTCGGCCGAAGGCTGGAGCCCAGGCGATCGGCTTTTTCGTCGCATCAGGGACTCTGTCCTTGTCCTTCAAAACCTGGATGGCGGCGACGGTGGCGGAAAAACCGCGGCCGTGCCACAGATGCAGGCGCATATTGAGCGTGCCAAGGAACATCCCCGTCATTTGCGTGCCCTTGAGTCTCACGGGCGTGCCCGTGGATCCCGACGTGTAAACATCGAAAGGCTTGCCGTGTCCCTTGGGCAGCGAAGAGCTGATGATCGATTTCCCCTCGTCTTGCAGGTCACGTCGGCGAAGAAGCGGCACGTTGCGCAGGTGTTCCGGCGTCAGGGCGCCCGGCTTGATGCCGCGCAGCATGGCCAGGCGATTTCGGTAGAACGCGCAGGTCTTGGCGGCGTGTGCGAGCAGCAGTTCCATCTGGCGCATTTGCAAGGCGACCAACGTTTCCGGCGAGGACCATTGGCTCAGTTCGAGCTGTTGCAACAGCGCCAGCATCACCGCGTCGGCGCCGCTGGAGATGGCCGGCCAGCCGATTCCCGGAACCGACGAACGGGGAATCGGAACAGTCCGCGTGGCCGGACGTGCGGTGAAGCGGGAAAGGTCACTGTCCATCGGTCCATTATGGTTGGCGGAGGCAATGGCGCGCAATGCGCTCGGGCGGGGCGCTTACGCACCTTCGCCGGATGGGATAAGAAGGAACCATGAAGGATGCGAAGGGGGCGGGAACGGGTGAGGCTGGCGCGCTCCGAGGCGCGGAACGGAAGCTCGTCTTGCTCGTCAACGGGCTGCACGCCAAATCCGGCGGCGGTGTCACCTACCTGGCCAATGTGCTGCCATTGATCGCCGCCGAACCCGATGTCGAAGTCCATCTCTGTCTTCACCGCAACCAACGAGACCTTCCGTTGGGTGGCGGCGACGCGATTCGGAGGCACGTCTTTGATTTCCGTACGGGATTTTGGCGGCTCCTCGTCCGCGAGCAGATCGAGGTGCCGCGCTTGGCGCAGGAAATCGGTGCCGATGTCGTGTTCTCGCCCGCCAACTACGGGCCGCTGTGGGCGCGCCACTCTGTGATCCTGCTGCGCAACGCCCTCGATGTCGCCGGTGTCGAGCGCCGCCCGTTGAAGGCGGCGTACTGGGCGCTGCTGCCGGTCCGGTATCCGAGCGAATGCGCCGCCGCATCACCGTCGTGCCCCACGGAGTCGGTCCGCCGTTCTCGCCGCGATCGCCCGAAACCGACCGCGAGCCGTTCGTGCTCGCGGTCTCCGATATCTATGTCCAGAAGAACCTGACGACCCTCGTCGGGGCGATTGCCTCTCTCGCCGGCACCCGGCCGGAACTCAGCTTGAGGATCGCCGGGCGGCCGGTGGATGAGGACTACTTCGCGTCGTTGCGGCGCACGGTTTCAGACCTGAATCTGGATGATCGGGTCGTGTTCCTCGGCCACGTGGAAACGGAAGATCTCGCGAAGCTCTACCGCCGATGCACGGTGTTCGTGTTTCCATCGACGGTCGAGACCTTCGGCAACCCGCTCCTCGAGGCGATGGCATCCGGCGCGGCGATCGCCTGTTCGAACGCGGCGGCGATGCCCGAGGTCGCCGGTGATGCGGCGGTGATGTTCGATCTGTCCAACCCGGACGCCATGGCTTCGGCAATCGCCCGGCTGCTGGACGACCCGGATCTCGCGCGAGATCTTCGCCAGCGCGCGGCTGAACGGGCCCGTGCGTTTACCTGGTCAAATACGGCCGCCCGCACCGTCGACGTGCTCCGCGACGCCGCAGGCTGCGCGACCGACGGGTGAGTGGTCCGATGCGCATCCTCCTGCTGACCCACGCCTTCAACAGCCTCGCGCAGCGTCTGTTCGTTGCCCTCCGCGAGCGCGGCGACGAGGTCAGCGTCGAGTTTGACATCAACGACCGGGTCACCGAGGAGGCCGTATCGCTGTTCCGACCCGATGTCGTCGTCGCTCCCTTCCTGAAACGCGCGATCCCGGAGTCGGTGTGGCGAAGCACCCTCAGTCTGATCGTACATCCGGGCATCCGCGGCGACCGCGGGCCGTCGGCGCTCGACTGGGCGATCCTCGAAGGCGAGGCCGATTGGGGGGTGACGGTGGTGCAGGCGGAGGCCGAAATGGATGCGGGGCCGGTGTGGGGGGCGCCGACATTCACCATGCGGCCGGCAACCAAAAGCAGCCTTTACCGAAACGAGGTCACCGAAGCGGCAGAATCGGCTGTCCTCGCGGCGCTCGACCGCCTTGCCGCGGGGGATCACAGTTCGGAACGCGTTGATCCGCAGGATCCGGCGATCCGTGGGCGCTGGCGGCCGGGGATGAAGCAGGCCGACCGCGCCATCGATTGGTCCTCCGATGATACCGAGAAGATCCTTCGCAAGGTGTGCAGCGCCGACGGTCTACCCGGGCTCCGGGACGCGGTGCTCGACACGCCGGTCTGGTTGTTCGACGCTCACGCCGATCCGCACCGTACGGGAACGCCCGGTTCGGTCATCGCCCGACGGCGGGGCGCGGTTTGCATCGCCACTGTCGACGGCTCTGTATGGTTCGGCCATATGCGCGACCGCACCGAGCCCGCGGAGTCGTTCAAGCTGCCGGCGGCGACCGTGCTGGCGGAGCGACTCGCCGATGTTCCGGAAGCGGCGGACGACGACCGTGGATACGTGGACATCGGCTACGAGGAGGCCGACGGCGTCGGCGTGCTGCATTTTCCGTTCTACAACGGCGCAATGAGCGCGGCGAACTGCGAACGCCTTCGCGCTGCTTACCAGGCGGCGCGGCAGCGAGACACCCGGGTGATCGTGCTCGCCGGCGGTCCCGACTTCTGGTCCAATGGCATGGACCTCAACGTCATTGAGGCCGCCGCAAGTCCGGCCGACGAATCCTGGCGGAATATCAATGCCATCGACGATATCGTGGGCGAAGTGATTGCCACCGATGACCGGTTGGTGATCGCCGCGATGCAGGGCAACGCCGGTGCAGGAGGCGTGTTCATGGCGCTTGCCGCCGATCGGGTCGTTGCCCGTGACGGCATCGTCCTCAACCCGCACTACAAGGGCATGGGCAACCTCTACGGCTCCGAATACTGGACCTACCTGCTTCCCCGTCGCGCCGGCGCCGAGAAAGCAGAGGTCGTCACGCAGGCGCGCCTGCCCATGGGTGTCAGGGAGGCGTATCGGCTCGGTCTAGTCGACGACCGGCTCGACGGCACGGCGCCGGCGTTCCTTTCCGATGTCGTCGATGAAGCCCGTCGTCTGGCCGCTGATCCGGCACTCGACAAACTGCTGGCCGAAAAACGGCGCCGTCGGACCGCAGACGAGTCGGAGAAGGCGCTAGAGTCCTATCGGGCCGAGGAGCTGGAACGGATGCGGCTCAACTTCTATGGCTTCGATCCCAGCTACCACGTGGCGCGGTCCAACTTCGTCCGCTCCGTTCCCAAGTCGCGCACGCCGTTGACCATCGCCCGGCATCGCTGCCGGGGCGGCGCGGCCGCATGAGCGGCAGGATGTTCTCGCGCGGCGCGCGCCGGCGGCGCGCCATGGGCCTGGCCACCGTTCTCGGATTGGCCAAGCGCGGCTTCTTCATCCCCTATCGGTATGCCAACCAGGTCCCCGGACCGGATCGGCGGCCCCCCTACGCCGGTCTCGAAGCACTACTTGCCGCGCGCGAGGATGCATTCCGCGCCGTGCTCGCTGAGATCGATGGACTCGCTGATGCATTGCGGGCCATCGGTGGCGATCCGCCGGCACCCCGTTGGCAGCAGGATTGGTTCCCACGGCTGGACGGTGCAGCCGCGTATTCGCTGATCCGCACGCGGGCACCGGCCCGCATCGTCGAGGTGGGTTCCGGCCATTCGACCCGTTTCTTTGCCCGCGCCGTCGCCGACGGCGGAACGACGACGCGGATCACCGCCATCGACCCGACGCCCCGCGCCGATATCGGGGCACTCGGCGCAGAAATCATCACCAAAACGGTTCAAGATGCGGGGACGGCGCCGTTCTCAGCCTTGGCTCCGGGCGACGTGTTGAGCATTGATTCAAGCCACATCCTGATGCCGGGAACCGATGTCGATTTCCTGCTCAATGTGGTTCTGCCCTTGCTGCCGGCCGGCGCTCTGGTCCATGTGCATGACATCTTTCTGCCCGACGACTGTCCGGCCGATTGGGCTTGGCGCGGCTACAACGAGCAGCTTGGGATCGGCGCGCTGGTGCAGGGTGGCGGGTTCGCCATCCTTTGGTCGAGCCGCTATGTCGCGACCCGGATGACCGAGGCCATTGGCCGTTCTGTCGTTGCCAGCCTGCCGATTGGTGCTGGCGCGTTTGAATCGAGCCTGTGGCTGGAAAAGCGGTGAGGCACCGAGGGACTTCGCTGTAGTCTGGCCGACGCGTGCGGATGGGGGATCAGATCGCATGAACGAAACGGACTGGAGCAGGCTGAAAGTTCTGGTCGTGGACGACGAGCCGTTCATTCGGTCGTTCGTTGTCCGATTGCTCGGCATGATCGGCATTGCCCAGGTCGCCGAGGCGGCCGACGGCGCCGAAGGCCTCTCCAAGTTGCCGTCGTTTCAGCCGGATCTCGTCGTCCTCGACATCATGATGGAGCCGATGAACGGCCTCCAGTTCCTGAAGACGGTCCGAATGGGTCTTGGCGGTGCGCCCTACGACCAGCCTGTGGTCGTGCTGACCGGCGCGACCGACGCGCCGATCATGGGGACGGCCATGGCCCTTGACTGCGACGCCTTCCTGGCCAAGAGCGCCGGTCCGGATGCCATCAAGGAGAGGATCGCCCGGGCATTGACGGAGAAGGCGGCGGTGAAGCCGTCGGATCAATACCTGGCCGTGCCGTTGCCGGACGTCGAGAAACCTCCGCCGGCCGACGGTTCGCCAAGCTCACTTCCGGCCCCTGGTCCCAGGGCGGTCGAGATGCCGATCAACGAAGTGGAACCGGGAGCGATCGTCGATCGCGATGTCGTCACCGAAGAAGGCAGCCTGCTGCTTGCCGAAGGAACGGTGCTGTCGAGGTCGTATCTCGGGCGTCTCAGCGATCTTGCCGAGATCATCGACCTCGATCGCATCTGGGTTCGGTCCCCGGGCTGAACCGATGGGGCACCTTATTCGCCGAGGAACCGGCGGCGATACTCTTCCGGCAGGAAGTACAGGAAGTCGGTGTCTTCCTGGGCCTCGTGGCAGTCGTGGCAGAAGCCCAAACGGTTTTTCGGATCGTCCTTGGTGTCCCCGAAGTAGCTGCCGTCCGGCATGATCATGGCGTAGCGCCAGTCGCCGTTGTCGGGATCGGTTCCGGGCTCCAGCTTCTCCATCACGAACAGCGCGCCGGCGAACAGCGCCCGGTCGGAGGTGAAGGTGAAGCTGTCCTTGATGAGAATAGCTCCCGGCGGCATGCGGTCGCCCTCCTTCATGCGGCCGTAGCCGGCGTCGCGGGCGATTGTGTTGGCGTAGTTGTTGACGTAGCGCTGGCCGTGGGTCTTCGACCGATAGGGCGCGTCGTTGTAGCGCCGCCATGTGCGAAAAACCTTCGCCGACGGTTCACCGGAGACGGCGAAATCCCGCGCCATGTCGTCAGCGATGGTGTTGTAGATGGTCAGCGCGTCGGATTTGGTCAGGTCACCCGGCCGCTCGAGGTTGAAGTGACCCTTCGGCCTCAGCGCGTCCTCGCCCCGGGCCGACTGCGCGCTGGCATCGGGGGCCACAACAGCGATCCCGATGACCGCACCGACGACGCACGCGAGCAAGCAGATACGGATCGCTTTGCGCAATCGAGTCACCCTGGCATCCCCCCGAAGGATCACAACCCATGATATTACAGGATTGTGACGCACGCTGCGCCGGTCCTCTCGCGACTCACGATCATTTGAGCGGCCGTGAAACCGTGTATCGGTCGGTAGACGGTGAGGCAAGATTGTCGGCACGGGACACCTACTCGTAGGGATCGGCGGCGTCGCGAAGTCCGTCGCCGAGGAAGTTGAACGCCAGGACTGTGATGATCACCGGCACGACCGGCATCAGCAGCCAGGGATACAAGGCGACGGCTTCGATGTTCTGGGCCTCGGTCAGCAGCACACCCCAACTCGTCACCGGCGGCCTGAGCCCAAGCCCGAGGAAGCTGAGCGCCGTCTCGCCGAGGATCATCGACGGAATCGACAGCGTTGCCGAGGCGATCAGGTGGCTCATGAAATTGGGCAGCAGATGGCGACCGATGATGCGGCTCGGCCTCGCGCCCATCAGCCGGGCCGCAGAGCAATAGTCCTCTTCGCGGAGGGCCAGCAGTTTGGACCTGACGGCGCGGGCAAGCCCCGGCCAGTCCAGCAGCCCGAGAATGATGGTGATGCCGAAGTAGACGAGGATCGGGCTCCAGGTGACCGGCAAAGCCGCCGAAAGGGCCATCCACAGCGGCAATTCGGGCAGCGACCGGAAGATCTCAATGACCCTCTGCACCACATTGTCGACCCAACCGCCGAAGTATCCGGCCATCCCGCCAATGGTGATGCCGAGGAGGAAGCTGATGAGAATTCCGATCAGGCCGACGGTCAGCGAGACCCGCGCGCCGTACAGCAGCCTGGACGCCATGTCCCGGCCGAGCCGGTCCGTCCCGAGAAGGAACAGCGTGCCGCCATCGGCCGGGCAAACGAGGTGGAAGTCCGCCTCGAACAGGCCCCAGAACGTATAGGCATCGCCACGGCAGAAGAATTGGAGCTTCTGCACGTCCGACGTATCGGTGACGTAGTTCCGCTGCAGGGTTTCCAGGTTCAGTTCGAATCGCTGGCCGTAGACGAAGGGGCCGACAAGCGAGCCTTCGTGGAACAGGTGGACCGCCTGCGGCGGCGCGAAGATGTTCGAGACATCGCGGCTGTGCAGGTTGTAGGGGGCAAGAATCTCGGTGAAAAGGATCGACGCGTACATCACCAGCAGGATCGTTCCCGCCGCCACCGCCAGCTTGTGGCGCTTCAGCCGCCACCACATCATCCGCCACTGAGACGCCATGTAATAGCGTTCCTGCTCGGGCGTCAGCTGTTCGACGGTGTAGGGATCGAACGGCGCCGTCGAGACATAGTGGGGAAGGCGCTCGCTCATTGCCCGATCGTTCCCTGCAAACGGATCCGTGGATCGAGGACGGCCAGCAGCAGGTCGGACACGAACATGCCGAGTACCGTCAGAACGGCCAGGAACATCAGGAACGAACCGGCGAGGTACATGTCCTGGCTCTGAAGCGCGCCCAGCAGCATCGGCCCTGTCGTCTGGAGCGACATCACTGCCGAAACGATGACCGAACCGGAAACGACCTGCGGCAGCAGGTTGCCGATATCAGCGACGAAGAGGTTGAGCGCCATGCGCAGCGGATACTTGACCAGCAGCCGCCCCGGATGGAGGCCTTTCGCCCGCCCGGTGATGACGTACTGCTTCTGAAGCTCATCCAGCAGATTGGCCCGCAGGCGCCGGATCATTCCCGCCGTACCCGACGTGCCAATCACCACCACGGGCACCCACAGGTGCTCGAGCACCGACAGCATCTTGTTCACCGTCCACGGCTGGTCGATGAACTGTTCGTCCATCAGCGTACCAATCGACGTGCCGAACCAGACGTTGGCCAGATACATCAGAACCAGCGCAAGGAGGAAGTTGGGGGTCGCCAGTCCGATGAATCCGAGGAAGGTCAGGCCGTGGTCGCCCCAGCTGTATTGGTGGGTGGCCGAATAGACGCCGATCGGGAACGAGACGATGTAGATGACCAGGATCGTCGAGAAGTTGAGCACCAGGGACAGCAGCAGCCGATCCCCGACGACCTCGGTCACCGGCAGGCTGTACTCGAAGGAGTATCCGAGGTCGCCTTGCACGAGGCCGAACAGCCAGATGAAGTACTGTTCGACGAGAGGCCGATCCAGGCCGTACTGGGCGCGAAGGAAGTCGATCTTTTCCTGCGGGACGGTCTCGCCCTGACTCTGCAGTTCGGCGATGTACGTGGTCAGGTAGTCACCCGGCGGCAGCTGAATGATGATGAACACCAGCGCGCTGATCGCGAGCAGGGTAAGGATCATCGTCAGCAGGCGACGGCTCAGGTAGTTGAGCATGCGGAAAAACGAACCGGTCTATTTCTTGGCGGCGCCGTCCAGCCAGAACGTGTCCGGGCGGTAAATGCCGAAATGGGTGCCGGGTTCCCAGTTGTAGACGGCCTTTTCCGGCACATTGTGGAGTCCCTTGCGGACGACGACGGGTTGCGGCACCGCGCGTACAATGCCGATCGTGTACGTCTGGTCGCGATGGATTTCCAGCATCCGCATCCAAATCCGCCGCATTTCATCTGGGTCGTGAGCAAGACGCCAGGCCTTGTCCAGGTCCAGCAGCTCTTCGGCGGCCGGCATGTCAACCGGCTCGCCGGCCCGACCACTCGTCTCGTAGTGCTGTCCCCATTTCGGCCACTGCAGTTGCTGCTGTGACGTCGGGGCCAGTTCGTGCGGCGACATGGCGACGGTGGGCACCGCGTTCTCGAGCCCGAACCACACGGACATCACCGTCGAACCGGCGAAAATGCGATTGCGCAATACTTCGCGCTGCAGAGGCTTGGTGTGCAGCTTGATACCGAGTTTCGACCAAGAGTCACGAACAAGCTGCAGGACGTCTGTCTCGGTCGTGTTCTCGCCCGCCGTCTCGATGATGATTTCCAGCGGCTCGCCATTCTCCATCAACCGAATTCCGCGGTCGTCGCGATTTGTAAGACCGATCTTGTCGAGGAGGGCATTGGCCTCGCGGATGTCATACGAGGCCCATGCCGTAGCGAACTCGGGTTTGAACAGCTTGCTGTCAGGAAGCACGGTGTTGTTGCCGGGCTGCGCGAGCCCGAAATAGATGGTCTGGTTGATCTCGTCGCGATTGACGCTCAGCGACAACGCACGGCGAAACCGGACGTCGCGGACCAGTTTCCGCCAGACCGGATCCTCGACGTTCAGGTTCGGATACAAAGCAACCTCGGCGCCGCGCGCGGTCGGCCACAGACGCACTTCGAAATCGTGGCGCTTCTCACCCTTCTTCAGGACCGGGTAGTTGTCGAAACCGAGGGCGCGGGCCTGCAGGTCGGACTCCCCGGCGGCAGCCTTGGCGGGGATCAGCTTTGCGCTAGCCACCGAGAACGACACGGTGTCGATATACGGAAGCTGCAGACCGGCCTGATCGACCCGGTGGTAATAGGGATTGCGCTTGAACACGAACCGGTTCGACGGCGGGCGGGTAACCAGGACCCAGGGCTGCAACGTGGGCAGGTCGGGGTTGTCGTTCTTGTACTGGTGGCCTTTGCGAAAATGCAGCGCGACCCAATTGCGCTGACCGGCTTCCTCGACGAGCCGTGCCAGCACCGCCTTGTCGGCGTGACGGGCATGGAATTGCTTCAGGTAGTGGGCCGGGCGGTAGATGTATTCTGGACGGGCGCCGGCTAAGGAGGGCAGGAAAAACGGGTTGGGCTTGGTCCACGTGTAGCGAACGGTCGTCGGGTCAATGGCTTCGAAGGTCGGGAGCTCGCCGTCGACGCGCAGGAACCGGGGCGGTCCGCCTGGAGACATGTCGGGGTCGGTTGCGATCTCGTCCCAGAAGTAACGGAAATCCTCGCTGGTGAACGGATGACCGTCCGACCACCGATGCCCAGGGCGCAGGCGCAAGGTGAAGACCCGTCCTTCCTTGACATCGACACTCTCGAGGATGTCCGGAACCAGGTTCCGCTTGCGATCGTAACCGACCAACCGAGCGTATCCGTACACCACCATCATTCGGGTGTCCTTGACCCGGCCCATCAGCATGCGCAGCGTTCCGCCGTGGCTCCCCGGCTCCAATCCGTTCCCCGCCAAGTCGACGACCGCGGGCACCTTCGGCAAACGCTGGTCCACCGGCGGGAGCTCCCCTGCCGTGACTTTGCTGGCCAGCGACGGTGGCTCGACGTACGCGGCGACCGCCGGCACCACCCATGAAGCCGCGACAAAAGCCGACAGGACCAGGGGGATCGCGTTTCTCATCAACCTGCCTCCGCGTGCGCGGTCGGGCGAGCGTACGCGCGCACGAAATGCCCACCCCCCAAATCGTGCATGGCCAAACCCTCGGCGCCGTTCACCGTAAAGGGCGCCGGCCATGCAATCGGGTCCGATGCCCGCCCGCCCATCAACGCGCTCAAATCGAGGCGACAGTCGGGATCGGGGTAAGGCACCGCGGCGACCAGCGCACGAGTGTACGGATGAACGGGGTTGCTGAACAGCAACTCGCGTGGAGCCTCCTCCACCAATTGGCCCGCGCACATGACGGCGATGCGGTCAGCCATGTAGTCGACAACGGCAAGGTTGTGTGAGATGAACAGGTACGTGAGGCCCAATTCTGCCTGTAAGTCCTTGAGGAGATTAAGAATCTGTGCTTGTACCGAGACATCGAGAGCGGACACCGGCTCATCGCAAATGAGCAGCTCCGGCCGCAGGGCCAGGGACCGGGCGATGCCGATGCGCTGGCGTTGGCCGCCCGAGAAGCTGTGCGGATAGCGGTTTAAGTGGCGCGGATCAAGGCCGACCAGGCGCATCAGCTCGCGGACGACCTCGCGGCGGTGGGCAGTGTCACCCAGGTCATGGATGACCAACGGTTCGCTCAGGATGTCGAATGTCGTCATCCTCGGGTTCAGGGAACTGAAGGGGTCCTGGAAAACGTACTGGATCTTCCGCCGCAGCGGCACCAGTTCGCGGTTGTTGAGGCCGAGAAGGTCGATCGCGTGCCCATCGTCGTTGTAATGGACCTCACCCTCGTCGGCCGCGACGGCACGCATGATGATCTTGCTGACCGTCGTCTTGCCGCATCCGCTCTCTCCAACGAGCCCAAGACAGCTTCCCCGCGGGATTTTGAAACTGACGTTGTCGACCGCCTTGACCGCGTGTTCGGTGCCGCCGCCGAAGGCGCCGTTTCCCTTGCGGATGGTGAAGCTCTTGGTGAGGTTGCGAACGTCGAGAAGGGGAACATCGGTCGTACTAGTATTCGCTTCCAAACCGGAGTGCCGCGACAGCAGATCGCCGGCCTGGTGGCGGATCTCGCGAAGTGGCACCAGCCGCTCTCCGTCCTTCATGTCGAAATGCGGCACGGCGCGCAACAATGCCCTCAGGTAGGGGTGCTTGGGGGCCCCGAAGATATCCCCGAGAGTGCCACTCTCCATGACCTTGCCGTGATAGACTACGACCACCTCCTCGGCGACGTTGGCGACGACGCCGAGGTCATGGGTAATGATCAATAGGGCCATGCCCAATTCGGTCCGCAGATCCTCGACCAGTTTCAAAATCTGCGCCTGGATGGTGACGTCGAGCGCCGTGCTCGGTTCGTCCGCAACCAGCAGCGCCGGACGACACACGAGGGCCATCGCGATCATCGCCCTTTGGCGAAGGCCACCCGAGAGCTCGAACGGATAGGTGTCGTAAGCCCGGACCGGATCGGGGAAGCCGACCATGCGCAGCATATCGATGGTCAGTTCGCGGCCTTGCTTCGGCGACGTGTCACGATGAAGGAACAACGCCTCGCTCACCTGGTTGCCGATCGTGTGCATCGGCGACAACGAAGTCATCGGTTCTTGGAAGATCATCGAGATGCGATTGCCGCGAATGGCGCGGAAATCGCGGCTATCCTGGTTCAGGTCCGCCAGATCGACGACGGTCCCTGGCGTGGCGGGGTCGTCGAGCAGAATCTGGCCTTCGGTGATGCGGGCCGTACGGGGAAGCAGACCCATGATCGCCTGTGCGGTGACGGATTTCCCCGAGCCGGACTCGCCGACCAGCGCGACGGACGAACCTGCACGGATTCGGAACGAGACGTCATCGACGGCGCGGATCACCCCGGCCTGGGTGACGAAATCGACGCGCAGATTGCTGACGCGGAGAAGGTCCGTCACGATGGCGCCCCCGTCCATTCGGGGTCGTCAACTGCGATGCCGAGGGCCTGGAAATTGGCCGAGGTCGACGCATCGAGGCGCACACCGTGGGCGAGGGCCTCTGCGGCGACGGAAGCTGCGAGCGCATCAAACCCTTCAATCCGCGACTCGACGGCGACACGCCGGTGGTCGCCGGTGACATCGAGCTGCAGCCATCCGCCGGAACGGTCACGCCGCGTCGAGTAGTACTTGAGCCGCACGGCGCTCAAGTCGGACCAGGGAATCGACCGGCCACCGGGTCCCGCGGCCCGGAGCCCCCGCTCGTCCAGCTCGATGCGGGTCAGATGGCGGGCGACCGTGCGCACGCCGTAGACGACGAAGACGACAGCGACGACGCACAGAACCGCGGTCACGATCGGCCCCGTATCGGAGATCGCCAGGGGTGCGCCGACCAGGACGAGGCCGGCCGCGGACCGGATGTAGTCCCAAATCACCGCATTCCTGGGATAGCGATGCACGCTCATGGCCAGAACGCCTCGCTGGCATCGAGCCATGCCGCCGCCGGATGGGCGTTGGTGCGGCCGAGGACCTCAGCGATGAACCACCAGCACCCCTCGTCGTGGTAAAGATGGTGCGTCATCAACCCGGTCGGTTCGTCGCGATCCGCGGTTCCATTGCGCCGCGCCTCCAGGTGCCCGACGAACTGGTCGAGTGCGGCGCTCTCCCCGACGAATCCGCCCGTGCCTTGCCAATCGACAATGTCGACATGGACGTTTGTCCGCCGTACGCCAGCGGCGGGCTCGGCGGCGTCGCGTGGTCCCATCGTCGAAACCGCGGTCAATCCGATGCCCGGCAGCGACTCGAACAATCCGTCATCCACCCTGTTCCATGGGGCGACCATGACCGGCAGGCCCCGATCAAAGACGGCGATACGCCGCCAACCTTCGGCCAACTCGTCCAGCATCAACGAGAGCGGTCGGTGCGGTCCGTGTTCTTCTTGTTTTTCGCCATCCGGGGCGTGGTTCTCGTGCGACAGCCGTGCTGAAGGGCGGCCGCCCGCGGGCGTTCAGCGAGCCAGTTCCGCAAATCGTCGTCGGCGTCGCGCGGAATGATCGCCAGTCCGACCGGCGTCCGGGTGTCGTCGCTGATGGCAAGGAGCCGCTCCAGGTCCGGCGTGACCCGGGTCGCGTCATCGTCCCGCCACCAGAACGTCGCCGGTTGACCAGAGGCGCGCCATGCGTCCAGTTCGCGCTCAAGGTCGCTCCACTCGGCCATCCGCTGGTCCTATCCCGCGGCGGGGGAGTCACAGAGGTCCGCGACGATGCGCGCTGACGTTGCCGCTCCCGCGAGGTCAATTTCGATTGCGCCAGATGGCGGGGCGGAAAGCGCCATGTCAACGGCTTCGGCGAGAACCTTTGGTGACAGGGTTTCGGGCTCGACAACCGAAAGCACGCCCCGACCAGCCAGAACGCGTGCGCGATGCCGCTGCTCCGTCTCGCCGCCTTCGGCAAAGGGAACGACGATCGCTCGGGCGTTGGCGCGCAGGATCTCCATGACCGTATTGTATCCACCTTGGGATATGGAGAGAACGCAGTTCGCGATCAGCGTCGCGAGGTCGGTGCGCACGCGGTCGACGATGATCCCGTCGGGTGGGTTCCAAGCCAGTGAATCGTAGACGTCGTCGGCGATGTTGGGGCCGCAGACGAATCGCCACGGAGTGTTTGCAAGGCGCGTGAGCGGACGCGCTGCCGCTGCCGCACGAAGCAAGGGTTCGCCGACGGCGCCGCCTCCCACCGAGACGACGACTTCTCCGCGGCCGTCTTCGCGGCCGCCGACCGACGGCGGATCCTTATCGACGACGTAGCCCGTGTAGGCGATCAGTCCCGAAATCTCCGCGGCATCCGGGAACGTGTCTTCCAGCGCGACAAGCCTGGGATCGCCGTGGACGAGGATGGTGTCGAACCAGTCGCGGGCGAGCGTCACCATTTCCCGGTTGCGTGCGGGGTTCGGTTTGCGCACCAGCACGTCGCGCACGGACGCCGCGATCTTGGGTCTTTGGCGTGCCGTCCGTGCCGCCGTCAGCAAGGGCATCAGCTCGAAACGAAACTGCCGCCGGCCGAACGGGAACATCTCGATGAGCACGACATCGGGTTCAACCGCCGAAAATTCCGCTAACAATCGGGCGGCTCGGTTGTCGCGCCATGCGTCGTCAATCGGTGCGCCGTCTGCATCCAGCAGCACCTTGAACGATGCGTCGGCGGACCGCACCGTGGGCAACAGAATCCGTGCGCATCCGTCGAACGAGATGCCCTCGACATCCGGGCCGCCGAGGGCAACCCATACCTCCAGGCCGCCAGCGGCCATCGCGCGGGCAATCAGGGACGCGCGCTTGAGGTGGCCGACACCCAGCAAGTGCTGGACGTAGTAAAACACACGGCCGGTCATTGCGAGACGCCGTCCAAAGGGATGTTCGGTGTGTCCATGGACGGTGTGCCGGCGGCGTCGACGGTGAACAGGTGTGCCCGGGCAGGCAGCAGTCGGATCGGCGGCTTCGTGGTCATGTCCCAATCGATGGCGAGGGCCAGCAGCGCCCGGATCACTCCCTTGTGCGTAACCGCAACGGTCGGCAGCCCCGATAGAGCAACTTCTTGCAGCCACGGCCGGAGGCGGGCCTGAACGTCGCGGGGACTCTCTCCCCCCGGTGGGCGAAAGTCCAGACCGCGCGCTTCATTTTCGGCGACGGCGGCGCCTTCGGTGGCGCGGATTTCGGCGAGGCGACGACCTTCCCACTCCCCCCAGTCCATTTCGATCAATGCTGGTTCGATCTGCGGATTGGCGCCGAGGTGGGCGGCAGTCTCGCGGGCGCGAAGAAGCGGGCTGGACAGCCAGCGGAATCCCTCAAGCCTCTCCGGTACCCGCCAGCCACCAACGACGCCGCTGCCGTCGAGCCCGAGCTCGATGTCCGCGTGCCCTTGTATCCGGCCATCCGCGTTCCAGGTCGTCGGTCCGTGACGGATGACGGCGAGCGGGGTCATCTTGCTGCCGCCGGTTCCAGATTCCGGATCGCGGCATCGAGCGCGCGGGCCGCGGCGTCGATATCGTGGCCGGAAAGGACATGATCGCGGGCGCACCGGCCCATGGCGCGCCGACGGTCGGGATCGTCGAGCATGACCGCAATGGCCTCGGCGAATGCGGCATCGTCGCCGGGGGAAACGAGATCGCCGGTGATCCCGTCGGCGACCACATCCGGGACGCCGCCGAAACGGCCGGCGACCACCGGTACCGCCGCGGCCTGCGCCTCCAGGAACACCATCCCATACGCTTCGTTTACGGCCGGCCAGACGAAGAGATCAGCGGCGGCGCAGATCCCGGGCAAAGCCGATTCGCCGACCTCGCCGAGCCAGTGGACCCTTGGCGCAACGGCGTGGAATGCCGCCTCGACCTTCACTCGAACCGGGCCGTCGCCGGCAACCAGCAGCCGCCACGGCCGGTCAGTCAACCGCGCCAACCCACGCCCGAGTGCTTGGTAGGAGGCGAGTTTGTCGCCCGCGCGCATCATTGCCACGACCAGCAACCATGGTACCGCGGATTCGATGCCTTCCGCCCCGGCTAGGGTTGCACGGTGTTGATCGCGGCCATCCGCCGCCCGCGCGAAGGGGGCGGCGTCGATAAACGGTTTCAGCGGCACCAGCCGCGCGGAATCGGTGAGCAGCGGGGCAACGCACGGTGTATCCGCGGAGTTGAGCGCGATGATCCTGTCGGCCGCGGATATGGCCGCCCCGGCTGCGGCGTGGCCCGCCGACCAGGGTCCATCGGCCTGCTTCGGGGCGAACGACGCTTCGGCGACGGTGTAGGCGATGCGGAGCTCGCGGGCCACGACCGGTCCTAGCCAGTCGGGTGCTTTGTGGTAGAGGTGGTAGGTGAACCAGATCTCGGGCCGCTCTGCCGCCGGCCGTCGGCGGTATCGGCGTAGCAGCCGTCCGGCAAGCGCCTGGCCGATTTCCGCCAGGCGCTGCTGGCGGCGAACATCGCCGCTGCGATCATAGCTCCGGAACGTCGATGCGACCTCGACCCGATGCCCCGCGCGTTTCAGGGCGGCGATGAGCAGGCGCGCCATCCGTCGGTCGCCCGATGGTGCCGGATGGTCCGGCGGCTTCATCGGCGCGTAGAACGCTACGCGCATCGCGAACTCGATGGACCTTCGATGCCGAACCGGTGGGCGAGGCGATCGATGCCCGCATCCAGGCCAAAGCGCTCCTGCGCACGGCGGGCGCCGGAGGCGCCCAGCCGATGGCGCAGTACGGGGTCGCCGATCAGGCGACATAGGGCATCGCCCAAGGCGTCGGCATCGTCCGGTGGAACGAGCACGCCGTTTTCGCCGTCGTCGATGAGCTCGGGGATCGCCGAGACCCGCGTCGCGAGGCAGGCCAGTCCCTGGCTCTGCGCCTCCATCAGCACGTTCGGTAGGCCGTCGCGATCCCCGTCACCGGCGACGCGAGACGCCAGAGCAAACAGATCGGCAGATCGGTAAGCTTCGAGCACAGCCTCCTGCGGCTGGGCACCGCGCCAGTCGATACGTCCGTCGATGCCCGTTTCCCTAGCCTGATTCTGTAGTGCCGACAGCATCGGGCCGCCACCGATGTGGATCAGCCGCCAATGCAGCTCCGATGGTAATCCGGCGAGAGCCGACAGCAGGACGCGATAGCCTTTCTTGGCCACCGCGCGCCCGACGGACAGGATGATCACCGGGTGCTCGGCATCCTCACCGTCTCCGGCCGCCGGGTGCCTTGGAACGGCGGGGAAACGGGACAGATCGAGGCCGTGGTACACCAGATCGACCCGCGAGGGTTCGGAAGCGAGCGCCGAGAGGTGTTCGGAATTGATCCGGGTGCACGTGACCAGCCAGCGGCAATCGGCGATCTTTTCGCGCTTTTCCCACTCCGGGGTCGTCCACACGTCCTTGGCATGCGCCGAGACGCTCCACGGAAGTCCGCGCATGGTGGCCGCGTAGCGGGTCACCGACGCCGGCGTGTGGAGGAAATGGGCGTGCAGCCACGTGACTTCGGGCGGACATTCGGCGGCCAGAACCATCGCCTGGCCAAATCGCCGGATCCGGTTCGGCGTCGGATCGCGGGCCAGATCGCGCAGCCAGACTCGCCGGGCGGCACCGTAGCCGGAAAGCAGCCGCGCCTTCCGCCAACCGCGGGCGACGCGCAACGGTTCTTCGTGCAGGTACTCGGGCAGATACAGGACCGGCGCGACGATCTCGCGATGCACGGGATGCACTGAAGGGTCGGTCGGGTGACGTAGCGAGACGATACGGATGTCCAAGCCACGCCGCTCGAGGGCCCAGATCTCCTGCGCGATGAACGTTTCCGAGAGCCTCGGATACCCCTTGAGAACGAAGGCGACGGGACCGGTCACATCGAAGCGGTCGCTACACCAGAGACAACCGCGCGGCCGACTCCGGGGGCGTGGCGACGAGGTAGTCGACCATTCGAACGATGCTCGAAAGTCCGTCCAGCAGCCCGGGGATGCGCACTTCCGAGGGTTTGGGTTGGTCGGGCAGCGCCTGCAGTGCCTCTGCCATGCGCCGGGGGTCGGTTTCCGCATCGGCCGCCAGCATGCGTGTCAGGCCCAGCTCCTGCGCACGAGATGCCCGGATGCGTTGTTCGAGTCTGGGGACCGTTCGCGGCACGATCAGGCCGGGCTTGTCGAACGACAGGATCTCACAGAAGGTGTTGTAGCCGCCCATGGCGACAATGCCCGCGGCGCCGGCCATAAGGCTCTCGACGGTGGCATCAAATGTGATCGCCTCGACCCGGTCGAGCCGGTTGACCCGCTCGATGAACTCGGCCTGGAGGTTCGACCGCATGAATGGCCCGAGCACGAGCAGTGCCGGATGGGGAATGTGCGGATCGTGCTCGTAGGCGCGCAGCACCCAGTCGATGAGCATCGCGCCATCGCCGCCGCCGCCCGTGGTGACCAGCAGGTACGGCTCGTTGGCGATCGACGGCGGGATCGCCGGCACGACCCCGGTCGGCGAATACGCCCGTCGCAGATAACCCGTGTACCGGCCTTCGACAACACCGATTCGGGGACGGGGACGCCTTCAAGCGGGTTACAAATCTCGGGAAGCCCGTAGACCCACACGTTGTCGTAAAGGTCCGCCAGCGCGGGGACGGCGTTTTTGCGGCGCCATTCCTGCGCCAGCCGCCGCGGGTCGTCCATGACATCGCGAAGGCCAAGGACCAGAGGCGTTCCCCGGCTCTTCAGCATGGTCAGTGTGTCCTTGACCTCGCCGCGCAGGCCGAGCGGTTCCTTGTCGACAAGGAACAGGTCAGGATCGAAGGCCTCAGCCGTGTGCTGGATAATCGAGGCCCGCATGGCGAGGGTTTCCTCGATGCCGATCTCGAGGCTCAACGACGTGTAATCTCCGCGCCGCAACTTGATCACGCCCGGAATGCGCACGAAATCTACGCGGCCGCGAAAGCTGAAACTTCCGATGATCGGCGAACCCGACAGAATGAGCACGGAGATATCGGTACGATGGTCAACCAGGGCGTACGCAATCGTGCGGCACCGGCGCAGGTGGCCGAGACCGAAGGAGTCGTGACTGTAGATCAAGAGCCGCATGTTACCGCGGTTCCGGTCCATGTTACCCTTCCCCTGCCAGCACCGTATTTTTCTGCATCGTACAGCCGGCCTATGCCGAATGAAATTCCTAAGTGACGGACGGATGAATGGCGGATAAGGGCCAGACGCCGGCGGCCAGTGCTAAATCCGAATCTGAAGGCATGGAACCGACCATCTTCAGATACGTCTTCCGTTACAGCATGGGCCACCAGATCGCCTTGCTGACCCTTACCGTTGGCGCGTATCCCCTCTACTACGGCACGCTCGAGCTGCCCAAGATCATCATCAACGCGATCGGCGCCGAGGACTTTCCGAAGCCGTATTTCGGCAAGGAATTCGCCCAGATCGAGTTCCTCTTGTGGCTGTGCACGGCTTACCTGGTGCTCGTCCTCCTGTTCGGCGGCCTCAAATTCGTGCTCAACGTCTACAAGGGGTAGGTCGGCGAGCGCATGCTGCGCCGGCTCCGATATCTGCTGTTCAGCCGCATTCTGCGGTTCCCACAGGCCCAATTCAGAAAGACATCGCAGGGCGAGACCATCGCGATGATCACCGCCGAGGTCGAGCCATTGGGTGGCTTCATCGGCGACGCTTTGGCCTTGCCGGCGTTCCAGGGCGGCATGCTGGTGACCGCCTTGGCGTTCATGTTCGTGCAGGACTGGCTGCTGGGCGTGGCGGCAATCGCGCTCTATCCGATCCAGCTCTATGTGATTCCCAAGCTCCAGCGTCAGGTTAACGCACTGGCCAAGGAGCGGGTCCGCACCGTGCGCCGGTTGTCGGAACGGATCGGCGAGACCGTTTCGGGCATCCAGGAAGTGCACGCCCACGACACGTCCGAGCGCGAACGGGCCGAGTTCTCGCACTGGGTGGCGACCATCTACGAGATCCGCTTCAAGATCTACAAGAAGAAGTTCTTTATGAAGTTTCTCAATAACTTCATCGCCCAGCTCACGCCCTTCTTCTTCTTCTTCTCCATCGGCGGCTATCTGGTCATCCAGGGTCAGATCACCTTCGGTTCCCTGGTCGCCGTGCTGGCCGCCTACAAGGATCTGACGCCGCCATGGAAGGAGCTCCTGCGCTGGTACCAGCAGAAGGAAGACACGCGGGTCAAGTACGAGCAGCTGATCGAGCAGTTCCAGCCGGCCGACATGCTGAACGAATCCCTCCAAACGACGGCCGAAGGGGACGTCCCGCATCTCGACGGACGTGTGGTGGCCAGCAACGTCAGCTTCGAGGACGGCGCGATCAAGGTCGTCGACGGTGTTTCGTTCGCGTTCGACGTCGGGGAAACCGCGGCCGTGGTCGGCCCCGGCGGATCGGGACGCGGCGCCGTCGCCCGATTGCTGGCACGCATTGACATGGCCTCGGGCGGCAGCATTCGCGTCGGCGACGCCAATCTGGCGGCCCTGCCGGAGGCGGTCACAGGCAGGCGCATTGCCTACGTCGGCTCGAACGTCGCGCTCCGGTCCGGCACCGTCCGCGACAACCTGCTGTACGTCCTCGGGCATCAGCCGCTGGCCGATGCGGCGGCCGACGACGACGGGGTCTCCGCGCGACAGCATTTCATCCACGAGGCCGAGCAATCCGGCAACACCGCGAGCGACATTGCTGCCGACTGGACCGATTACGCTGCTGCCGGCGCCGACGGTCCCGATTCGCTGATCGAACGAATCGTCGCGGTGCTCGGCGTTGTCGGCCTGGACCAGGATGTCTTCGAGCTCGGTCTGCAGGGCACCGTCGATCCGGACCGGTCGCCGGACCTCGCCGCCGCGATTCTGGGAGCTCGCGCGACCCTGCGCGAACGCCTGGAGGAACCCCAATACCGCGATCTGGTCGAGCCCTTCGACCGCGACCACTACAACACCAACATGTCGGTCGCCGAGAACCTGCTGTTCGGCACACCGATCGGTCCAGAATTCGATCTCGATCACGTCGGCGAGAACGCCTATGTGGTGTCGGTTCTACGTGAGGCCGACCTACTCGATGCGTTCCTGTCCACCGGTGTCCAGATCGCGACGATTACCGTCGAGCTGTTCCGTGATCTGCCGGCAGGCCACGAGTTCTTCGAGCGGTTCAGCTTCGTCAGCGCCGAGGCACTGCCGGAATTCGAAGCCGCTGTTCGTCGAGCCGACGTTGCGGGTCCCGAGGGTCTCGAGGAGGCCGACCGGAACCTGCTGATGTCATTGCCGTTCAAGGTCGTCCCGGCGCGCCACCGATTGGGTGTTCTCGACGAGGGAATTCGCAGTCGGATCCTGGAGGCGCGGCACGCGTTCGCGGAAGGATTGCCCGAGAACCTTCGGGGTTCGGTGGCGTTCTTCGACGCCGAACGCTACAACGCCGCGGCGTCGGTGCAGGACAACATCTTGTTCGGGAAGCCGGCCTACGGCCGCCAGCAAAGCCAGAGGCGCGTTGCGGCGCTGATCGGTGAAGTCGTCGACGCGCTCGGCTTGCGGCGCGTTTTGGTCGAGGTCAGCCTCGACTACGCCGTTGGCGTGGGTGGCAGCCGACTGTCCCTGGTACAGCGCCAGAAACTGGGGGTCGCTCGGGCGGTCCTGAAACGACCCGATCTGCTGGTGATCGACCGGGCGACGGCTTCCCTTGACCGGGCCAGCCACGGAGCGATCTTGAACCGCGTGCTTGGCGAGCCGGGTCGCGGCGGTGTCGTGTGGGTGCTCGACGACCCGGGCGAGACCGCGTCGTTCGATCACGTCATTACGATGGAAGCGGGCGAAAATAGTTTCGCAGGAGTCGCCGCACGAATCGGCGAAAGCAGCGCAAACGCCGGCACAAGATGGCGGCTCCGTGGAGTCGGCGGCAGGAGAATAGCACACCCGCCGACAGTCGTTGCGGGGGTGAAGGAGGTGGCACGTGCAGTACGGTGACGCGGTCTCGGTCTTGCGCAGCATTCCCTTATTCGCCAATCTTGACTTGGCGAGGTTGAAGCTACTGGCATTTTCCAGCACCTATCTGACCTTCGAGGACGGCGAAGCCCTGTTCCACGAAGGAGATCCAGCCGACAGCGTGTATATGATCGACGAGGGGGAAGTGGAGATTTGTGCCCAGAGCGACGGCCATGAGGTGTCTGTCGGCCGACTTGGCCGAAAGGAGCTGTTTGGCGATATGGCGATCTTCCGGAACAGCCCGCGTTCCGCCACGATCCGCGCGGTGGGTCAGGTCAAGGTCCTGAAGATCGACGCCGACGTGTTCCTCGGGATGGTCACGGAAAACCCGGAGTCTGCGCTGGGCGTGATGCGGATTCTCAACGACAAGCTGGCTCGCCTTACGGAGAGTTTTGGCGAAGCCGAAGACAGAATCCGCACCCTGGAGTCGGTCGCTGGCGCCGGCAAAGTCAGCTGATACCGATAGACCGGGTTTACATGAGCCGTCTCGACAGTTTCATCCGGCGACTGTGCGCACAGCGCGCATGCCTCGATATGGCGGCCGGCCTGATCGCCGATGAACCCGGTCCGGTGCTTGAGCTCGGCCTTGGCAATGGCCGCACGTTCGACCACCTGCGCAGTTTGATGCCCGAACGCGAAATCTTCGTGTTCGAACGCAAAGTGGCGGCCCATCCCGAGTGCATCCCCGACGAGGCCCACCTGATCCTTGGCGACGTGTTCGAAACGTTGCCCACCGCCCTCGCACGCCTCGGCCATCCGGCGGTCCTGGCGCACGCCGACGTCGGCACCGGCGATGAGCAAAGCAATACCAGGATTGCGGCGTTCCTTGCCACGAACCTGCCACCGCAAATGGCCGAGCGCGCGCTGATCATCGCCGACCAACCGGTCGATCCACCGGGATGGCAGACCCATCCCTTGCCGGACGGCGTCGCTCCCGACAGGTACTTCGTTTACCGGCGGGGCTGAACCGATGGACGTCGTCGAACCCGGGATCCAGATGTGGGCGACGTATGCGCTGATCATTGGCGCACTCGTCTTCTACGCGCTCGAAAAGTGGCCGATGGAGATGATTTCCATCGGCGTCGTCTGTGCATTGCTGATCCTGTTCCACTTGTTCCCGATCATCGATGCCGGTGGCGAGCTGCGGTTGACGCCGGCCCGGCTGTTGCAGGGATTTGCCAATCCGGCGCTGATCACCGTTCTGGCGTTGCTGGTGATCGGACAAGGCATGGTCCGTGCGGGAGTGCTGGATGTGCTTGCGCGCTGGGTGTTCCGCCTTGGCGGCGGGCGGCAGTGGTCTTCGGTGGCGATAGTGTTGGCCGTGGCGTTGGCGGTCAGCGGCTTTCTCAACAATATCCCGGTCGTCGTCATCTTCATTCCGATCGTGCAGGCGCTGGCGACCCGCTTCGGCAATACGCCAAGCAAGCTGATGATTCCGCTCAGCTACGCCGCCGTGCTAGGCGGCATGACCACGCTCGTTGGCTCAAGCACCAACCTCCTGGTCAACAGCGCGATGATCGAGCTGGACGTGGAACCGTTCGGCTTCTTCGACTTTTCCGTTCCGGGCCTGGTCATGGCCGGCGCCGGCCTCGTTTACGTGCTGATCGTTGCGCCGCGGCTGCTGCCCAGCCGATATCTGCGTGCAGAGGACCTGCCCTCGGGCGGGGGAAAGCAGTTCATCGCCCAGCTCACGGTCGCCCAGGAGTCGCCGCTCGTCGGAATGGGGGCGCCGGGCGGTCTGTTCGCCAACCTGCCGGACATGACGGTGCGCATGGTGCAGCGGGGAGACCAGGCGATCCTGCCGCCGTTCGAGGGTTATGCCGCCCGGGCCGATGACGTTCTTGTCGTTGCCGCGACGCGCAAGGCCCTGACTGAAGCATTGGCCCGGAATCCCGGTCTGATCACGCCGGAACTGTCGATCGAGGACGTTACCGAGGCGGCGCCTCAGAAGGGCAGGACGGAAGACGAAAAGCCGCGCCGCACCAGTAGCCAGGTCATGGCGGAGGTCATGGTCGCACCGGCCTCGCGGCTCGACGGACAAACTCTTCGCCAAGTCGGCTTCCACCACCAGACCCGATGCACCGTGCTGGGCATTCAGCGACGCTCTCGAATGATTCGGTCCCGAATGACCGACATCCGCCTTGAGGCCGGTGACGTGCTGCTGGTTCAGGGCACGGCCGACGACATCAACGCGCTCAAGGTCAACCGCGACGTCGTACTGATGGAGTGGTCGGCGGAGGAACTGCCAGCCTTGGACCATGCCCGTTCGGCGGCGTTCATCTTCCTCGCCGTCATTACCTTCGCCGCGTCCGGGCTGGTGCCTATCGTCGTCGCGACGCTCACCGGTGCCGTCGCCATGGTCGCCGTGGGCGCGTTGAATGCCCGCCAAGCAGCACGGGCTGTCGACCCGCGCATCGTGACGACCATCGGTGCGGCCCTGGCCCTTGGCGTTGCACTGCAAGAAACGGGTGGTGCGCAGTTCATCGCCGGCGCGCTGGTGAACGCGATGGCGGGCGCCGGGCCGGCGGCGATCCTGTCGGTATTCTTCCTTGTCGTGGCAGCGCTATCCAACGTCATCAGCACCAAGACGTCGGCGGTGCTGTTCACCCCCATCGCCATCGACATCGCCATTGAACTCAGCGTGTCGCCCGAGGCCTTCGCCGTCGCCCTCGTGTTCGCCGCGAACTGTTCGTTTGCCTCGCCGCTGGGCTATCAGACGAACCTGCTCGTGCTCGGCCCCGGGCGGTACAAGTTCATCGACTTCGCCCGCACGGGCATCCCGCTGATCATCTTGTTGTGGGCGGTGTTCACGCTGTTCGTGCCGCAGTGGTACGGGCTCTAGACGGCTCTAGACGGCTCTAGACGGCTCTGGCCGGCGATCAGTAAAGGAACCGGGTGCGGATGGTGCCGTCGATGTTCTGGAGCTCGCGGCGGATGCCCATGCCGGCCTCCAGCCGGCCTTCAATGTCGGTGACCACGTAGCCGATCTCGGCATCTGTCCGCAAATACTGGCCGGCGATGTTGAGGCCGCGCCCGGAGAACACTCCGTTGATGCCCGCGAGAACGCCGGGAACATTCCGATGGATGTGCAGGAACCGTGTGCTCTCCTTCTGCATCGGCAGTGACACCTCGACGAAATTGACGGCGCCAACGGTGGAACCGGTGTCGGAGTATTTGATGAGCTTGTCGGCGACCTCGATAGCGATGTTCGCTTGCGCTTCTTCGGTGCTGCCGCCGACATGAGGCGTCAGCAAGACGTTGTCGAGCCCGCGCAGGGGCGTCTCCAGCGTGTCGTCGGGATCGGCGGGCTCGTCGGGAAAAACGTCGACGGCGGCACCGCCGACGCGGCCGCCGCGCAACCTCGTCGCCAACGCGTCCAGATCGACGACCTCGCCGCGGGCGGCATTTATGACGATTGCCCCCGGCTTCAACAGGTCCAGTTCCCGGGCACCGATCATGCCTGCGGTCTCGGGCGTTCCCGGAACATGAAGGCTGACCACATCGGCGGCGCGAAGCAGCTCATCGAGCGACCGGCAGGAGATTGTGTTGCCGAGCGAGAGCTTCTCGGTGATGTCGTAATAGCAGACCCGCATGCCCAAGGCCTCTGCAAGGACCGAGAGTTGCGAGCCGATATGCCCGTAGCCGACGATCCCGAGCACCTTGCCGCGGATTTCGTAGGCGCCGGCGGCTGTCTTCAGCCAACCGCCGGCATGGGCGGCTTTGGATTTCTCTGGAATCCTCCGGTAAAGCAGGATCATTTCGCTGAGCACGAGCTCAGCCACCGACCGGGTGTTCGAATAGGGGGCGTTGAAGACCGGAATACCGCGACCCTTGGCGTCTCCGACGGCGACCTGGTTGGTGCCGATGCAGAAGCAGCCGACACCGATCAGTCGCCTTGCCGCGGCCAATATGTCCGGCGTCAGGTGGGTCCGCGAGCGGATGCCGACGATATGAGCATCAGCGATTCGTTCGGCCAGTTCCGCGGCATCCGGCGTATGGCCGATCGTTTCGACATTGGAGTAGCCGGCGGCGGCGAAACGTTCGATGGCGTTGTCGTGGATGCGCTCGAAGAGCACGATCCGTATCGAATCCCGGGGCGTAGATAGGGGCTGGGTCACCGACCGATTCTCCCCTGACGGCGGTGCTTCGGCGGCCCAAGGTGTCGCTGTCGCCGTGGCACGTCAAGGGCGTCGTATGGGCGATTGACCGGGCTCCCAGACCACCCTATAAGGCGCGCGGGCCACGGCCCCCCAACGGGCCGCGACCCATCTGGAAGGATGGGAGCAAAACCGATGACCGCTTCTTCGCGGCCGAACGTCCGGCCAAACAATCCGTGTTTTTCCTCAGGCCCCTGTGCCAAGCGGCCCGGTTGGTCGGTGACCACGCTCGAAGGCGCCTGCCTCGGGCGGTCCCACCGATCGAAAGAGGGCAAGGCCAAGCTCGCCGAAGTCATCGACCGCACGCGGGCCGTGCTCGGTGTCCCCGACGACTACCGCATCGGCATTGTCCCGGCATCGGATACCGGCGCCGTCGAAATGGCGCTTTGGTCCCTGCTTGGCGCGCGCGGCGTCGATGTTTTGGCGTGGGAGAGCTTCGGTGCGGGGTGGGTGACCGATGTCACCAAACAGCTCAAGCTGGATGATGTGCGGATCCTCGAAGCCGGCTATGGAGCCTTGCCGGATCTATCTTCGGTCGATCCCGGCCGTGATGTCGTCTTCACCTGGAATGGCACCACCTCGGGCGTGCGGGTGCCGGACGGCGACTGGATCGCCGCCGATCGCACCGGGCTGACCATATGCGATGCCACGTCCGCGGCCTTCGCCATGCCGCTGCCGTGGGACAAGCTCGATGTCTCAACATTCTCCTGGCAGAAGGTGCTTGGCGGCGAGGCTCAGCACGGCATGCTGATTCTGTCTCCACGGGCCGTGGAACGCCTTGAAAGCTACGCGCCGCCCTGGCCGATCCCGAAAATCTTCCGGCTGACCAAGGGCGGCAGGCTCATCGAAGGCGTGTTCAAGGGCGAAACCATCAACACGCCGTCCATGCTGGCCGTGGAGGATGCCCTCGATGCCCTGCGGTGGGCGGAGTCACTGGGCGGACTGCCGGCTTTGGTCGCGCGCACCCATGCCAACATGCGCATGGTCGAAGACTGGGTCGAGGCCTGCGATTGGGCGGAATTCCTCGCCGAAGATGCGGTCTCCCGCTCTCCAACCTCGGTCTGCCTCAAGATCGTCGATCCCTGGTTTGCCGGGCTCGCCGCCGAGGAGCAAGCGTCGGCGGCCAAGCGCATCGTTTCCGCGCTCGCGGAAGAAGGCGTCGCCTACGACATCGGCGCCTACCGGGATGCTCCGCCGGGGTTGCGTATCTGGTGCGGCGCGACGGTGGAAGCGGCCGATGTCGAAGCTCTGATGCCCTGGCTCGACTGGGCCTACACGCACCTCAAACAGACGCCCAAGCGGCGGCTTAAGGAGACTCTCCCATGCCGAAGGTTTTGATCTCCGACAAGATGAGCGGAGAGGCCGCCGATATCCTCCGTCGACGCGGCGTCGAAGTGGACATCGAAACCGGTCTGTCCCCCGAGGACTTGAAGGCGCGGATCAGCAACTACGACGGCCTCGCTATCCGTTCGGCGACGAAGGTCACGGCCGACATACTCTCGGCCGCCAATGGCCTCAAGGTGATCGGCCGCGCCGGCATCGGCGTCGACAATGTCGATATCCCCGCCGCGACCCAGCGGGGCATCGTGGTGATGAACACGTCGTTCGGCAATTCCATCACCACGGCCGAGCACGCGGTGGCAATGATGTTGGCGCTCGCCCGCCAGATTCCTCAGGCCAACGCGTCAACCCACGGCGGCAAATGGGAAAAGTCCCGGTTCATGGGTGTCGAGTTGATGGGCAAGACCCTCGGCATCATCGGTTGCGGCAACATCGGCTCCATCGTCGCCGACCGTGCCTTGGGCCTGAAAATGAAGGTCTTGGCCTACGATCCGTACTTGTCGCCGGAGCGCGCCGAAGACCTGGGCGTCGAGAAGGTCGAGATGATGGCATTGTACGGCCGAGTCGACTTCGTCAGCCTCCATACGCCGACCACCGAATTGACCCGGGGCATGATCAACGCTGAGGCCCTGGCCCAGATGAAGCCCGGTGTGCGGATCGTCAACTGTGCCCGCGGTCCGCTGGTTGTCGAGGCCGACCTCAAGGCGGCGCTGGAGAGCGGCCATGTCGCCGGCGCCGCCCTCGACGTCTTCTCGGAGGAGCCGGCCCGCGAGAACGTCCTGTTCGGCATGGAGCAGGTGATCGCGACGCCGCATCTCGGCGCCTCGACCACGGAAGCTCAGGAAAAGGTGGCGATGCAGGTCGCCGAACAGCTGGCCGACTATCTGCTGACCGGCGCCGTGGTCAACGCCATCAACATGCCGTCGGTCAGTGCCGAGGAGGCGGCGCGCCTAAAACCCTACATGCAGCTCGCCCACCAGCTTGGCAGCTTCGCAGGGCAGGTCACCGAAACGGCCCTCGAAGCCGTCACCATCGAATACGAAGGCGCTGCCGCTGACCTCAACACCCGGCCGTTGACCGCCATCGCGCTCCAGGGGCTGCTGTCTCCGCTGATGGAAACGGTCAACATGGTCAACGCGCCGATGATCGCCAAGGAGCGCGACATCGATGTTACCGAGGTGAAGCACGACCGCGCGGTGGCCTACCAAACCTTGATCCGGCTGACGGTCACCACAGAGGCGCAGACTCGAACTGTTTCGGGCACCTTGTTCAATGCCGACCAGCCCCGCATCGTCGAGATCAAGGGCATTCCCATGGATGCCACACTGCGCCCGCACATGCTGTTCATCACCAACGCCGATAAGCCGGGATTCATCGGCGCCCTGGGGACGGCCCTGGGCAACGCCGGCATCAACATCGCGACCTTCAACCTCGGCCGAAATCAGCCGGGCGGCGACGCCATTTCGTTGATCGAAATCGATGAAGACCCGGGGGAGGAGCTGTTAGAGCAGTTGCGCGCATTGCCGCACGTGGTACGGGCGAAGACGCTGCACTTCTAAGGCAATCCGCGGCGCTCTCGTTCCTATCTGCGCCAGTCGATCAGCCGCTGGGCCGCCTCGGCCATCTCATCGGTGGAGCCAGCGAATGAGAACCGGACAAAGCGATTGCCCCGGTTCGGATCGAAGTTGATGCCCGGCGTGATCGCCACGCCCGTTTCGGCGAGCATGCGCTGGCAGAACTCGGGGCTGTCGTTGGTCATCTGGGTGACGTCCGCATAGAGGTAGAATGCGCCGTCGGCGGCCGCGAGATCGCCGAATCCGGCGCGGGGCAGCTCGCGCAGCAGAAGTTCACGGTTGCGGGCGTACCGGGCGACATTCGCGTCTAACAGGTCGCGGAAGTCGAATGCCGCGATGCCGGCATGCTGTGACAGACTCGGCGGCGAGATGAACAGGTTCTGCGCCAGGCACTCGATCGAGCGGGTCAGCTCTTCCGGAACCACCATCCAGCCAAGCCGCCAGCCGGTCATCGAGTAGTACTTGGAGAAACTGTTGATGACGACGGCATCGGCGGTGAACGCCAAGGCCGTCTGTGCCGGCTCTGCATAAGTGATTCCGTGATAGATTTCGTCGGAGATGAGGCGCACGCCCCGATCGCCACACCAAGCGACGAGTGCGGCCATCTCGTCTCGCCGAATCATCGTGCCGGTCGGGTTGGCCGGGCTGGCAACGATGAGTCCGTCGAGGCGGCCATCGATCTCGTCCAGAAGCTCCGGAGACGGCTGGAAATTGGTGTCCGAGCCGACTTCGAGGTTTACGACCTCGACACCCAGGGCGCTCAGGATGTTTCGGTAGGCCGGATAGCCAGGACTCGCCAAGGCGACGCGATCGCCGGCGTCGAAGGCGGCCAGGAAGGCCAGGACGAAGCCGCCCGATGAACCGGTGGTGGCGACGATGCGGCGCCAGTCGACGTCGACGTCGTAAACCTCGGCGTAGGACCGCGCGATGCGCTTGCGGAGTGCCGGAAGGCCGAACGCATCGGTATAGCCCAGTCGGTCAGACCTCAGGGCGGCTGTCGCCGCGTCGAGAACCGGTTCCGGCGCCGGCGTGCTCGGCTGACCCACTTCAAGGTGAAGCACATCGTCGCCTTGGGCGGCACGTTCGTTGGCGGCACGCATCACGTCCATGACGATGAACGGTGCGATGGCGCCTCGCCGGGAAGCTTTCAACGGCATGGTCTTCTCTATCGGGCCGCTTAGTCGGCGCTGGCTGCGAGACCGAAGCCGCGCGGATCAACGGCGACAGCACAGCTGTCCGGGTTGGGCGGGATCCCGTCCGGACAGGAAATGGCATTGACGATGCCGAGAGACGGCGTTGCCGCGGTGCGATGACCGCGCCATCGAAGTGACTGCACCAGCGGCGCGCTCAATCCCTGTTCGTGAATCACGATGTTGGGATCGCCACCATGGTGGACGCGCACCGACGCGACCGCGTCGGCAAGAGGCGTTTCGTCCATCAGCACCCGCGCGGCGACGTTGACCAACGCCGTCGGTGCCGCGACTCCTCCCCATGAGGCGGCGGCGAGGTAGAACTCATTGACGTTCTCATTGATCACCAGCATCGGTCCGAACGCCGTTGCGCCACGGCCGCCTGCACCCGGGCGCGCCGCCGGCACAATGCCGGTTCCGACTGCCACCCGTCCGATCCCGAACAGGCTGTTCAGGGTGACAACGCATGCCACCGCCGAACCGTCCGGGTCGACGGTGACGAACGTGGCGGCCGCCGGGTTCTCGGGACGGGCCTTCGGACTCAGACCAGCCTTGGCCGGATCTACATGCTTGTCGGGCCGATAGCTCCGCATCAACCGATCGATACGCTCCTCGGAAATGAGACCGTTGGGGTCCCCGGCGATACGTCCGTCGGCACCAAGCCACTGAGAACGGTCGGCGAATCCGCGCATCGCCACTTCGGCAAGCAGATGATTGCGCTCCTCGCGAGGGGCATCCGCGTATCGGCGTTCGAGCATGGCCCAGAGCTGCGCCGCCAGAACACCTCCGGCCGCCGGGGGCGGCGCAAAGTGAATGGTTTCATTGCCGTGGCGCAACGAGATCGTCTCTCGCCACACCGGCGCGAAGCTCCGCAAGCTTTCTAGATCCAGCGTCCCACCGACCTGACGGACAGCGTCGACGTAGGTTCTGGCGAGCTGGCCGACGTAGAGATCGCCTGGGCCTCGCGCGCGAAGACGGGCCAAAAAGCCGGCGAGGTCGAACTGCCTCAGGAAATCGCCTTCGCGGACCAAGCGGGTGCCGTCCTCAACACCGAAGACGCGCAAGGCTTCCGGATCGACCATGAACGCGCGTTCGACGGGTCGCATCTGACGCGCAAAGGCGCGCGACACCTGCGTTCCGAACCGAGCCAGGTTTTCGGCCGGCGACACCAGCTGCGCCCATTGCAGCCGGCCATATTTTGAGTGCAGAGCGAAAAACCCGCGGACGGCACCCGGAACGGCACTCGGTCGATCACCGCTGCCGGAGGTCGTGGTCGGCGCACGGGCAAGGAAGTCGAGTGCCTCGGTCGTGCCGGTTTCGTGATCGTGTACGACGCAGACGCCGCCACCTCCCAGTCCGGCCGACGACGGAAACGTCACCGCCATCGCGAAGTAGACGGCGACCGCCGCATCGGCGGCGGTCCCGCCAGCCGACAGGACGTCGCGCCCGATCAGCGCGGCACGAGGTTCATCGGCGGCGACGCCGCCGAGGAATCCCTCCACATATCCGATTGTACCGGCGCCCGGGTCGTCATCAGACGAGCAACCCAAAAGAAGCAGTACCAGACCGACGAGCATCATTTGACGCCAGAACCGGTGGCCACTACTTTGACTAAGCCGACGAGGTCCGAAATCCGTGCTGAATCGCATTCCCCTACCGGTCGCCGTTTTGGTAGTTCTCACTCTTGTCGTGCTGCGGCCGGCGGACTCTGCCGCGGAGCGGTTTTCGTTCATCCGGGACGCGGAGATCGAAAATACCATTCGAGCCTATGCCGCGCCACTGTTCCGGGCGGCGGGCCTCGAACCGTCGGCGGTGAGGATCTTCCTGGTCAACGATCGGCGCCTCAACGCCTTCGTTGCCGGCGGACAGAAGCTGTTCCTCAACACCGGCCTGCTTATCCAAAGCGATCATGCCGGGCAAGTCATCGGCGTGATCGCCCATGAAACCGGCCATATTGCCGGCGGGCATCTGGCCCGCAGACACGATGCCATCAAGAACAGTTCGGCGCAGAGCATTCTTGGGTTGGTGTTGGGCGGTGCGGCGGTCGTCGCCGGACGGCCGGATGTCGGCGCCGCTGTGTTCGCCGGCAGTCAAAGCGCGGGCCTGCGGAGTTTTCTTCAATATAGCCGAACGCAGGAGTCGGCGGCGGATGGCGCGGCGTTGAAGCTGCTCGAGGAGACCGAGCAGTCGGCCCGGGGAATGCTGGAATTCATGAAAAAGCTGGCCGACCAAGAGTTGCTCAGCGTCGGCCGTCAGAATCCGTACCTACGCACCCATCCCCTCTCCCGAGAACGCATCGACACGTTCCGCGAATTCGTGTCTCGTTCGGAGTATTCGGACGCTCCACTGCCCCCTGAGTTCGTCGAACGTCACCGCCGCGTGCGCGCGAAGCTGATCGCTTTCCTCGAAGTCCCTTCGTTCACGCTGCGGCAATACCGCTCGGACGACGACAGCCTCGAAGCGAGGTACGCGCGGGCGATCGCCCACTTCCGCAAGCCGGACCTGGATACAGCGTTGCCCGAGATCGACCGCTTGATCGCGGAAAGGCCGAATGATCCCTATTTCCACGAGCTAAAGGGACAGATGTTGTTCGAAAATGGCCGGCTCGAAGAAGCAATGGAGTCGTACGAAACAGCTGTTCAACTCCTTCCCGATTCTGCGCTTGTTCGGACGGAACTCGCCCGCGTCCAAATGGCGACCGATGACCCGACGCTCAACGAACTGGCCATTCTGAACCTGCGCGCCGCGCTCCGCTTGGAGCGCACCCGGGCGTTTGCTTGGCGCCAGTTGGCCATCGCCCACGGACGGGCCGGCCAGGAGGGAGATAGCGCCCTCGCGTTGGCCGAGGAAGCCGTCCTGCGGGGGCAGAAACGCGATGCCCGGTTCCATGCCGGCAAGGTGGAAAAACTGCTGCCCAAAGGGTCGAAGGGCTGGCTGCATGCACGCGACATCCTTGCTCAGACCGAAGGCGCGGACGACAAACGCTGAACGGGGTCCTTCCGGCGGGCACTCGTTCCGTTGCCTCGTTGCTGTAGCCGCGGTGATCGCTTTGGCGTCGTGTGCCGTACCGCGCGTGTCGGTCGATCCCTCCGGCCGCATGGAAGTGCTGGGGCCTGAGCACGGGTTTTCGCCCACGTCACCACCGCCGGGCTGGGTGGATGACGGCGACACCGGCGGTCGGATTGTCGTGGTATCCCAAGCGGGCGTCCCGGCTTTGCGGGTGCGGCCGGGGGACGGTGCGTTCGTCTACACCCGGCGGACCGACGCCGTTCTCCTCGCCGCGCCCTACCTGAGTTGGGCGTGGAATATGGACGCGCAACGCGCCGGCTCGCACCCCGTCCGCCTCGTCGTCGGGTTCCACGGGGGCGATCCGAAGAGTCCGAGCTGGGGCAGCCAGCCGCTGGCTTGGCTGGGGTCAGCGCTGCCGCCCCATGACCGCGTGCTCATGCTCGTTTGGGGAGAGTCGGCATTGGCGCGGGGCAATCTCGCGCCACCGACTGATCGGGCCTCGACAGTCCCTGCCGACCGGGCGCCCCGTTTCACCGTTCGAGGTGGCCGGGAAAACACCGGCCAATGGTGGATCGAGACTGCGGACCTCGCCGACCTGTATTCCCGCGCCTGGCCGCGGGACGATCACCGACGCGCGCGTATCGTCTTCGTCGGCATCGCATCAACGGCCCAGGGTGAAGCCGGTGCGCACATTTCCGGCATCGTGCTGTCACGGTAGCGATGATGACGATTGCGTGAGATCGGGCTCCGCAGCGACGTCGGCATTGTTTCTCGATAGCGGTTCACCCATGCTGTGCCCACATTCCAGGGATCGACCGTCAGGAAGGATCGGATGGTCAGCATGCGCGTGAGTGGGCTTGGGAAGTGCGCGGCGGTTCTCGTTCTCGCCGCGGCGCCGCTTTGGTTTTCGCCTGCCACGGCGGCCGACGATCCTCCAAAGGAAACGATCGACATCAATGATCGGGCGGAGGTCGAGGAACTGGTTCGGCGCTACATACTCGAACACCCCGAAGTGATCATCGAATCCGTCCAACGATTCGAGAAACGCAAGCAGGAAGCGGAACGTGCCCATCAGCGCGCGATCCTCGCGTCCCTCCGCGACGACATCGAGAACAGTCCGACGTCGCCGGTCACCGGAAACCCGGAGGGGGACGTCACGGTCGTCGAGTTCTTCGATTACAGGTGCGGCTACTGCAAGCGCGTCTTACCCGCCATCCAGGAACTTCTGCGGACCGATAGCGGCGTTCGCTACGTGTTCAAGGAATTTCCCATTCTCGGACCCGATTCCGTGGTCGCGGCGCGGGCCGCTGTCGCCGCGTGGAAAATCGATCCGGAGAAGTATGTCGCGTTCCATACGGATCTGATGGCCAGCCGAGGTGCGCTGAGCGAGCAAAGGGTGCTCGATATGGCTCAGCGTGTCGGGTTCGCGCCGGATCAGTTGCGCGAGGCGATGAAGCACCCCACCGTGGATGCCGAGCTGCAGGGCAACATAGCCCTCGGCGGTCGCATAGGTGTCCGCGGTACCCCGGCGTTCATCATTGGGGGCCGGCTGGTGCCGGGAGCCATCGATCTGGAACAGATGCGGAGGCTGATCGCCGCTGCGCGTCAGAGCTGATGCGGTTCAGCGAATTGGCAGCAGCGAAAAGCGCGAGCCGCTGACGTTCTCGACCGTCAAAAGCACGTTCTTAAGCCCCGATGCCTTTGCGCGTTGGTACGCGGCGACGACGTCGTCCGGGGTACGAACGTCCTTTTGTCCGATTTGCAGGATCATGTCGCCGCGCCTGACGTCGGATTCCCTCGCCGTGGCACCTTCGACGAGGGTCACGACAACACCCTCCATGGCCCAACGCAGCCCGAAGGTCTTTCGGGTTTCGGGCGTTGCGGTCGCGACCGTGATCCCGGCGTCGGGCAGGTTGGCGAAAGCATCGTCTGGTGCTTCCCTGGTCGATGTCTTGGGGGCGGTCATGGTTCGTGTCGTCGCGCCATCCGGCCCGGAAACGGCGATTTTCACGGGCGACCCGGCGGCCGTTCGCCGAATTGCCCGGGCAAACGCATCGGCTGTGGCAACGGCCTTTCCGTCGGCATCGGAGATCAACTCGCCGCGGCGGAAACCGGCGGTGGCGGCCGGACTTCCGGGAACAACGTCGCGCACGAGGACGCCGCGCGCCCCGTCCATTCCTAAGGCGGCGGCTGCAGAGGGCAGCGTTTCGACCTGAATTCCTGCCGCGACGAGGTCTGCGACGCCTCCTCCGGTAGGACGCGCGGGATCGCCCGAAGCCGGCAAGAGCACAAACCGGAACCCGCTACGGCCCTCGATGAGCACCAGCCGATCCCCGGTACCCGACTTGAGGGCATCGGCGACCTGCTCGGGCAACCAAACATCCTGCTGGTTCACCTGGACGAGGAGTTCACCCGGCGCGATGGCACCAGCCGTACTCTTTTTGGCGTCGATTGCGGCGACGAGAACGCCGGTCGAGCCCCAGCGCACGCCATGTTCCTCACGGACTTGCGGGGTCAGCAAGACGACGGTCATACCGGCCTTCGGAATGCGAACGGTCGAACCTTTGGGAATTCGCCAGGGATCGGGCCGGGACACGGTGTTCAGATCCAACGAGACTTGCCCGTCGGCTCGTTCGACCTTGACCGCCACTTTGGCGCCCGCATCCAGCGCGCGGACCGAATTGATCAGTTTCTCGAAGCGATCGATCGCCGTTCCGTCGAACTCGACGATCAGATCACCGCGGCGGAATCCGGCCAAGTCCCCCGGACCGCCAAGGGCAACGTCTCGGACCAGAACGCCGCGGGGCGCCCCCATACCGAGCGCACGGGCGATGGTCAGTTCGACACCTTGGACCCTCAGGCCAACAAAGGCCGGTTCCGCGGACGCCGGGCGCTGGACGACGAAACTGGCGGTCAGGATCACGGCCGCAAGGGCGATGCATCGCCGCCAGGTGGTCATGGTCAACACGTGCATGGGCGATGCCTCTCCCTTTGAACGGCCCGGGATAGTAACGGAGTCAAAACGTTCGACACAACTGCGGCCATTTTTGGACGGAGATTTGACAGCGGGCGAAACCGATCAAGCGGTCGAAAACGCCGGTCTACCCGCGCATGGCGCCCGCGGTACCGCCCCGGGTAAGATACCGAAAGGGGGGGCGGCGTTCCCCGTCGATACACGAATCACCGGCGGCGGCCGCGGCATTCGAATATAACCACCGACCAACTGCTGATTTCGGGCATTGTCGTCGCGGCGCTCGTCCTATTCGTCTGGGGCCGCTACCGGTACGACGTCGTTGCCCTGGCGGCGCTGCTGGCGGCAACCCTGGCCGGCTTGATCCCCACCACTGGCGCGTTTCTCGGATTTGGTCACCCGGCGACCATCACTGTCGCCGCGGTGCTGGTGATCAGTCGCGCGCTGGCCAACTCCGGCGCTGTCGACGTGGTCACCCGATACGTCGTCCGCGCGGCCAAACGTCCGGGGCCCCATGTCGCGGTGTTGTCCGGCCTCTCCGCCGGATTGTCGACGGTGATGAACAACGTCGGCGCCTTGGCGCTGCTCATGCCCGTCGCGCTCGAATCAGCGGCCAAGGTCAAGCGCGCACCGGCGGTCATTCTGATGCCGTTGTCGTTCGGATCCATCCTCGGCGGGCTGGCGACGATGATCGGCACGCCACCCAACATCATCGTCGCCACCTACCGTGCCGAAATCGCCGAGGCGCCGTTCGCCATGTTCGACTTCACGCCTGTTGGCGGCACCATCGCTTTGGCGGGCGTCGGCTTCGTGGCGTTGATCGGCTGGCGACTGATACCCTCGTCGCGCACGCAACGGAGCACGGTCAGCGACCTTTTGAACATCGAGGATTACGTGACCGAGGTCGAAGTCCCCGAAGAGTCCGGTGCCGTTGGCCAGCGTATCCGCGAGCTCGAGGATGGGCCAGAGGATCATGGCGCCGCCGTGATCGGCCTCGTCCGGAGCGGCCGGCGTATCCTCAGTCGTCTGCGCCAGGAAACGGTCCGCGCCGGCGACGTGCTGATAATCGAGGCGGATCCGAAGGGTATCGACCGGTTCACCAGCGCATTCGGTCTTGCCATCGTTGGCACGGAGGAGCCGAAAAAGGCCAGGGTCTCGTCCGACGACGTGGTGCTTGCCGAGGCCGTGGTGTCGCCCGGCGCCCGCATCGAGGGTCGTACGGCGGCGGCGATGCGCCTCGAGCGACGCTACGGGTTGACCGTGCTTGCCGTATCCCGTCAGGGGCAGCCGTTTCGCGACCGGCTGAGGGCATTCCGCTTTCGGTCGGGCGATGTGCTGTTGCTGCGCGGTGAAGCCGACTCGCTTGCCGATGCCATGGCGTCGTTGGGATGCCTGCCGTTGGCCGAGCGGCCGCTGCCCATGGGCAAGCGCGGCCAGGCGGGGCTGGCGGTCGCCGTGTTCGCCGCGGCGATCGCCGCCGGCACGCTTGGCTTGACCTCGCTGCCGGTGGCGCTGGCCGTGGCGGCGGCCATCATGGTGATTGTCAACGTCGTGCCGGTGCGCGAGGTCTACGAGGCCATCGACTGGCCTGTGATCGTCCTGCTCGGCGCGATGATCCCCGTTGCCGGCGCCCTGGAATCGACGGGGACCGTGGCGCTGGTGAACTCAGGATTGCTGGCGGTGTTTGGCGACCTGCCCGTCTGGGCGCTGCTCGCGGTGATCATGGCGGTAACGATGACGCTCTCCGACATCATGAACAATGCGGCCACGGCGGTTGTCATGGCGCCCCTCGGTGCGGGCATCGCCAATGCCTTGGGAGTCAGCGCCGATCCGTTCCTGATGGCGGTCGCCGTGGGCGCCAGTTGCGCCTTCCTCACACCCATCGGACACCAGAACAACACCCTGGTCATGGGACCGGGCGGCTACGCCTTCGGCGACTATTGGCGGATGGGTCTGCCGCTGGAAATCTTGATCGTCGCCGTTTCGGTGCCGTTGATCCTCGTCGTATTTCCCCTCTAGGTTTCGAAAGCCGGCATCGAACACCCTCTTCCTGTCCGGGACAGAAACCCTTACATAGTGGAAACAACGCGGACGTAGAACGATCCGTGCCCGGGGACATAGCCTAGTCAGGCCAGGGAGGGCAGATCCCATGCGAATGCCGGAACCCGATGCCGGCGTCATGTCCCGGCGCAACCAGATCATCGAACGCCTGCGCGCGATCGTCCCCGGCGAGGGGGTCATCGCCGACACCGACGAACTGCGGGTCTACGAGTCGGACGGTTTGACCGCCTACCGGCAGCTGCCGCTCATCGTCGTCCTCCCCGAAACCACGGAGCAGGTCTCCAAGGTCCTGCGCTACTGCCACGAAGAGGGCGTCAAGATCGTCCCGCGGGGCGCCGGCACGTCCCTCTCCGGCGGTGCGCTGCCGCTCGCCGACGCCATCACCCTCGGGCTCGGCAAGTTCAATCGCATCCTCGACATCGACTACGACAACCGCTGCGTCGTTGCCCAGCCGGGGGTCAGCAACCTGGCGATCACCAATGCCGTCGCGGAGCGCGGGTTCTATTACGCGCCCGATCCGTCGAGCCAGATCGTCTGCACCATCGGCGGCAATGTCGCTGAGAACGCCGGCGGCGTTCATTGCCTCAAGTACGGACTGACGACCAACAACGTCCTCGGCGTCGAGTTCGTGCTGATGAACGGCGATGTGGTGCGGTTCGGCGGCAAGCATTTGGACAGCGAGGCCTACGACTTTTTGGGTGTCGTCAACGGGTCCGAGGGGCTGTTGGGCGTCATTACCGAAGTGACCGTCCGAATCCTGCAGAAACCCGAAACCGCCCGCGCCGTGCTCGTCGGGTTCCCGTCGACCGAGGCCGGCGGCAAATGCGTCGCCGACATTATCGGTGCCGGCATCATTCCGGGTGGCATGGAGATGATGGACAAGCCAGCCATCCACGCCGCAGAAGACTACGTCCACGCCGGCTATCCCCTCGACGTCGAGGCGTTGCTGATCGTTGAGCTGGACGGTCCCGAGGCCGAGGTCGCCCACCTGATAGAGCGGGTCGAGGGCATCGCCAGGAAGTGCGGCGCGGTGAGCGTCCGGGTCAGCCAGACCGAGGAGGAACGCCAATCGTTCTGGGCCGGGCGCAAGGCCGCGTTCCCGGCGGTCGGGCGGATCAGTCCCGATTACTACTGCATGGACGGGACCATCCCGCGCCACAAGCTGCCGGAAGTGCTCGAACGGGTCGAGGAGATGGCCGAGCGGTATGGGCTTCGGTGCGCCAACGTCTTCCACGCGGGCGACGGCAATCTGCACCCGTTGATTCTCTATGATGCCAACAAGCCCGGAGAATTGGAGACCGCCGAGGAGTTCGGCTCAGCCATCCTCCAGCTATGCGTCGACGTCGGCGGCGTGCTCACCGGCGAGCACGGCGTCGGTGTGGAGAAACGCGACCTGATGGGATCGATGTTCGACGAGGACGACCTCAAGCACCAGCAGCGGCTCAAGTGCGCCTTCGACCCGGACGGACTGCTCAATCCGGGCAAGGTCTATCCGACACTGCACCGCTGCGCCGAACTGGGCCGTGTGCACGTTCACCGCGGCCAACTTCGCTTCCCCGATATTCCGCGGTTCTGACGGTATCTCCATGACCGACACCCTCAGGCCGGAGAACGACCAGCAAGTCCTCGATGCGCTGCAGTGGGCGGCTGCGGAGCAACACGCGTTAGAGGTCGTCGGCAGCGGCACCAAGACCGGCTTCGGACGCCCGATCGAAGCCGCCGCGCGGCTCGACGTCTCCGGGCTTGGCGGCATCGGGCTCTACGAGCCGCAGGAACTGGTGCTGACCGCCAAGGCATCGACGCCGATGGCCGAAATCGAGGCGGCGCTGACCGAAAAGGGCCAGCACCTCGCCTTCGATCCCCCCCGACCTCGGGCGGCTGTTGGGTGGCGACGGGCGCGGCAACGTCGGCGGCACCCTGGGTGGCGCCATCGCCTGCAACCTCGCCGGACCCCGCCGCCTAAAGGCCGGCGCGGCACGCGACCACCTGCTTGGGTTCTCGGCGGTCAGCGGCCGGGGAGAGACCTTCAAGTCCGGCGGCCGGGTGGTCAAGAACGTCACCGGCTTTGATCTCTCCAAACTGATCACCGGCTCGTTCGGCACGCTGGCGGTGATGACCGAAGTTTCGGTCAAGGTGCTGCCGGCACCGGAGAAGACCCGCACCGTGCTGGTGTTCGGTTGCGCCGACGCCGACGCCGTCCGGGCGATGACGGCGGCGCTGCACAGTCCCTACGAGGTGGCGTCGGCGGCGCACCTGCCGGCGGCCATCGCTGGCGCCTCCGGTGTCTCGTACGTGTCCGGCGCCGGCGGCGCGGTCACCGCCGTCAGCGTCGAGGGACCGGGGCCGTCGGTCGAGTTCCGGTGTGGGGCGTTGCGGGATCTTTTGGCGCCGTTCGGCCAGATCGAAGAGCTGCACAGCGCCAACTCTGCGGCGCTCTGGCGCGAAGTCCGCGACGTTGTCTATTTCGCCGGCGCCGCGGACCAGCGCCCGGTATGGCGCCTTTCGGTTCCGCCGGCTCAAGGCACCCGGGTGGCGGACGAGATTCTCGGCAATGTCGACGGGCAGGCGTTCTACGACTGGGGCGGAGGTCTGGTCTGGCTGGCGCTCAACGAGAGCGAGGACAGCGGCCATCGGACGGTGCGTGAGGCGGTCACGCGGAGCGGCGGTCACGCAACGCTGGTTCGTGCGAGCACCGAAACGCGTGCCCAGGTACCGGTATTCCATCCGCAGCCGGAGCCCCTGGCCGATCTGACCCGGCGGGTGAAGCTGGGGTTCGATCCCAGCGGCGTGCTCAATCCCGGGCGCATGTACGAAGGGGTCTAGACGGATGCAGACCAACTTCACCCTCGCCCAACTTGCCAGCCCGGACATCGCCGAGGCCAACGACATCCTCCGGACCTGCGTCCACTGCGGCTTCTGCCTGGCGACGTGCCCAACCTACGTGCTTCTCGGCGACGAGCTCGACAGCCCCCTCGGCCGCGTCTACCTGGCCAAGGAAATGCTCGAGAAGGAGAAAGTGGCGACGGCCCATGTGGTCAAGCACATCGACCGTTGCCTGACTTGCCTCTCGTGCATGACCACGTGTCCGTCCGGCGTGAACTACTCGCACCTCGTCGATCAGGCCCGCGTCCACATCGAGAAGACCTATCTGCGCCCGTTCCCGGAGCAGTTTCTGCGCCGGATGCTGTCGATCCTCGTGCCTCGGCCGTGGCTGTTCCGCTTCGCCGTCCTCGGCGGATGGTTCGGCCGGCCGTTCGCCCGGCTGATGCCGGGACGGCTGAAGGGCATGGTGGCGATGGCGCCGGAGCGCATCCATGGGCCGTCAGACGTCGACCGCCCGCAGGTGTTCCCGGCCCAGGGACCGCGGCGCAAGCGGGTGGCGTTGATGACCGGCTGTGCGCAGCAAGTGCTGAAGCCCAAGATCAACGAATCGACCGTCCGGCTGCTGACCAGGCATGGCTGCGAGGTGGTCGTCGCGGCTGGCGCGGGTTGCTGCGGCGCCATCGACCAGCATTTCGGCTTCGAGAAGAAATTCACGAACGCGACCAAGGCGAACGTCGAAGCATGGATGCAGGAGATTGAGGGCCAGGGCCTCGATGCCATCGTGTTCAATGCGTCGGGCTGCGGCGTCACACTGAAGGAGTATGACCACCTTCTGCGCACCGACACAACGTGGGCGGACAAGGCTGCAAAGGTGACGTCGCTGTTTTGCGATCTCTCCGAGTTGATGCTGGAACTGGGCCTCAAGCGGTCCACGGTCAAGACTGGTCAAACCGTCGCCTACCACACGGCATGTTCCATGCAGCACGGACTGGGGTTGCGCACGCAATCGAAGCAGCTTCTCTCGGACGCTGGCTTCGACGTTCGCGAACCGGACGAGAGCCATATCTGTTGCGGCTCGGCCGGCACTTACTCGATCCTCCAGCCGACGCTCTCCAACCAGCTTCGCGGCCGCAAGGTCGCCAACCTCGAGGCCGCCGGGCCGGAGATCATCGCCGCCGGCAACATCGGCTGCATCACCCACATCTCCGAGGGGACCGGGCTTCCCGTGGTGCACACGTCGGAATTGCTGGATTGGGCCACCGGGGGTCCGAAACCGGACGCCATCGGCTAGTTCTGCCAATAGCCGGGTTGGCGCGTCCGTAGCCGGTTCCCACATATCGTTGATGACCCGCGCGTTCGCGACGCTGATCCTGTTCTTGACTGCAGCGATGGCCGCCGTCTCGCCGGGTTCGGCCCGTCAGGACGACTCCCGTCTCGATGCCTTGTTCGAACGCCTGCAGGCTACCGACGACGGCATCGAAGCGCGGGCCATCGAAGCGACCATCTGGCACATCTGGATCGAAGCGGATGATCCCGCCGCCGACGCATTGATGATGCAAGGCATCGCTGCGATGAACGGTGGCGACCTACGCACGGCGCTGGCGGCCTTCAACGCCGTGACCAGGCAGGTGCCCGACTTCGCCGAGGGTTGGAACAAGCGGGCCACGGTCTACTACCTGATGGGCCGCCACGACGCCTCGGTTCAGGACATCGCCCGAACTCTCGCTCTGGAGCCGCGACACTTCGGCGCCATCTCGGGTCTTGGACTGATCTACACCGCAAGCGGTCAGGATGCCGAGGCGCTACGCACCTTCGAGCGGGCACTGACCATTTACCCGCACATGGATGCCATCCGCCAGCGCGTGAAGGTCCTGCGCGCGCGGTTGCGAGGAAAACAGATCTGACTCCACACGGGATCGGCTCGGGATCGCGAATGGGAAAGCGCCTTCGGTGTGGTTCGGTTACACTGCCGCCATCGAATGCCGCTATCGGAGGTGGTGTGATGAGGGTTGTCCGCAGGCTTCTGGCGGCGGTTGCGGTCGCCTTCGTTGGTGCAGTTCCCGCAGCGGCGGACACACCAAAAACGCCGGCGATCTTCTGGCTCATGGATGAGCCGGTCACGCTGTTCGATCTCGGCCTCTTCCGCTTGCGGCGCGACATGGAGGCCGTGTCCCGGTGGCTCTCCGAGCAGGGGTATGCCTCGGAAACGCCCCTCAACGGTGCCTACTACGAATGGCGGGAGCGCAAGATCATCGCCTACGTGTCGATCCGGGATTCCACGAGCGATCCCGGCGAACGCCAGTGCCGCGAAGTCTTCGGCCGCGCCGTCCGCTGGCTGATCGGCGGTGCGCCGCAGGGGCCCAGACAGGCGATGTTCTATCTGGAGAACCTGTTTCTGCATCAGGGGCCGGGCAACGTTGGCCGTCCGCAGAACCTGGGTCAGGAACTGGTCGAAGCCGTGCGCATGGAAGTGACGCTGTTGGCACCGGGGCCAGTATCCCTCGGAGGGACGAGCGTTCGGTGCAGCGGACAGTTGGATACGGATATGTCCGAATTGACGCTTTCCGTCACGGAGTAGGGACAGGTTCGGTCGGATCGGACAGGAGGGACGATGAGCGATCGCGAAGTGGCCGTCGTGGTTGGCGCCGGAACGGGGTTGGGCGCGGCGCTCGTCCGGTGTTTCGCCGGCGCTGGCTTGGACGTCACCGTCGCGGCACGCGATCCGGAGCGGCTTGAGGACGTGACCGCAGGCGGGCAGGCGTCTGTTGGGAAAATCCGGGCCTATCCCTGCGATGCCACGGACGAGAAGGCGGTCGAAAACCTGTTCGAGAGCGTCACCGCTGAATTCGGTGAACCGGCGCTCGTCGTCTACAACGCCGGCGCCTTCGTCCGCGCCAGCATCCTGGAGATCGAGGCGGCGGACTTCGAACGCTGCTGGCGGATCGGTTGCTTGGGCGGGTTCCTCGTCGGCCGAGCGGCGGCCCGGCGGATGGTCTCGCGCGGCTCCGGGACCGTCATCTTCACCGGGGCAACGGCGTCCCTGCGTGGCAGCGCGATGTTTGCCAATCTCGCGGTCGGCAAATTCGGGCTCCGCGCCCTCGCCCAGAGCATGGCCCGCGAGTTGGGCCCCAAGGGCGTTCACGTCGCCCACGTGGTCGTCGACGGCATGATCGCGACGCTCAGGGCCGGAGGACAGACGGAGACGGAGTCGCGTCTCGATCCGGCAGCGATCGCCGACGACTACCTGGCGCTGCATCGTCAGCCGAGGAGCGCGTGGACCCTGGAACTGGACCTCCGTCCCTGGGTGGAGCAGTTCTGACGCGGAAGCGAAAACACGCGTTGGGAGGATCGACGATGGCGCAAGTGGCACGACAGATTCGGGTCGACGACGGGCTGATCGGCGAACTAAGGGAGATCGTCGGCGACCGGCTGACGACGTCGGCGGCGGTGCGCGAACAGCATGGCCGCGACGAATCCTACCATCCCGCCGCGCCGCCCGAGGCCGTCGTCTTTGCCGAGACGACCGAGGAGGTCGCGGCGGTCGTTGCCGCCTGCGCCCGCCACGGCGCGCCGGTCATTCCGTTCGGCACCGGCACCTCGCTGGAGGGGCACGTCTCGGCGGTCGAAGGCGGGGTGTGCATCGACCTCAACAGCATGGACCGCATCCTCGCCGTCAACGCCGAAGACATGGATGTCACGGTCGAAACGGGTGTCACCCGCAAGCGGCTCAACGCCGAGCTGCGTGACACGGGGCTATTCTTTCCCGTCGATCCGGGCGCCGACGCGTCCCTCGGCGGCATGACGGCGACGCGGGCATCGGGGACCAATGCCGTCCGGTACGGCACCATGCGCGAGAACGTACTGGCGCTGACCGTGGTTCTCGCCGACGGGCGGGTGATCCGGACTAGCCGCCGGGCGCGCAAGTCCGCAGCGGGTTACGACCTCACCCGGCTTTTCGTCGGCTCGGAAGGGACGCTCGGCGTCATCACCGAGGTCACGCTTCGCCTGCACCCCATCCCCGAGGCAATCTCGGCGGCGGTGGTGTCGTTCCCGGCCCTGGGAGCGGCAGTCGATTCGGTCATCACCACCATCCAGTCCGCGGTGCCCATTGCGCGGATCGAACTCCTCGACGAGGTGCAGATGGACGCGGTGAACCGATACTCCGATCTCGACTACCCCTTGCAGCCTACGTTGTTCCTGGAGTTTCACGGCACCACCGAAGGTGTCCGCGAACAGGCGGAAACGGTGGAGGCGATCTGTGCCGACCATGGCGGCGGCGACTTCCGCTGGGCGTTGCTTCAGGAGGACCGCGACCGCTTGTGGAACGCCCGCCACGTCGCGGCCTACGCGGCTGCCGCCTTGCGGCCGGGTTCGAAATTGTGGGCTACCGATGTCTGTGTACCGATCTCGCGGCTCACCGAGTGCATCGTCGAAACCCGCGCCGACATCGACGCCAGCGGTCTGATCGCCCCCATTGTTGGCCACGTCGGCGACGGCAATTTCCATCTCGTTCTGCTGGTCGATCCGTCCAACGACGCCGAGATCGCCGACACCCACGCGCTGAACGACCGCCTCGTCGCCCGCGCCTTGGCGATGGACGGAACCTGCACCGGAGAGCATGGCGTCGGGCTCGGCAAGATGAAGTTCATGGCGGCGGAGCACGGCGACGGCGTCGACGTCATGCGCGCCGTCAAGCAGGCGCTCGATCCCCAGGGCATCATGAACCCGGGAAAGATCGTTCCGGCTTAACGCCTTCGTCGCAGGATCCGGCGGACGATCGTCTTCTCGATTTCCACGAGGACATAGACCGTCGCCCCGACGGCGACGATGGGAATCCATTGCGCCGCTTCGATCGGCCGGGTGGCGAACAGCGCCTGGAGCGGCGGCGCGTAGGTGAACGCCATCTGGAACGCCATCACCACGACGATGGCGCCGATCACCGCCCTCGAGCCGAACAGATCTCTGGGGCGGACAACAGACGCGGTGAGATGGCGCGTGTTCAACAGGTAGAACGCCTCGAACACCACCAATGTATTGACGGCGATGGTGCGGGCGGTCTCGACGTCGGCACCCTGGGCGCGCTCCCAGACGAACAGCCCGAACACACCGGCGACCAGGATCGTGGTGACGAAGCCGATCCGCCAGGCGAGGAAGCCGGTGATCAACGGCTCGTCCGGCCGCCGCGGCCGGCGGTTCATGGTATCGGCCTCGGTCGGCTCGAAGGCCAGCGCCAGGGCTAGCGTCACCGCCGCGATCATATTGACCCACAGAATCTGCACGGCGGTGATCGGCAGCGCCCGGCCGAGCAGGATCGCGAGCACCAGCACGACGGCTTCGCCGCCGTTGGTCGGAAGAATGAACACGATGGCCTTCTTCAGGTTCTCGTAGACGGTGCGGCCTTCTTCGACGGCATGGGAGATGGAGGCGAAGTTGTCGTCCGCCAGCACCATCTCCGCGGCCTCCTTGGCCGCTTCGGTGCCGCGCACGCCCATCGCCACGCCGACGTCGGCGCGTTTCAGCGCCGGCGCGTCGTTGACCCCGTCACCGGTCATCGCCACGACCTGGCCGTCGGCCTGCAGGGCCTGGACGAGGCGGAGCTTGTGCTCGGGGCTGGTACGGGCGAAGACGTTGGTGGTCGCCGCCGCCTCGCGCAGGCCGGCTTCGTCGAGTTCGTCGAGGTCGCGCCCGGTGAGCGCACCCGCGGTCTCGTCCAGTCCAAGTCCGGCAGCGATCGCGCCCGCCGTCGCCGCATGGTCGCCGGTGATCATCTTGACGCCAATGCCGGCGGCCTGGCAGCGGCTGATGGCGTCGCCGGCGTCGGGGCGCGGCGGGTCGATGAGGCCGAACAGACCGACGAGCGTCAGTCCGTCGGCGACATCGTCGAAGAGCAGATCGCGCCGGTCGGCCGGGGCCGGACCGATGGCGATGGCGAGCAGACGCTCGCCTCGGTGGGCGATCTCGTCGGCCCGCGCGTGCCAGTAATCTGAATCGAGCGGCTCCTCTTGGTCGCCGCTCCGCTGCCGGTCGCACATGTCGAGGATGCGTTCCGGCGCGCCCTTGACATAGACGAACCCGGCGCCCTCGTGGTCGTGATGCAGTGTCGCCATGAACCGGTGCTCGGATTCGAAAGGGATCACGTCGGTGCGCGGACGTGCCTTGCGTTCGAAGTCCCGGTCGAGCCCGGCCTTGACCGCCATTGTGACCAGCGCGCCTTCGGTGGGATCACCGTCGATTTCCCAACCGTCGTCCGCCTCGCGGATCTCGGCCTCGCTGCACAGCAACGCTGCCCGCGCCATCTCGGCGAGCACCGGGTGGTCGTCGAGGTCGATCTCGGTGTCGTCGATGGTGAAGGTGCCGACGGGCTCGTAGCCGACCCCGGTGACGCTGAACAGGTGGCGCGCCGTCGCCACCGACCTCACGGTCATTTCGTTGCGGGTCAGCGTGCCGGTCTTGTCCGAGCAGATGATGGTGACCGAGCCCAGGGTCTCCACCGCCGGCAGCCGGCGGATGATGGCATTGCGCTTGGCCATGCGCTGCACGCCGATGGCCAGGGCGATGGTCATGATCGCCGGCAGGCCTTCGGGGATGGCGGCGACGGCTAGGCCGACGGCGGCAAGAAACATCTCCGTCGCCGAGTAGCTCCGGACCAGGATGCCGAAGGCCATGGTCAGGGCGGCGGCGACGAGGATGGCGATGGTGAGCTGCCGGCCAAAGCGGTCGAGCTGGCGGATCAGCGGTGTGGTCAGGGTCTGGACCTCGGCGAGCAGAGCCCCGATGCGCCCAAGCTCGGTCGAATCGCCTGTGGCCACGACGATACCGGTGCCCTGGCCGCGCGTGACAAGGGTTCCGGAGTAGGCCATTCCGGCGCGATCGCCGATGGCCGTCGTCGTATCGACAGCCTCGGTGTCCTTTCCAACCGGAACCGATTCGCTGGTCAGTGCCGCTTCCTCGATTTCCAGGCCCTTCGTGCGGATCAGGCGAAGATCGGCGGCCACCCGATCACCCGACTGCAGATGTACGACGTCGCCCGGCACCAGCGTTTCGGCGGCGACGACCACGCGATGACCGTCCCGCTGCACCGTCGCCTGCGGCGAAAGCATCCGCCGAATCGCGGCCAAGGCCTTCTCCGCTTTTCCCTCCTGGACAAAGCCGATGAGGGCATTGACGAGGACGACGCCGAGAATGACGCCAGTGTCGACCCAGTGTTGCAGGAACGCCGTCGTCACTGCGGCGCCGAGAAGCACATAGATCAGCACGTTGTGGAACTGGAGAAGCAGGCGAACGAGAGGGCCACTCCGTTTCGGCGGCTTCAGCCGGTTGTATCCGAATCGCTCGAGCCGGTCGCCGACTTCGGTCTCGGTCAGGCCCTCCGCGGTAACTCCGAGCTGACCCAACACGTCCCCGGTGTCGAGGCTGTGCCAAGGTGCCTGCGCAGCCGCCGATTGTTCGTCCGCCGACGCATGAATACCGCCGCCCGCCGCAAGGGAGCGCCGACCGTCGCCTTCCATGGATCTGTCCTTGTCAGAACCTTTTAAGGGATTAAAATTATACCATAATCGCGCATAACGCGCCAGAGCCCGGGTCGCCGACCGGTGCTACTATGGGCGGCGGCAGGGGGATTCCGTCGTTTGGAACTCTTCGTACATCTTCTTGTGCTTTTGGTCCTGACCCGCGCTTTCGGCGAGGGGGCGGCGCGCCTGGGTCAGCCGTCGGCGGTCGGCGAACTGATTGCCGGAATCGTCCTTGCCGCCGTGATCGCCGGATTCGGGGCCGATGTTCCGTTCCTCGCGAGCCTCGCCGACAGCGCGCTGCTCGATTTCGTCGCCGACTTCGGGATCTTTTTCTTGGTGCTGATGGCCGGGATCGAGATGCGGCCGCGCGAGTTGGCCGAATCGTCCAAGACCGCCTTCGTCGTCGCGCTCGGGGGCATGATCATACCCTTGGCGGCCGGGTTCGGCCTCGCCTGGATCTGGCTGCCCGAAACCGATCTGCACCACGCGCAAGCGTTTCTGGTCGGCGTCGCGGTGTCCATTTCCGCGATCCCGGCGACGGTGAAGGTGCTGATGGACTTCGGTGTTTTGCACCAGCGGTTCGGACGGGTGATCGTCTCGGCTGCGGTGTTCGACGACATCTTCGGCTTGATGCTGCTGGCGTTGCTGACCGGCGTCATGCAGCGCGGCGAGATTCCCGATGCCGGCGCCCTGGCTCTGCTGGTGGTCAAGGTCGCGGCGTTCTTCGCGATCACCGTGACCCTCGGCGTGCATGTCTATCCACGCCTGAGCCGCCGGATCAAAGAGACCCGGGTGGCGGCGCTCGAATTCAGCGCCCTCCTTGGTGTCGGACTGGCCTACGGCCTCCTGGCCGAGGCGCTGGGCATGCATTGGGTCATTGGCGCCTTCATGGCCGGGCTCTACTACGAGCAGCCGCGCGTCGGCGAGCCCGCATATTCGGACATGAAGCTGGTCGTCGGCACGATCACCAGCGGCTTTCTGGGGCCGCTGTTCTTCGCCACCATCGGCATGCGGGTCGACCTCGGTGCGGTCACGGCGGTACCGGTGTTCCTGGTCACTCTGCTCGTCGTCGCATTTCTAGGGAAGTTCATCGGCGCGGGCCTGCCGGCGTTGATGCTCGGCCTTCCCCGGCGCGAGGCGGCGGCGGTCGGGATCGGCATGGGCGCCCGCGGTGCCGTCGAACTGGTGGTCCTCAGCATCTCCTACGAGGCCGGCCTGTTTGCGGCCACAGATGGTATCCACCCGGTTGTCGACAACCTATACTCATCACTGGTCGTCATGGCGGTGGTGACCACGCTCGCGGCTCCGCTTCTTCTCAGACGCGTTCTGGCGGTGCCGCAAGGCGCTGATCCGAGCGACGAACGCTCCCGACCATCGGGTTGATCCTCTGCTCGCCGGTCGCCGGGATCGATTGCAGGCGGAATCATTCGACATGATCAAAAAATGCACTAGCATCCCAGCACTCGGCGGAACGGGAGCAGCGCGATGAAAAAGGTTCTGATCGGTCTCGTCGCGGTGGTCGTCGGCATCGTTGCCGCGCTGCTCATCGCTCCCAGCTTCATCGATTGGAACCAATACAAGGGCGAGATCACCGCCCAGGCCAAGGCGTTCACCGGCCGCGACCTGGCCATCGATGGCGATCTGAAAGCGACAATCCTTCCGGCTCCGGCGGTCGTTGTCGAAGGACTACGTTTGGCCAATGCCGACGGCGCGGGCGCTGCCGACATGGTGCAACTGAAGTCCGTCGAGGTCCGCGTCGCGCTTGGCCCCCTGCTTGGCGGGCGGGTCCAGGTTGAGAGTGTCACGCTGGTCGATCCCGTGATCGAGATCGAGAAGCTTGCGGACGGGCGGTGGAACTTCGAACTCGCAACGGAACCGGACGCGGCACCAGTCCCATCCGCACCCGAAGCCGCGGCGGAAAGCGGCACCGCCGAGTCGCCCGTCGCGTTGCAGCTCGACCGGCTGCTCATCGAGAACGGTGTCTTCGTCTATCGCGACGCCGCGGCCGGCGTCGAGGAACGGATCGACGACCTCGATGCCCGTTTTGCGGTGGCGTCGCTGGAGGGGCCCTTCGAGGCCGAGGGGACGTTGACCACGCGGGGCATTCCGCTGCGGTTCGATATTGCCGTCGGAAAGACCATCGAATGGCGGACGATGCCGTTCAAGACTGCGATCTCCACCGAGCGCGGCGCATCGCGGATCGAGGTTGGCGGCACGCTCAGCGGCCTGGCCGACGAGCCCCGGTTCAATGGGAAGTTCGAGGTCGAAGCCGACAACCTGGCCGGGCTGATCCAGGCGGTCGCGAAGGGACCAATGCCCGGGATCGTTGGACAGGCATTCTCGATGAAGGGTGCGGTATCCGCATCCACGACGGCGGCGGAGACCGAAGAATTCGAGCTTCAGTTCGGCGATGCGACGGGCACCGCAAGGGCTTCGGCGACCTACGGGGACGAAGTCTCGGCGTCGGTCGAGATCGCACTCAACCGTATCGATGTCGATTCGTGGCTGGCTTTGGCGCCCGTCGGCACGGGAGATACGCCGCCGGCACAGTCCGATGGATCGACGCCCGCGGCGGCGAGCGGACCGGCGCCCCATGGCGGGGCATTCGAGATTCCCTCCGACATCGCCGTCTCGGTCGGTGTCACGGTGGAGGCAGCGACCTTCCGCGGCGGCGTCATTCGACAGGCTCGGGCGACGGCCGATTTGGCGGCTGGCGAGATCACCATCAGCCAGATTGCCGCGCAGTTGCCGGGCGGTTCCGAATTCGCTGTTTTCGGATTCGTCACCGCAGCAGATGGAGCGCCCCGTTTCGACGGCGAAATCGAAGCCTCGGTGTCGGACCTGCGCAGCGTCTTGCAGTGGCTGCAGGTCGAGGTTCCCGAGGTCCGTGCCGACCGCCTCCGCAAACTGGCTTTGAAAGCCTAGTTGGCGGGAACGCCCGAGGCCATGCAAGTCCGTGACGTGGACTTGCAGCTCGATTCCTCCAGGGCGACCGGTGGCGTCACCATTGCGGCGGCAGAGCGATTGTCGTTCGGCGCCGACGTCACCGTCGACCAGATCAATCTGGATGCCTATTTGCCGAAATCCGATACGCCAGCCGAAGGCAATGACACCGCCCAGGCGTCCGCCGATGCGGCCCAGGAAGGGGGCCCTTCCAACGAACCCGGCGATCCTTTTGCTGCGCTGGCGGCGCTTGGAAGCTTTGACGCCAACGTCAAGGCGAGGGTCAAGGCAGCGACCTACAGCGGCGTACCCATCAAGGAACTTGTGATCGACGCGACCATCTTCGATGGCGCGTTGGACATCCGCCGGGCCAGTGTCGGCGATGTTGCCGGTGCTTCGGCCAATGTGGCCGGCAAGCTGAAGGGGTTCGGTTCGGTGCCGTCCGCGGAAGCGTTGACCGCGACATTTAAGGCCGCCGATCCATCACGTCTGTTCGAGCTGGCCGGAACCGCGCCGCCGCCGCAGCTCGCGAACATCGGCGCCGTCAGCGGCACCGTGCGCCTCGACGGGGCGATCCTGGGACCGAACGTCGATGCCGCCGTGAAGGCCGCGGGAGGGGACATCGGTGCCAAAGGTGCTGTGAAACTGCTGCCGGCACCTGCGTTCGACGGCCGCGCCCGTATCCGGCAACCCGATCTCAATCGCTTGCTTCGGACGCTCGCCATCGGCTATCGGCCATCGGGAAATATCGGCGCCATTGACATTCAAGCCAATGTGGTCGGCGACGCGTCGGCGGTTTCGCTGACGGACATTGAAGGGAACCTCGGAAACGTTTCGGTTGCCGGTGCGGCGGCAGTGACGTTGGCCGGAGAACGTCCGAAGATCGCCGCAGATCTCGTCACCGGCGCCCTGATCGTCGATCCATTTCTGCCGGCCGAGCAGACCGCGGGGCTCAGCCCTTACGTTACGCCTGTCGCTTGGCGAGTTCCCGTCCAGCCCGAACGGGTTCCTTCCGCCCTGCTGCGCCGGGTCGCGGTATCCCAACGCTGGTCCCGCGAGCCGGTCGATCTTTCGGCGCTGCAGGCTCTGGACGCCACGGTCAAGCTGCGCTCCGACGCCGTCACCTATCAGGCGTATACGGTGGAGAACGCCGATATCCAGGCCAACCTCTCCGGCGGGGTACTGACCGCCGAACGAGTGGCGGGAGCGCTGTTCGGCGGACCGCTGATCGCCGCGGCCCGCGTCGACGCGACCGCCGTACCCCGAATCAGCGCAAACGTGAAGCTCGATGGCGCGGATGTCCGCCGGGCGACAATTGCTGCGACCGGAGAGCCGATGGCCAGCGGGCGCATGGCGCTCAATACCGAGATCACCACGGTCGGCGGAAGCGTCGCCGACTGGGTCTCATCGCTCAATGGGACGGGGTCAGTGGCATTGACCCAGGTCGACGTCGCTGCGGCGGCGCGCGGCTCGGCCTTGGCGCCGTTGCTGGGTCTGTTCCAGGGCCTCGGACAACTGGGGTCGGTGCTTGCCGGAGGCACGTCCAGCAAGCGCGCCGACATCACCGGCAGCTATCAGATCACCAACGGCGTCGCACGGTCCAATGACCTGCGGCTCGCCTACTATCTGGGCAACGGCGCGGCGGCCGGGACCGTCGACCTGCCGGCGTGGCAGCTCGATGTCGCCGGCGAAGTCAAGCTGGCCCAGAACGTCCTGACCGGATTGCTCGGCCGGGCGACGGGCGGAGGGGTGCCGGACACGGTTCCGTTCCAGATCCGGGGTCCACTGGATGCCCCCAACGTCAACATCGACACCAAGGGCCTGGCTTCGGGCGGGTTGCCGATTCCCGGACTCGATAAACTGGGCGAGAAGACGGGCCTTGGCGGCGTTCTCAACAAACTGATCCCCGGGACGGGTGGAAGTGGAGGAACGTCGCCATCGTCCCAGCCACAGACCGCGCCGGCGCCGGGCACCCAGTTGCCGCCGCCGCCGTCGACCCAGCAGCAACAGCAGAAGACGCTGACGCCGCAGGACCTGCTCAAGGGCCTGTTCAAGCGATAGGTCCGGCGGTTTCCTTCGCGTTCGAAAGCACGAACACGCGAATCGCGCTCGACAGGTTGCCGTCGCGGCGCTGATCGATCTCGGTCACCATCTGATTGACGGACGTTCCGCGCGCCTGCGCGATCTCCACCAGGGCATCCCAGAACGCGTCTTTCAGCGACACGCTGGTCGCGTGTCCGGCGATCAGCACCGAGCGCTTGCGGAGACCCGTAGGCATCTGCCAAGTCTATCAACGCCCACCCGAATCGTCATCGATGGGCGATTCCTGTTGCCGAAATGACCCATGTCGGAAGTGAATTGCTGCATTGCAGCATTCGCGCTTCAAGATCGGCGATGACCGGACTATCTCTGGTCCCGACGGTCGCGTGTATCTGCGGGAGACGCGCGCCGCAATGTGAAAAGAAACCGGGAGGATCCGCCGCGATAGCTCGTTCAACCGCTTTTGCGAAGGATTTCGACCATGAAAACGACAAAACACGAAGCATCTACCCCGACAATCTACGACGGACGGCTACGCCCTTCGGAGATTTCGCCGGAACAGGTCCAGGCCCTCATCCGCGAGGCTCATCGGCAGCGCGCTGAGTACATCGGCAATGGGCTTGTCGGTTTCTTCCGCACCCTGGCCAGCGTGTTCCGCCGGCCCGGGCGGATCATCGAAGGTTCACACGGCCGACTGCAGCCGCACGCGCACTGAACGTGCGGCCTCTCGGGGCCCTTCAACAGGTTAAGCCTTCTTCGAGTGGCCTTTCTTGCGGCCCAAGGCCGATTTGGCGCGCCGCGCCGCCTCCCAGGCGGCGCGGCCCCACGCGCTGAGCTGTTCCGCGTCGTCCAGCAAGTCGGGCGGCACCTCGTGGTAGGGCATGACCATCCGTCCGTCTTCGAACGGCACGAAAGGACCCATGCCGGCGGCCTCGAAATCACCCCGATTCGCATCGTCCGTTCGCATGTACAGGACGTCCGAACGGGTGATCAGCGCGAACATGGTACCGTCCAGATACAAACCCACGCCGCCGAACATCGACTTGGCGGTGACCGTCCCCAACGGCTCCAGCGTTTCAAGAACATGATCACGGAATTCCGGGCTGAGAAGCATGCGCGACTCCTGTACCTACTCCTCAGGTCAGGTGCTCGTACAGCATGAGCACGGCGAATCCGATCAGGATCGCCCCGGTCCCCCGCGACACGGCCCGACCGATGGACGGCTTGCCGAGCCAGCGGCGCACACCTTCCGCGGCCCAGGCCAACGGCGCCTGCCAAGCAATGTTGATGACGATCAGGGTTGCCGACAGAACCAGCAACTGCGCCGTCACGTCGCCGCGCCCGACGACGACGAAGTTGGGAAACAGCGCCAGAAAAAGCAAGATGACCTTGGGGTTGAGCACGTTGGTCAGCACAGCGTCGCGGCAGGCCTTGGCGAGCCCGACGGCCTGTGTCCCGCCGCCGAGGCCCAACCCGCCGCCGTCGCGGAAACCCTGGATACCGAGCCACGCCAGGTATGCCGCGCCGATCACCGCGACTCCCTTGAACGCGGTCGGCGACGAGGCAATCAGTAACGAAAGCCCCGTGATGGCAAGGGTCGTATGGACGACCAAGCCGATCTGCACGCCGGCGACGGCCGCGAACCCGGCCCGCTGTCCGGAGGTCAGCGCATAGCGCAGGATCAGCAGCGTGTCGGGCCCGGGCGAGATCACCACCGCCAGGACCGCGAGCGAAAACGCGGCGAGGGTTGTCGGTTCGACAGGCATGGCGGCTTGTATCATGGCCCGATGGCCTGCCGCCAGGAACACGCGCGGCGGAGGCGGCGGCCGCGTTCACGAAGGTTCAAAAATCCGATGGTAGAGTGAAAAACCGTTGATGGCCAGTTCGTTTGTTCTATTTTTGTTCGCAGCCATTTAATCCGCCTCGGCGGAAACTAGGCGGGGCAGGGGCCGTCACCCATCCAAACGGCCGAAAAGGGCCGACTCCAGGGAGAAAGAGGACCAGTTCCATGACCACATCCGTCAAGCCGATCCCCGATGGCTATACCGCCGTGACCCCTTATCTCATCATCGACGGCTGCGCCGAGGCGATCGAGTTCTACAAGAAGGCCTTCGGCGCCGAGGAGGTCATGCGCCTTCCCATGCCCGACGGCAGCGGGGTCATGCACGCCGAGATCCAGATCGGCGGCGCGCGGGTCATGATGGGGGAAGCTTCGCCTGAGCAGGGGTTCGAGTCGCCCAAGGCTCTGGGGCACTCGCCTGTCGCGATCCACATCTACACCGAAGATGCCGATGCCCTGTTCGCGCAGGCCGTTGGCGCCGGTGCCGAGGCGACGATGCCCGTCACCGAGATGTTCTGGGGCGATCGCTTCGGCAAAGTGAAGGACCCCTACGGCCACATCTGGTCAGTGGCGACCCATGTTGCCGACCCGACGCCGGAAGAGATGCAGGCCGGCTTCGAGAAGGCGCTGGCCGAGGGCTGAGGGTGACGCTTTCGTGACCGCCCGCCGGGCCCGTAGCGGCGGCTAGGTCTTGTTGGGTCCGGTCATCGTCTCGGGCCGGACCCAGGCGTCGAAGTCCTCGGCCGACACCAGGCCGAGGACGATCGCCGCCTCCTTTAGGGTCGTGCCCTCGGCGTGGGCCGTCTTGGCGATGCGCGCGGCGGCGTCGTAGCCGATGTGCGGGGCCAGGGCCGTCACCATCATCAGCGAGCGGCGCATGAGATCGTCGATACGGTTGCGGTCGATGTCGAGACCGGCAACGCACCGATCGGTAAAACTCATGCAAGCGTCGGCCAGCAGCCGCACCGACTGCAGCAACGCATCAATGATCACCGGCTTGTAGACGTTGAGCTCCAGGTGGCCGGAGGCGCCGGCGACGGTGATCGTTACGTGGTTGCCGATCACCCGAGCGCAGACCTGGGTCAGCGCCTCGCACTGGGTCGGGTTGACCTTGCCGGGCATGATGGACGAACCGGGCTCGTTGGCCGGCAGGATCAATTCGCCGAGGCCGCTGCGCGGCCCCGAGCCGAGCAGGCGAACGTCGTTGGCGATCTTGGTCAGCGACGCGGCGAGCACGTTGAGCGCCCCCGATGCCTCGACGATGGCGTCGTGGGCGGCGAGGGCTTCGAAGGGGTTTTCGGCGGCGACGAACGGCATGCCGGTCAGCCGCGCCACCTCGGCGGCAAAGGCCTCGGCGAATCCGGCCGGGGCGTTTACGCCGGTACCGACGGCGGTGCCGCCCTGGGCCAATTCCAAGAGTCTCGGCAAGGTTCCCTGGACCCGAACGATGCCCCTTTCGACCTGGGCCGCCCAACCCGAAACCTCCTGGCCGAGGGTCAACGGCGTGGCGTCCTGAAGGTGGGTACGGCCGACCTTGACGATGTCGGCGAAGGCGCGGGCCTTGGCGTCGAGCGCCGCGTGAAGGTGGCGCAGCGCTGGCAGCAAACGGCTGTTGAGCTCGGTCGCCGCGGCGATGTGCATGGCCGTCGGGATGCTGTCGTTGGACGACTGGCTGGCATTGATGTGATCGTTGGGATGAACCGGCGTCTTCGAGCCGATGGTGCCGCCCAACCGCTCGATGGCCCGGTTGGCGACGACCTCGTTGGCGTTCATGTTGGTCTGGGTGCCCGAACCCGTCTGCCAAACGACCAGCGGAAATTGGTCAGAGAGGGTTCCGTCGATGACCTCGTCGGCGGCGGCGACAATGGCCTCACCAATCCTCTGGTCGAGCACACCGAGCGCCATGTTGACCGTGGCAGCCGCCTTCTTCTGTAGCCCGAGGGCACGAATCAGCGGCTCGGGCATGCGTTCCGTGCCGATGGGGAAGTTAGTCAGCGAGCGCTGGGTCTGCCCCCCCCGTAGCGGTCGGCCGGCACCTCGACGGCGCCCATCGTGTCGGTCTCAGTGCGCGTGCGATCCGTTTCGGTCATCCGTCCAGTCCTCCTCCGATCTCCCCGAGGAAGTTTGTGACCACGTCGATGCCCTCGGTCCAGTTCTCCGCTTCGGTGCGCCCCGACGCGGCGCGCGGCTTGAAACCGTGATCGCCGTCGGCGAGCCAGTGCACACGCACCGCCGGTGCCAGGTCGTATCCGGGGACCTCGTCCGTGTTGCCGAAAGGATCGCGCTCGCCCTGCAGGATCAGCGTCGGGGTGCTGATCGCTCGCAGGTGGTCGATGCGTTCGCCGACCGGCTTGCCAGGGGGGTGGAACGGATAGCCGAGGCAGACCAAGCCGCGGACACCCGTCTCGTCGGCGATCATCGAGGCGATGCGGCCGCCCAAGGACTTGCCGCCGATGACCAGCGATGCCGCCCCGAGGTCGGCGATCACGCCCCGCCAGCAGTCGAGCAGGACCGGTGCCCGGTCCGGCGGCTTCCGGGAGCCGGTTTTGCGGCGTACCGCCATGTAGGGGAACTCGAACCGACAGACCCGAAAGCCCTCGGCCGCCAGCCCTTCGGCGAAGGCGGCCATGAACGGGCTGTCCATCGGCGCCCCGGCCCCGTGGGCCAGGGCCACCGTCAGCGCCGCGCCCTCCGGGCCGTCGAACAGATACGCCGCCGCCACCCGGTCCCTACTTGCGGAACTCGGCGAAGAAGTCGTTGCCCTTGTCGTCGACGACGATGAACGCCGGGAAGTCCTCGACCTCGATCTTCCAGATCGCTTCCATGCCGAGCTCGGGGTACTCGACGACGTCGACCTGCTTGATGCAGTCCTGGGCCAACCGGGCGGCGGGGCCGCCGATGGAACCGAGGTAGAACCCGCCGTGCGTCTTGCAGGCGTCGGTCACCGCCTGGCTGCGGTTGCCCTTGGCCAGCATCACCATCGAGCCGCCGGCGGCCTGGAACTCGTCGACATAGGAGTCCATCCGCCCCGCCGTCGTTGGCCCGAAGGAGCCCGAAGCATACCCCTCCGGTGTCTTCGCCGGGCCCGCATAGTAGACCGCAAGGTCCTTGAAGTACTGCGGCAGGCCTTCGCCGGAATCGATCCGTTGCTTGAGCTTGGCGTGGGCGATGTCGCGAGCGACGATCAGCGGACCCGAGAGCGACAGACGCGTCTTGATCGGATAGCCGCTCAGCGTTTTCCGCACCTCGTCCATCGGCTGATTGAGGTCGACGCTCACCACGTCGCCGCCCAGATCGGCGTGTGTGACCTCGGGCATATACTTGGCCGGGTTGGTCTCCAGCTCCTCGAGATAGACACCCTCGGCGGTGATCTTGGCGAGGATCTGGCGGTCGGCCGAGCACGAGACGCCGATGCCCACCGGACACGAGGCGCCGTGGCGGGGCAGCCGGATGACGCGGACGTCGTGACAGAAGTACTTGCCGCCGAACTGGGCGCCGATGCCCATCTGCTGGGTCATCGCATGGACGGCGGCTTCCATCTCGACGTCGCGGAACGCCTGACCGAACTCGCCGCCCTGGGTCGGCAGGCCGTCGAGGTAACGGGCCGAGGCCAGTTTCACCGTCTTCAGCGTGAGTTCCGCCGACGTGCCGCCAATGACGATGGCGAGGTGATAGGGCGGGCAGGCTGCGGTGCCGAGGGTGCGGATCTTCTCGTCGAAGAACGACATCAGCCGCTCTGGGGTCAGCAGCGCCTTGGTTTCCTGGTAGAGGAAGGTCTTGTTGGCCGACCCGCCGCCCTTAGCCATGAACATGAACTTGTAGGCAGCGCCAGGCGTCGAGAACAGGTCGATCTGGGCGGGCAGGTTATTGCCGGTGTTGGTTTCGTCGTACATGGTCACCGGCGACACTTGGCTGTAGCGCAGGTTGGCCTCCAGATAGGCCTTGAGGATTCCCTGCGACAGCGCCGCCTCGTCATTGCCGTTGGTCCACACGTCTTGGCCCTTCTTGCCCATGACGATGGCGGTGCCGGTGTCCTGGCACATGGGCAGGATGCCAGAGGCGGAGATGTTGGCGTTCTTCAGCATCTCCAAGGCGACGAAGCGGTCGTTGTCGGAGGATTCGGGGTCGTCGAGGATCTTGCGAAGCTGGGCGAGGTGCCCGGGACGCAGCAGGTGCGACGTGTCGCGCATGGCCTGATCGGCCAGAAGGCTCAGTGCCTGCACGTCCACTTTCAATACCTCGCGTCCTTCAAACTTGGCAGTAGAGACATGATCGCGCGTCAGTAGGCGGTAAGGGGTTGCGTCCTCACCCAGCGGGAACATTTCGTGGTGCAGGTAGTTGCTCATTGTCTCTCCCCTCGATCGTTTCCTGACCGGGCGCCTCGACGCCCATGCACCGGGATCCGCGTCCCGGCAAAGACCATCGGTGTCGTGGAGCCGACTCCCGACGCGCTTATTCTTGCGGAAGGTATCCAACGCGATGACTTCCCCCGTTGCTCCCCCGCCGACGTCCGCGTCCTTGCCCTCGGCTTCGGCCTGTTCGCCATCCCCATCGGCCGCGTCGGGCTGGGCCGGCACCATCTTGAGCTGAAGCCCGAAGTTCACCGATGGATCGGCGAACGCGGTGATCGCCGACAGCGGGACTCTGAGCCGCTCGCGCCGGCCAAGAAACTTTAACGTGACCTCGAAAGACTCGTCGTCGATGCCGAGATCCCAGAACTGATGCTGGAGCACGATGGTCATCTCGTCGGGATGTTGCTCCAGAAGCCTTGGTGCGGACTCGATGCCCTCCGCATCCGTGCGGAAGGTGATGTAGTAGTGGTGCTCGCCGGGCAGCCCGTGTTCAGCGACATGGTCGAGGGCGCGGCGGATGACTCCACGCAGCGCCTCCTCGATCCAGCGGTCGTAGCGAATGGGCTCTTCGTCCATGGTGCCCGTTTGCGCGCCTTGCCCAGGGTCCGGGCGGGAAAACGAGTGGGAGGCTTCTGTTGCCAGGTGCCTCCCGAACCCCGCTCAGGCCTTAAGCGGCCAAAGCAAATGCCTCATTATCGTTGGCATCTGTGTGTTTGGCCCGATAACGGTGGTGCCATGCCGGGCAAAAACCCTACCTTTACCACGCGCGTCGATCCTGTTTCGCCCCCGCAAAACCGAACACCCGAACCGCCGGATGCCGGAAAAGGGTTGGTGGAGGCGCCGGGCACTGCCCCCGGGTCCGCAACGCTTATTCCGTAAGGCGTTTATCGCCATAGTCGGTTTCCCGACACCTTCAATATAGGCCCGCCACCGGGCGAGGGGCAAGGCCGGGCCGGGGTCCGGCGGGCCGTTTCACGCTTCTTCTTCATGGCGTCACACGGCCGCAACAGAGTGCACGTGTCGCTGTCGCCGTACGCCTTTTCCATTGGATGGCGATTTCGGGCCGAGCGCCGCAACGGGCTTCAGACGTTGCGCTACAAAGGTTCTGCCGGGATAATTGCTTGCAACAAACGATCGATTTTTCGCCTGCGACGCGGAAGATCGTTTCGTTGAGCAAGAGGCGGTATCGATCGCCACGAGCCAGGCATCGATTTCCGCTGTAACGAAAGAGTGCGGCAGGGGCGGTTTGCGGTCGAGTACAGCGAGATGCCGGAGAAGCCGTCGGGCGCCCTGGTGTGGCCGGCTGGGGTTGGTGTTGTCGCTGCTGACGTTCCTGCTGTCGGCCGCGGCTGCGAGCGCCACTGACGCGACATCGGGCGCCGACGCCAATCGCCCCCTCGTCATCGCCATGGGGCAGGATTTCCGCCCCTTCCAATTCGTCGATGCGGCCGGAAAGCCGTCTGGTCTGATCGCCGATTTCTGGCGTTTGTGGTCGGAGAAGACCGGGACCCCGATCGAACTGAAAACCGCGCCATGGGCTGAGACCCTGGCAATGGTCAGCGACGGGCGGGCCGACGTCCATGCCGGCCTCAATCTCACCGAGGAGCGCAAGACGTTTCTGGACTATGGCGATCCTCTTCTCGGCACCGACAGCCACGTCTTCTCCCCGGTCGGGATCGAGTTGAAGGGCGGGCCGAAGGAACTGGTCGGATTCCGCGTTGGCGTTCTCGCCGGTAGCCTCGAGGAGTCGTTGCTCCACGAGCGGGTCCCGGGTGCCGAACTGCTTCGGTTCGATACAGTCGACGCGCTCTACGACGCCGTTGCCGCCAACCGCGTACGTCTGTTCGCCGACGTCGAACAGACGGCGTTCTTCTTCCTTCAGCAGAGAGAGATCGCCAAGCGTTTCCGCTTCGATCCAACGGCACCGCTCGACTCCAACTATTTGTTTGCCGCCGTCGCCAAGGGCAACTCGGCGTTGCTGGAGTCGATCAACTCGGGACTCCGGACGATCACCGCAAGCGAACGGGCGAAGATCACCCGGCGGTGGTTGGCGCTGGTCGGCAAGGGGGCGGAAGAGACCCTGATTGTCGCCGTGCCACGGAACTACCCGCCGTTCAGCTTGATGGACTCGGCTGGGCAGCCGGCCGGTATGTTGATCGACATCTGGCGTCTGTGGTCACAGAAGACCGGTCGGAGTATCAAGTTCCGGGCGAGCGGCTGGGCCGACACCCTCTACGCCTTGCGCACCGGCGAGGCCGACCTGCATTCGGGCCTGTTCCGCAGTACCCAGCGTGCGAAATGGATCGGGTTCTCGAAACCGATCTACGAGGTGGTCAGCAGCTTCTACCACCGTGTCGGCGAGCTGCCGCCGAATCCCCAGGACGATTTGACCGGTCGCAAGATCGGCGTCGTTCTCGGATATGTCCAAGAGTCGTTCCTGCGCAACGCGTTCCCAAACGCCGAAATCGCGCCGCTACCGGACGACGAAGAGCTTCTCAAAGCGCTCGCGGCGGGGAAGATCGATCTGATCCTCAGCGAGGACCCGACCATCGAGGTCATGCTCGAACGCATGGGCTTGCGCGGGAAGATCGCCGGGACCGGGCGGCCGGTGATGCGCAACCGGCTGCATTTCGGGGCGCGTGCCGAGGACACGGACGTGCGCGCGTTGATGGACGATGGCGTGGACAGGATTTCGCTCGATGAACTGGCTGAAATCGAACGCCGCTGGATCGTCAACCCAAAAGCGCGCCTATACGCTGTCGACGACTTGGGTTTGGCGATCGATCTGACAGCCGAGGAACAGGCTTGGCTCGCGGCCAACCCGGTCCTTCGCGTCGGCATCGAATCGTCGGGTTGGCCACCCTACGAGTTGATCGGCGGGGACGGGTCGGTCAGTGGCCTGTCGATCGACCTCCTCAAGGTCATCGCGGAGAGTGCGGGCTTGTCGCTGGAATTCGTCCAGGACACCTGGTCGAACCTGCTGGAGCGGGTCAAGACCGGCGATGTGGATGTGCTTCCCGGCCTTTTCCATACGCCAAAGCGCGAGGCATTCCTTGATTTCACCTCGGAAACGCTTCGTGCGGTGAACGGTGTGTTCGTGGGCCCAGGCCGCGATGCGATCTCGGGCGTCGACGACCTTGGAGGCCGTACCACCGCAATCGAGAAAGGCTACGCGAGTCGGGGGGTCGTCCCCGAGGAAGTCGGCACAACTTGGCTGGAGACCAAGGACACATTGGATGCATTGATTGCCGTCTCCAGCGGCAAGGCCGACGCCTACGTCGGCAATCACCTCGTCGCAAGCTATCTCATCGCCGACAACTCAATTCCCGGGTTGTCGTTCGCCGGACTGATACCTGGCGGGGTGAGGACGCTGCACATCGGTGTGCGGAAAGGCGCCGGCCCCCTTCGCGATATCCTCGATCGGGCGTTGCGCGGCATCGATCCTGCTGACCGCGCCCGTATCCTGAGACGGTGGAGCGACCTTGAGGTTTCTACGGCCCAGCCCGTTCTCGCCCTGACGCCGGAAGAGCGGGCCTGGATCAAGGATCACCCGGTCCTCCGCGCTACGGCGACGGCCGATTGGCCGCCGTTCGAGTCCCGCGCCGCCGATGGATCATATGTCGGTATCACGGCGGATTTCGCCCGTCTCGTAGCGCGGCGGGCCGGGTTCGAACTGGAACCCGTGTTCGACGAATGGACGTCACATCTCGAGAGTTTGCGGGACGGCAGAATCGACTTCGCCCCAGGTCTCTACCGGACGAAAGACCGAGAGGAGTTCCTCGATTTCACCGGACCGTTCGTCGAAATGTACGATGTCATCTTTACCCAGGCGGACCGCTCGGACATCGAATCGATGGACGATCTCGCCGGGAGAACGGTCGCCGTCGAAGACGGTTACGCGATCCACGAGTTCCTTAAGGCCGACTATCCCGACATTGAGGTGCTGGCGACCAAGAATGCGCTCGAAGCGCTGAAGGCGGTGTCCATCGGCAAGGTGGACGCATTCATCGGCAATCAGGTCGTCGCCGGCTACCTGATCAAGGCCAACTTGCTGCAAAACCTCAAAAGCGTCGGGTTCTTCTCAGAGGAGCCGAACTTCCTGACCATGGCGACGCCGAAGGACAGGCCCATTCTACGCCGAGTTCTCGACAAGGCCCTGGCGTCGATCACGCGAGAGGACTCGGACGCGATCATCGCCAGACACGCGTTGCTGACACCGCGGTCGTCGCTGGTGCTGGAATTGACGCCGCAGGAACGGCACTGGGTGCGCGAACATCCGGTGATCCGGGTTCACAACGAGTTGGACTGGCCGCCGTTCAACTTCCACCGGGGCAAGCGGCCAGCCGGGTTCTCGATCGATTACATGAACCTGCTCGCCGATCGTATCGGCATCCGGGTCGAATATGTCAGCGGACCGTCGTGGGACGAGTTCCTGGGCTCCATCCGGGCCAAAGACCTCGATGTCATCCTCAATATCGTGAAGACGGAGGATCGCTCGGAATTCATCGCCTTCACCGAGCCCTACATCGAGAACCCTTCGGTCATCGTCGCCCGTCGGGGCGATGAGTCCATTCGGCGGATCGACGACCTTTCCGGCAAGACCGTCGCGGTTCCCACCGGGTTCTTTTACCAAGAGGTCATCGAGCGCGACTATCCCGACACTAAACTCCTGCTGACCGAGGACCTGCTCGGATCCCTCAAGGCGGTGGCGTTCGGTGATGCCGACGCTGTCATCGCCGGCGTCGCCGGCGCCAACTACCTGATCGGCAAGCACGCGCTGACCAACCTGAGGGTCGTCGGAGAAGCCGAAGGCGAAGCCTTTGTCAACCGGCTCCGAATTGGCGTTCGCGACGACTGGCCGGTGCTTCGCGACCTGCTGAACAAGGCGATCGGATCGGTCACCGCCAAGGACTGGGCGGCACTCCAGAAGCAATGGTTCGGGGTGGTCCACGAACGACTGGCGCTGACACCCGATGAGCAACAGTGGCTCGAGCAGCACCGTGTCATTCGGGTGCACAACGAGATGGACACGCCGCCGTTTAATTTCAACGAGTTCGGACAGCCGCGTGGTTTCTCGATCGACTACATGAACCTGCTCGCCGACCGGCTGGGCATCGAGGTCGAATATGTCAGCGGTCCGACGTGGGGCGAGTTCATCGAGTCCATCAAGGCCAAGGACCTCGATGTCATGCTCAACATCGTGCAGACGGACGAGCGCGAGAAGTTCATCACCTTTACCAAGCCCTACCGGCGTCTCGTGACGGGCATCATCGTCCAAAAGGAGAACCAGAACATCCGCACCCTCGAAGACCTCGCCGGCAAAACGGTCGCCGTTCCGGCCGGGTTCTTCTACGAGGAAGTCCTCAAGCGAGACCATCCAAAGATAAAACTGCTGCTCACCGATGATCCGCTGGGCGCCCTGCAGGCGGTTTCACTGGGCAACGCCGACGCGGCCATCGGGGGACTCTCCGACACAAACCTGCTGATCCGGCAGAACTCCATCATCAATTTGAAGATGGCGGCGGCGATCAACGAACCGGCCTTCTCTACCGTGCTGCGCATCGGCGTCCGCGACGACTGGCCGGAACTCCGCACCCTCTTCGACAAAGCGATGCGCATGGTCGAGCCGGGGGAACTTGCCGCACTGGAGCAACGGTGGTTCGAGGATCTCAACCTGCGACTCGACCTTACTCCGGAGGAGCTCGACTGGATCACCAAGCACCGAAAGATCCGCGCCATGGTCGGCACGTGGCCGCCGTTCCATTACGTCGAGGACGGCGAACCAAAAGGCCTCGCCGTCGAATACATGCGCGAGATCGCCGGCCGGCTGGGCATCGAGATTGAGTTCGTGCCGATCCTTTGGGCTGACGCCTTCGGCGGCATCCAGACCGATGACAAGCCCCTCGATGTATTGCCGACCATCGCCAGGAGTGCCGAGCGCGAGAAGGTGGTGAACATTACGCGAGACTATCTGTCGTTCCCGTCGGTGATCTTCACCCAGCGGGACGCGGCGAGCGTCAGTTCACTGCAGGATTTGGCCGGCAAGACGGTTGCGGTCGAGGAGAACTTCGTAACCCATCGGCGTCTCGAAAAGGACTATCCGGATATCGAGCTACTGCCCTCAAAAACCTCGGAAGATGCGCTGCGCGCGGTGTCGCTCGGAAAAGCGGACGCCTACGTCGGAAACCTCGCGGCCGGCAGTTTCCTGATCGAAGCCCTGGGGCTCACCAATCTCAAGATCGCGTCGCCTTCCGGCTATCCCGACGACATTCAGGCCGTGGGCGTTCGCAAGGACTGGCCCGAACTCGCGGCGCTGATCGATAAGGCGCTGGCGAGCCTCACCGAGGAGGATCATGCGCGTTTGCGCCAGATGGCGCTGGCCGTCGAACTGCAACTGGGCATCGACCGCACGGAGTTGTTCAAATGGGTCGGCGGTGTCGGCGCCGGGGCGGCCATCATCATTGGTGCCATCGTTCTTTGGAACCGTCGCTTGGGCAGTGAGATCGCCGAACGGCGCAAAATCGAGGAAACGTTGCGGGCGGTCGAGGAACGCACACGTCTCGTCCTCGACGGTGCCGGCGAGGGCATCTTCGGACTCGACCCGAAGGCAAGACGACGTTCGTCAACCCGGCGGCGTGCGACATGCTGGGTTATCGGCCTGATGAGCTGGTCGGCACGCCGATGCACGCGACCGTCCACCACAGCCGGCCCGACGGCGCGCCCTATCCCCGCGAGGAGTGTCCAATGTTTGCCGCCATACAGGACGGCGACGTGCGCCAGATCACCGACGAGGTGCTGTGGCGGAAGGACGGCTCGTCGTTCCCCATCGAGTACACGGCAACGCCTATGCGCAAGGACGGCGCGCTGGTCGGCGCCGTGATCACGTTCAAGGACATCACCGAGCGCAAGAAGGCGGAGGAGCGGTTCCGCGCACTGATCGAGTCGGCACCGGAGGCGATGCTGATGGTAGACCGGGACGGCATCATCGTCCGCGTCAACCGCCAAACGGAGAACCTGCTCGGCTACGACCGCGGCGATCTCCTTGGCAAGCCGATCGAAATCCTGGTGCCCGAGCGGATTCGCGAAGCACACGTGGGTCTCCGTGACAGCTTCTTCGAACACCCGGGGGTCCGGGGGATGGGGATCAATAGGGAACTCGCGGCTGTCGATCGGCAGGGGCGGGAATTCCCCGTCGAGGTCAGCCTCAGTCCCATTGACACCGACGAGGGCATGCTCGTCGCCGCCTCGGTGCGCGATATCACGGTGCGCAAGGAAACCGAAAACGAGCTGCGCGAAAAGATGGACGAGTTGGAGTCGTTCAACGAACTGGCTGTCGACCGCGAGCTGCGGATGATCGAACTCAAGAAGGAAGTCAACGACCTGCTGGAACGGGACGGCCGCGACCCGGTGTACGAGATCGTGGAGTGACGGACGTGACGATGAACGACGATACGCTTCGTGCCCGACACGAACCTGAAGACATCGGTTCCGAGCCGTTGTCCCGCCTGTCGCCCGGGCGGTCTTTGGCCGGAAAGTTGTTGATTTTCGGCTTTCTGCCGACCGTGGTCATCCTCATGGCGGCTCTTGGCTACGCAGCCTGATCCAGCTTCGAGCAGGGAAAGAAGCAGGAAGAGGTTCTGCTTGGCAATCTCGCGCGGCAAATCGCCCTCGAAATCGAACGCGGCAACACCCGGGCGGTCCTGACGGCGGAGGTGATGGCCGAGGCCCAGGTCAGCGGCTTGTTCGGCGATCGCGTCCGATCGACCGAGTACGCCCGACGAATCCTCGAACGCTACCCCGAGTTCACCGGCGCTTACTTCGGATACGAGCCCAATGCCGACACGTCCGACGCCGAGTTCCTCGAAGGCCAGGCGGCGAAGGCGATTGCAGGCGCATTCAATTCACAGGGCAGTTTCCTGCCCTATTGGTTTCGCGACCAGGATGACCCTTCCCAAACCAAGCTGGAGCCACTGGTTAACATGGAGTCCAGCCTCTACTACCAGGGTGTCCGCAGTCTGTACCAGTCGTCGGGCTTCCCCGTTCCAATCGTAACCGAACCCTACCTCTACGGCGGCAAGCTCATCGTTGAGCAGACCTTCCCCATCGTCATCGACGGAGAGTTCAAGGGGATCGCAGGCGTTGACCGGGCGCTGGACGACATCCTGCGTTTCTTGGTGAACGTCGCCGGAAGCCAGGACGTCGACGCGTTCCTGATCAGCGGTGGACGTCGGATAATCGCGACGACCACCGTCCGGGACGACGAACTTCGAACGACCGCGCTGGACGAAACGGCATACGGAGAGCTGTTTCGCCCACTGTTGGCGGCGGGCGGCGCTGGCGCGCCGATGCACGCCGAAGACCCCCTGGACTCCGGCCGCTTCGTTTACATTTCGGCGGTTGTGGCGACCGGAGACTGGCGTGTCGTCCTGCGCGGTTCGCAGGAGCGGGTGATCGGCCCGGTACGTCGGAGTGTGACTCAGATCGTCATCATCGCCGGCGGCGCCCTCCTCATCGTCGTTTGGATCTTTTTCGTCACGCTGAATCGCATGCGCCGGCGCATTCGAAAGGCGGTCGCCGCGGCGGATCACTTGGCCGTCGGCGAGGTCGGTGAGATTGAAGGCTTGGAATCTGAGGGTGTCGATGAGATCGGCCAGCTGAGCCGCAGTTTCGCCAAGGTCGTCGCCTCGTTCCGCGCCATCAACGATGTGTGTATCGCCATCGCTGCGGGCGACTTCACCAAATCGGTGCCGGCGCGGAGCGATCGTGACGTGCTCGCCGTGGCGATCAACGAGATGACCGAGAAGTGCCCCGACGCCGAGGCCGAATTGGCAGAGAAGGAGGCGCAACTGCGTCTCGCCCTCGACAACATGCTCGACGGCATGTTCGTGATGGACGCGGACCTTAACTTCGTCATCGTCAACGAGCGCCACCGCCAACTGACCGGCGCCCCGGCCGAGATCTTCGCGTCCGGCAAGCCGGTCGAGGGCGCGGTCCGGTTCCTCGCCGAACGCGGCGATTACGGGCCGGTCGACGTTGACACGTTCGTTGCCGAGCGGGTCGCGCAACTGGCCAGCCGCGAACCTCGGGTGACCGAATTGCACAACCCCGATGGCACAATCGTAGAGTTGCGCCAAAGCCCCGCGCCGACCGGCGGCAGCGTCATCCTCTCGACCGACGTTACTGAACAGCGCCACGTCGAGTCCGCGATCCGCGCGAGCGAGGAGCAATTCCGCTCTCTCGTCGACAACGTCCCCGGCATCGTTTACCGCAGCAACAACGACGCCGACTGGACCATGCTCTACATCAGCGACAAGGTCGTCGAGTTGACCGGATACCCGGCATCCGAGTTTCTGGATGGCCAGCAAACCTTTGCCAACATCGTCCATCCGGATGATGTCGACAGGATTCGTGACGAGATCCAAGCCGCCGTCGCTGCATCGACGCCGTTCGTCATCGAATACCGCATCGTCGACAAGGGGGGGTGAAACCCATTGGGTCCAGGAGTGGGGGCAGGCGCTTGCCGGAAAGGGGGGCGACACCGCGCTGCTTCAGGGCCTGTTCATGGACGTCACGGAAAGCAAGAAGACGGAGCAGGACTTGCACGAGAAGATGCGCGAGCTCGAACGCTTCAATCGGCTCGCCGTCGACCGCGAACTGCGCATGATCGAGTTGAAGAAGGAAGTGAATGGTCTGCTCACCCAATCGGGGCAGGAGCCCGAATACAGGATCATCGACTAAATGGGAATCTCGCGTATGACCCTACCCAAATTGCACGGTCGTTCGCCGATCAAGTCTCTGGGCGTCGGTTTCGTGCTGGCGCTATCGGTTTCGACGCCGACCGTCGCGGATGAAGCCTGGTATCCGTTCCCGATCGAGGTCTGGGACCCGCCGTTCGACATGGCAAGCCCGCGCAATGACGCCTCGTACGTTGCGCTCGAGAAAGCATCTCAGAAGTGGCGGATCTGCGTTTCCATTCCGCACCTGAAGGATGCGTATTGGCTGGCGGTCAACTACGGCGTTACGGACGAAGCCCGGCGCCTGGGCGTTCAAATGGACCTGTACGAAGCCGGCGGATACGGAAACCTCAAGACGCAGCTGGAACAGATTGCGGAATGCGTCGCTGGCGGCGCACAGGGAGTGATTATCAGCGCCATCAGTCTCGATGGGCTCAACGAACTGGTTGCCGATCTCGCTGCCCGGAACATCCCGGTGGTCGACCTCGTCAACGGCATGTCGTCCGACAAGCTGTCGGCAAAATCCCTGGTATCGTTTCAGGATATGGGCTTCCGGGCGGGCGCCTACGTCGCCAATCGCCACGCCAAGGACGGTCGGCGAATCCGTGTCGCCTGGTTCCCTGGTCCCGAGGGTGCCGGATGGGTGGCTGCCGGCGATCGGGGTTTCCGGGCCGCCTTCGAAGGAAAGAACGTCGAGGTCGTCGCGACCCGCCATGGCGACACCGGCGTCGAGGCGCAGGGTAAACTCATCGAAGCCGTGCTCGACGAAGGAATCGAGATCGACTTCATCGTCGGTACGTCGGTGACGGCCGAGGCGGCGGTCAAGATCCTGCGGAAACGCAAGCTGGCAGACCGTATCAAGGTCATGTCCTACTACTACAGTCCCGGTGTCCACCGAGCGATCAAACGCGGCAAGATCATCGGCGCGCCAAGCGACCTGCAGGCGATCCAGGGACGGATCGCCATGGATCAGATCGTGCGCATTCTTGAGGGCAAGTCCTACCGGAAACACGTCGGCCCAAAAATCCAGGTCATCGACCGCTCGAACATCAATGCGTTCGATACGACGACGACGCTCGCTCCCAAGGGATTTCGAGCGACTTTCAGCGTGAACTAGCCAGAAAGGACCGAAAGGGAGCGACGTGGCGGACGGCACCGGCACTACGGCTGAACTCAGAGGCGACCGGACGGCCGCGCCGTCCTGGCTGAGCTCGCGCTTCGCCGCCGAAACATTGACGATCGCCGCGCTGTACGCCGTGTTCGGCTATGTCGGCCAGTTGATCGCCATTCCGCCGGGCAACGTGACCATCGTCTGGCCGCCTTCGGGAATCGCCCTCGCTGGAGTTCTGCTGATCGGTATGCGGGCGGTGCCCGGTATCGTCATCGGCGCGGTGATCGTCAACGGCTGGACCCTGCTCGGCGGTGCCGAAACCGCGGCGATCGCGCGGTTCTCCTTCACTGCGGGCGCAATCAGCATCGGATCGGCGCTGCAGGCCGTGATCGGCGCCAAGCTTGTGCGGCGGTTCATCGGGCACGGCGACGTGTTCGACAGCTTGCCTGCCGCGGGCCGGTTCTTCGCCATTGCGCCGGCGATGTGTTTGGTCAGTGCGTCGTTCGGCGCGCCGAGCCTCGCGGCCGGAGGGTACCTCGATTGGTCCGTCGTGCCGTCGACCTGGGGAACCTGGTGGTTCGGCGACACCGTCGGCGTGCTTGTTTTTGCGCCATTGTCGCTGTCGGTGGCGCGCATGTCGCCGGCACGAAACGCGGTGATGGGCGCGATCCTCTGCGCCGGTATTGGCAGCGCGTATGCGATCAGCGAGTCCATGAAGGCAGAGGCCGAAGCGGCGTGGAACAGGCAAGCCGAAGAGACGACCGAACGGCTCACGGCGACGCTGCTGCATTGGCTGGACTTGTCGTATGCGCCTCTCGTTGCCCTCGCGACTGTTTTTGCAGCCTCGGAAGAAGTGGACGAGGACGAATTCCTCGACGCGATCGATGTCCTCGAGAGCAGTGAGACCGGCTTCACGCCGGCATCGGTCGCGTTCTTGCGGCCGGATGTGGGGGGCGACGGCCACCGGGTGGCCTATTCCATCGATGAAAGCGGTGATCTTGTGTTGAACGCCCGTCTCGACGCCGATGCCGAAGCCCGGTTGGGAATCGCTCCGGCACTCAGCCGTCCCAGCGAAGTATTCCTCGGTGCGCTATCGCGGACGGCCGCCGACACCGTTTGGGGGATCGCTTCGATCGCCGTCGAGACCGGTCGTGGCGACGGCGTCCTCGTTGCCCACGTGAATGTTACCGAACTTATCAGCGGTTTGTTTGAGGTCGAGGTTCCAGAAGGGCTGTCCTTGCGATTGGAGGGACGGCCTGCCGGCACGACCGACCGAAATGTTCGCTTGGCCCTGCACGGCGGCGCGTCGCCGGTCGCCGGAACCGTGATGACCGTCTCCTCGCGTGCCGCAAATGGCGGCACCGAACTGTGGTTCTTCTGGGACATCACCACCTCGTTCATCGGCGGACCATCAACCCAACTGGCCAGCGTCGGGTTGATCGGAGGCGTCGTCCTGACTGTGCTCGTGACCATCTTCGTTGGCTTCCTGTTCGTGCAGACCGAGAAGGTCCATGCGCTTGTCAGGGAGCGGACGGCGGAGCTCGCGGAGAAGCAGGCACAGCTCAGCCTCGCGCTGAACAATATGTCGGACGGCATGTTCGTGATGGACCGTGCCTTCCGATATGCGCTGGTCAACCGCCGCTATCACGAGCAGTTGGGCCTGCCGCCCGGCGTCATGGAGCCGGGGAAGCCGATCACCGACGTCATTCGCTTCCTCGCCGAACGCGGAGATTACGGCGAGGTCGACGTCGAGGAGCAGGTCAAGAACCGGCTCGCTCAGCTTGCCGGCCGCGAAGCGCGGACCGCCGAACTCCAGCTGCCTGACGGCCGTGTCCTCGAACTGCGACAGTCACCGACGGCCGATGGCGGGACGATCGTCCTGTCTGCCGATGTCACCGAGCGAAGCTGGCTGTGTGAAAACGCGAATACGTTTAGGATTCCCGTGCAGTCTTTGCGGGGGATCGGATGAAGCGTTTTGTAGAAGGGGTGGCACGGGACCAAGCGACGCTGTTTCCGGAGTGCCTTGAGGAT